>Ga0310786_10006986_pt1 | contig 14856 bp, 31 predicted proteins | sample AusTroGonzalo_MG_FD_203881 | JGI IMG/M metagenome (GOLD analysis project Ga0310786, IMG submission 203881) | Bovine rumen microbial communities from tropical cattle in Woodstock, Queensland, Australia - Gonzalo_03 (v2) (version 2) | ecosystem: Host-associated > Mammals > Digestive system >... | reverse complement strand
GCTACGGACGACACGGCAACCCAGGTAAACCTTGTTTTAACGCTGAACGGCACCACACAGCTTATCAGTTTGTTTTCTGGCGTAGGAACAGCTGTGGTTCCTGTTTGTATTCCAATTCCGGCCGGCTCCTCGCTTTCTGTTTACTATGTCACCTCGTCTGGCACCTCAGAACTTTATCTTTACCCGTGCATCACAAGCTAAAAAATATTCACCTTGTCCGCGAGCACAGCCGCGGACTACAACGAAAGGACTTGCCCTTATGAGCACCACCAAGTACGACCGCTACGGCCGCCCCGCCGGTTTTATCCCGACCATCAACAACGAGGTCGACCCCTACCTGGTCGACAAAGCTTCAGCGACCGTCACCTATGCCTGCTTTTTCGAGACCGGAACCGCGCCGCGCGCGATTCATCGCTTCGTGAAGGCAGGAACCGTCACGCAGGTGACCGTCGCCTGGGGCGCATGGAGCGACCGCGCCAGCCTCACCTACTATCCGATCAACACTTATCTCGAAGTCGACAATGAGACCGGCGCGCTGGTCTATCCGACTGAACCCGCCCCGGAACTCGAAACCGCCTGACGAAAGGAGCCTTGTCATGTCCTACATTTACGACGTCCTGCTCGGACACCTCCGCGAAGAACTCGACGCGGGGTACGGCATTGACATTACCGCCGGCACCATTTCCGCCACAGGCGTCGAAGCCGTCGGCGGCGTCGGCATTTCCACTGCCGGCGGCACGATCTCCCTCGCCCCCGTGTCCGTTTCCGACGTGATTTCCGGCTCCGGCTCCGCCGCCGTCACCCCGTCGAATCTCGCCGGCGCGCTCACCTCGGGCCAGGCGGTCGACGTCACCAGCCAGCCGGATGACGTGACTGGCGATTATCGCGGAACGTTCAGCGTCTCCGGAACACTCGGCTTCACCTCGTTTCCGAAGTTCGCTTCCGGCCTCAGCTACCTCTTCCTCGCCGACCTCACGGCCGCCACCTCCGGCACGGTCACGCCGAGCGGCACGTGGCTCGACGGCACGTCCGCGGCGAAAAGCCTCGCGGCCGGGACATCCACCCGCGTCGCCATGCTGTTCAACGCTGCCAACAAAGCGAAATTCACGTTCGCCTCGACCGGCTCCGTCTCCGTCTCCCATTGTCGCGAGTATGAGGTCACGGCCTGTTCAAACGAGGCGATCGCCTACATCGCCGCGCTCAGCAATCCTGATGCGTTCGCGTCCTACTACCTCATCAAGCCGGACATGGTCCAGCCGTGGACCAGCATCATCGACATGGGCTCCAGCCCCGCCGTCACCATCGCATCCGGCCTATCCTACAAGCTCAACGCGACCGGAACGCATCAGCTTACGGTTGACACCTGTCCGGCGGGATATGACGGCCGCGACGCGATTATTCGTATCCGGCTTGGCGGCTCCGGCGTGATTCAGGCGGTTGCTCCGCTCCAGCTCGGCGGCGCGCTCATCCCCTACGCGGTCAACAACTGCGTCGTCAGATTCCGTGACGGCGAGGCCGTTCTGCTGGTCGAAGACACTCTCGCGGGATACGTTGTCACGGTCAACGCCGGAACGGGCGATGGCAGTCTCCCTTATGGCCTCGCGGCGAACGGCGTTCCCTACATCGCCTTTTCTCCGTCCACGGATGGCATCCCGGTCGATCTCTCCGGGGCGACCACCGCCGCCGAGGAGGTCACGGTCGTCGGCAACGGCTACGAGGAGACCATTCTGAGCGGCGGCGTCACATGCACCTCGAAAACCACGTTCGCCAACCTCGCAATGTCCAACGTCGTAAACTCCGGCGGCACGATGACGCTCGGAGACGTGAACATTCCGAACGGCGCGACCGTGGCGGTGTCCGGCGGCGGCCTTGCCGTCGAGAAAGTCACGGGGGCGGGGAGCGAAAGCGTAGTCGACCTCGGAGGAACCGCTGTCTTCGTCTCATCCGGCTCTTCAACTTATGCAAGCGGGTGCACATTCAGCGGAGGGGTCGGACAGCTTTCCAGCCGCGGCGGCGCCTTTTATGTTTCCGGCAGCGCAGACCTGACTGACTGCACAATCACAGGCAACACGGCACAGCAGGGCGGAGCTGTTTTCACAAGCAACGGAACCGGATTGAATCTGACCCGCTGCATCGTTTCCGGCAATTCAGCAACCTTTCAGCATGGGGGGATTGTCACTGACTGCCCGACGGATATCCGCGACTCGATTGTCAGCGGAAATCAGGCCGGCGACATACGAGTTGTCGGCGCAACCACTGCCGTTACGGGGTCAACCATTGGCTCGGCTGTTCTCACTGGGGGTGTGCTCGCTTTTTCAGATCACAACGACATTCGGGAAGTTTCTGGTGCGGGCGCATGCGTGATCTCCGCCGGCGCGTCAATCAACCTTACGAGCTCCATCAATGCCGGCGGCATCACCGTCCTGACTGGCGGTTGCACCGTCAATGGACATCCAATCGTGGCCAGCACATACACCTCAATCGCCTCTGACGGAACAACTGTTCCGCCTCAGCCGGAATAAGGAGACACGAACATGAAACACTACTTCTACAATGGCGTTGAACTCCCCGGACTGCCCGACCCATTCCGGGGGGCTTCCCCCATGACGGACGAGCTTTTTGAACGGATGGGCGGCGTGATCACCGAAGACGGCCAGCCCACGCCGGAGGAGCGCGTTTTCGCGGAACTGAACAATGCGATCAAGGAGCTCTCCGAGCAGGTTCCGGGCGTGACGATTGCCGAATTCAAACAAGCCGCCTCGACCCTCTACTCCGGCGGGCTCATCGCCTGGGCGAAAAGCAGGAGCGTTCCTGACTCCGTGATCGATACGGCCCGCGCGCGCATCGTGGAGATCATGGCCGACGCGCTCCGCATCGGCATGACCTGGGACGACATGATCGCTGGGATCAAGGCGTAACCATGGAAGCGATTATTCGCATCGTGTACGCCGACCTTCCGAGCGTGGAGGTCTCTGTGCGCACGGTTTCCGGCCGCGGCGATGTCTTCACGCTTCGCCGCTCGATTCGCTTCGAGGATGTGCTTGTTCCCGCCGGGTTTGAGAGCGACGGGGCTTCCGTGCCGCGCGCTCTTTGGGGCCTTGTATTCCCGCGCGACGACCGGCAGGCCATGTTTGCGGCCCTCGTGCACGACTACCTCTATCGGACGTCGCACACGGGATGGACGCGCATCGAGGCGGACCGCGCATTCCGATTACTGCTCGGCATGGGCGGCGTCGCCTTCTGGCGCGCGAACCTCGCCTATCTCGGCGTCCGCCTGTTCGGTCGCGCCTCCTGGAGAGGTTCGGCATGAACGAACGGGACAGACAGGAGATCGCCGCTCTGTTCGAGGATGTTTTGAGCAGACATAGCCCGAAGTGTCCGAATGGGATCGACGCGGAGACCGCCGCCACGCTGAAGGCGTTTGCCGAGGCGGTTCGTGTCGGCAAGAAAAGCCTTGTTCGCACAGTGGTCGGCGCCGTCGCGACCGCCATCCTCGGACTTATTGTGCTCGGTCTCGTCGAGTTCTTCAAAAAAAACTGAAAGGATCCTTTTTATGCGTCTTATTCGTCTTATTTGTCTTATCTGCATTCCCGCCCTTTCCGCCTCCATCCTGACCGGATGCGGTCACAACGCCATCGTCTTTGACAAGGGGTTTGGCTTCCGTGCTGGCTTTGATCCGGAGCATCTCTCAGCCGACGTCCGCTTTGTATATGGCGAAGCGCTGACCCTCGCGGTCCGCGACAACATCGAGCTGGAGCTCGTGAGCGACGCCGAGGGCGGCCAGGACCAGGCCGCCGCCGATGTGAAGACCGGATCGAAACTGAAGATCAAAATCGGTCGCCAGGTAAACGGCGCCGCCCGTGATCTCATCGAGGCCGGAGCCGACGCCGACCAGATTCGCGCATTGCTTTCAACCGACGCTTCTCCAGACTGACACAAGTCTGCTCAATACGTCCGGACGGCTGTTCATCGGCCGAGGCTTCCCGTGCGAGCTGATCGGGTCCGGAACACTTCCTGGCTGGAATCCACGCGCTGACCAGCGGCGAATCAGCTCCACAGCGCGGCCTGTCTCTCTGCCCCATGCGGTCTCCGGCCTCATGGGGTCCTTTTTTTTGATCAATTCTTGAACATGTATTTTTTATCTGCGTTTCATGTGTTTTTTAATCAAATCAAATTTTTTTCGATTTTTTTGTTTTTTATGCTTGCAAAAGCGCTTTTGTGTGCTATGTTAATTTCCATGAGCTCGAAAGAGACAGCACAACCAAAACAACCGCCCGGAAGGGCAAAGGAGAAACAAGCCATGAAGAAAGCCAGAATCATCGCCGTTGAAACCGTGAAGCATGCCGCCGGAGCCGCCGCCTGGATGACGTTCACCGACGCCGCCAAAAAAGCCATGACGGAAGAAGAAACACGAGTCTATGATGTCGGGCTCGCAGTGAAAGGCGGATCGATCCACCTCGTCAAATGGGGGCTGAACGTTACCGCGTCCGATGCGGAACCGGGGAAAAGCTACCTCAAAACAAAGACCTCCGACTACCTGTTCGAGGTCGTCGCCACGGTGACAATGTGAGCGGCATCAGCGAAGCGGCGGCTGTCCTGGGGAAGCTCGGCGGCCAAAAGGGCGGACGATCGAAAAGCGCGGCGAAGATAGCCGCCGTCCGGAACAATCTGAAAAGGGCGCACGACGCGCTTGATGCGGAAGCGCGTCGCGATCGCGCGCGAAAGGCCGCGCGGGCCCGCTGGAGCAACGGAAAGCCCCGCACCGATAAATGACACCACCACGAACGCAACCCCCGCGCAAAATCGCCCGCGCGGGGCTTTTTTTGTAGACACGCAAAAAAAGAGATTTGCCATACAAACCAGCCATACATCCGATGCGTCGTTTTGCGTTTCTTTTTGTTTATTTTTAGGTGCAAGTGACATAAAAATGGCGGAGAGAGTGGGATTTGAACCCGTTTCGCGCGCTCGAATTTTACTCGACATACAGAGTAGCCATACAGCGTAAGCGTATGATTTGAGAAAGGTTTCGGATGCGTCATGATGCGTTTATTTGCACCTGGAGCGATAAGCCTATTGAACCGCGGGCGTGGCGATCGGAAGGGCGGGGAGATCGAGTATGCGACGAGCCGTGGTCAGATCATGACTGTAGAGGTCTGTCATGTCGTCCGAGACGTGGCCGACAATGCCGCGGATCGCGTGGCGAGGAATACCGGCGGCGTCCATGCGACTGATAAACGAATCGCGCAGCGAATTGAAGTTGACGATCCCTGACGCGTCCGAGCGTACGCCGCAAGACGCGAACAGCGAAGCGAGCGTTCGCCGGTCGCTCGCGCGAACGACTCCGCGCGGCCACCATTGGCCGAGCACATATTCATTCGATCGGGGGAGAGCGGAAAGCGCCGCCGCAAGCTGGGGATGGATCGGAATCTGAACAGAGCGCCGGAAGCGGCGCGTCTTGCCCGGCGTGACGATCGGCGCATCGCCAGGCGAGACAAGAAGCTCGCTCCACCTCAACGCGGCGACGTCGCCCTCGCGAAGCCCGGTATGCCATCCGATCAGCAAGGCGGTCCGCCAGGGATCAGACGCGGCAGCGTAAAGACGAAGGAACTCCGACTCCAGGATCGGGCGCTGATGATCCGAGTCGTTTCTACGGGACGGAACAAGGTTGGCGGGAGAGCGATCGAGCCCCGATTCGAGCAACGAAAGAGAGAAGACGCGATTGATCGCTCCGCGCACATTGTTCGCTGTCTTCCCCCGCGCATAGCGGGCGAGATACTCATGCACAAGCTCCGGAGTCACCTGGTCCATGTAAGCAACGCCGGCTTCGCGGGCGAATTTCGACCAGATCTTCCGCAGCGTCGGACCGATCTCCGCATACCTCGCGGCCACGTGCAAAGCGTCGGAGAGGCGGAGGCGCGTTTTTCTATGCTCCAGCACGGGCGTGACCGCGGAGACCGGCGCGGAGACATCCGGAGACATCAGCTGCCGGGCAAATGCGCGGGCGCGGAGCTCCGCACGGTGTTTCGCCTCGCGTTCGCGAAGCTGCCGATCCAGGGCCGCAGCCGCGATTGGATCGGATGTGTGCAGACAGACCTCCCGCGTGACCATGATCAGCGAGCCGTCCGCCCGCTCATCAAGGCCGCGGAAATAAGCGTGATACAGGCCGGATTTGCCGCGCTTTCGGATCGCCATCAGTACCTGGACCTGGTTGCAGCTTTGAACATAAACACGACAGCGACAATGATAAGGCCCAGGATGCCATCCACCACCAGCGCGGCCAGGGTGATCTTGAGCACGAAATCAAATGCCCAGAACATAGTAACGCCGGGCATTTCGGCCGGAGCGGAATCCTTCGCCCGCGCCGCCTCCGAGAACGAAATGCGGCGCGGCTGCGACTCCAGGCGCGCGAGAGCCTGTTTCTGCGCGTCCGCGGCGTCCAGGAAGACCTCCTCGCCGCACTGCGGACACGGAGCCGTCTTGCCGTTCATCTCGTCTTCCGCCTCAATTCTCGCCCGACAGAACGGGCACTCCATTGTGAAACTCATGAGGATGCTCCTTAACTGTTATAGTGCACGGCTACTCTCGCGCACGGGGTTATTTATTCGATGCGGATAACATAGAGAGCGGAGGGCGAGACTCCCGGAGGTCCTGGTATTTGTCACGCAGGTCCTGGTATTTGTCCCGGAGGTCCTGGTATTTATCCCGGAGGTCCTGGTAGTCTGACCTGGCCGCGGCTGCCGCGGCAGGATCGTCCTGGGCGCGCGCGGGCGCGAGCTCAATCCGGGCAGACGGAAACAAACGAAGGAAGAAATCCAGGGACATCTTCATTGGATTGCGTTCGCCGACTGTCAGCGAGCGCAAATATGTGAGGGAAACCCCGGAGCTTTTCGCAAGCTCGGCGAACGTGGTCCCAGATCGATATTTTTCCCGAAGCGCGGCGACGATTTGTTCGGACAAGTCCATGTTTTCTCCTTTCGTCTTTGTGGAAAAATTAAAGAGAAATAACGAAAACTTCTATCAATTTAGCCTCACTTCAAACTTTTTTCAAGATTTTTTTAGAAATCCGTTTGAATTTTATCTCTATAGCGTTTATATTTACACCAAAGAGAAAACACAAAGGAGACCACGACACAATGAATAAGCATCAAAAAGAGCCGAAGCGGGCGGTCAACTTCTTCCTCGAAGAGAAGTATATCCGGCAGCTGGACGAGCTGGGCGAGGCGCTGATCCGCCCGAGCAAGAGCGACGTGATCCGGTTCCTGATCGCAGACGCGGCGAAAAAATTTTTGCCGGCGAATTACGCTATAGAGACAAACACGCCCCGCACGAAACGCGCGGCAGGCATGAGGGCGCAATGATGAGATACGGAAGCGTGTGCAGCGGAGTGGAAGCCGCGAGCCTGGCATGGAAGCCGCTCGGATGGGAACCCGCATTTTTTGCGGAGGTAGAACCTTTCCCGTGCGCCGTGCTCCAGCAGAAATTTGGCGCGACAAAGCCGCTGCGCCCGCTTGATCCGAATGACACGACCGACAAAAAGGAACGGAAAACGCGCGAGAACTGGCTAAGACAGATCAAACGTCTCCCGGACGGTGGTACCATCCCGAACCTCGGAGATTTTACAAAAATAAAGGAGTCCGATTATCATGGACAGATCGACCTCCTTGTCGGAGGAACACCATGCCAGGATCTCTCCCTCGCCGGAAAACGCGCCGGATTCGACGGAAAGCGATCAAGTCTCGCCATCGACTTTGTTCGCCTTGCTTACGAACTCGGATGCAAATGGGTTGTGTGGGAAAACGTCCCCGGCACACTCAGTTCCCATAACGGGCGAGATTTCGCAACCTTACTATCCCTCTTTACCGGATGCGCGATTGAAGTCCCCAAACAGGGATTTGATACAGCCGGATTTGTTTGCCCTGCTCGACGGGACAGATACGGCGTGGCATGGAGAGTGCTGGACGCTCGCTTTGTCAGGACGCCCAGATTCCCTCGGGGCATCCCCCAGCGACGCCGCAGACTCTTCCTTGTCGGATATTTTGGTGACTGGACCCGTCCCGCCAAAATACTTCTTGACTGCGAAAGCCTGCGAGGGAATCCTGCGGCGATCGGATCGGCGCGGCCGACCACTGCCGCCGATCCTGAAAAAAGCATTGCAAACTGGTGGGATGGATCCGAATTCGCCGGCACCATCATGCGAACCGGATCCAAGCAGCGAATGCCGGGCAAAGGAAGATTTCAGGCTGTCATAATCGACAAACACACTTGCAAATCTTTCGGACACGCACCGGCGCTCGAAAGAGAAGGAACGCACGAACTGATCTGCTTTCACGGTTCCCAGGATCCGATCTGCAGCGAAGACCACGCCAATGCGATCGGACGCAACCAGGGACAGGAGAATTGTATGCTGCAAACAGTGTTCCCTACTATAGATTCAAATATCTGCAAAAGTTTGAATCTTCAAGACAACAACAAATATATAGCCGCAACCTCGTTTGCAAAAAGCGAATCACAAATACGGAGACTGACCCCCGTGGAATGCGAGCGATTGATGGGATTCCCGGACAACCACCCACAAATCAAGTGGAACGGTAAACCGGCCGAGGAATGCCCGGACGGTCCGAGATACAAAGCATGCGGCAACAGCATGTGCGTCAACTGCATGGAATGGATCGGAATTAAAATTAATACAGCTAACATAACCATCAACTAACGAGGAGAAAAAAAAGATGAGCAGCTCGAACAAAACCCCGGACGAATGCAGGACGGAGATCTTTGATCATCTGGAACCGGGGAAACCGTGCTGGCTTATTACCGGTTTGTCCGACAACAGCGAACCGAGCGTATACTCTGGGACGGTCGTGGCGAAGGGACGCCGCGTAACCATTCGCCTCTCGACAGGAAGCGGCCTCGACATCCCGAGCAAATACGTGGCGGCGACACTGCCTGAACTCCAAATGGCTGTCCTGAACTATACAGAACAGATCAACCGGAACGCTGCCCGCGCTATTCGCCGCGCGGCGGCGAACCAATAACCAAACCAAGAGGAGAGATGAGATGGATTTCGGAGACGCAATCAGGGCCCTCAAGCAGGGCGAGAGAGTCACTAGGCACGGCTGGGGCGAGGACTATATCTGGCTTATGCCGGAAACCATGGTGCACGCCGACTGGTGCCGGGAACCGGGACTGAAAAAGCTGGCCGAGGACGCGGGCGGAAACATCCAGTGCTTCGGCACGATCCGCATGCTCACACACGATTCGCACGGCGTGAGAGCGATTCTGACCGGATGGCTGGCCAGCCAGGTGGACATTTTGGCGGAAGACTGGGAGATCTATATTTGCGACGAATTACTCCGTACGACCATCGAGGGACTCGTGGATCGCGTAGACTGCGAAAAATGCCTCGACAAAAACTTCCGGTCCGAAGAGATACAGACTCTGTACCACAGAATCCGCACGATGCGCGGTTTTTATGTCTCCTACGAACGAATCGAGAAAACCGCGCTGGACATCGCAGATAAGAAGTACCGCAAAGCAATGGAGAATATCTGACTATGAGCGAGACACTGAGAATCTGCGAAACATGCGCGGCATTTGACCCGGAAAACCTGATCTGCAACAAAAACGGACTACCGACAGACAATTTTGATTCGTGTGGAAGACACGAGACGCCAGAGGAAGAAGAGGCGGCGAACAACCCATAACTGAACGAGGAGGAAAAAGATGAGCACACGCACAGAGATCAGGAACGTGAACCGCAGAGGCTATTTCACGCTCAAGGACCTGGACGATCCGGCCGAGAGCCAGGTCTGGATCCGGGACGAATGGGACCGCAGCGCCGGGCTCCGCTCCGGCGCGGAGGCAGATCAATGAGAGATGGCCCGTCCGCATATGACATCCAGAGAGCCGCTATAAGCGAGGCAAAAAAAGACGCATCACAGGCCGTCGCTGCACTTTATACGGCATTTAAGATCGTTGAGGTCACATCTTTTGGGAATCCGTCCTTAGAAGCGGAGGCACTGAAAGACCTTGTAAACCTCACTGATCCGCTTTATAAACTCATGCAGCGCGCCCGCAGACAAATCGACTTTCCGGAGAGCTGATCTCATGGATTACCTGGAAAAATACGAGGCCGAACAGGAGGCGAGGCGGGAGCTTTTAGACCGCCAGGCCATGCCGCAGCAGGCGGATCAGAGACCGCGGACCGATATGCCGGAGACTGATTACCCGGTCACCATCATCGGCTGCATCCGCGGCGTGGACGGCTGGTATCAGGCCGGGTATGACAGCAAAACAAAAACAATCAAACCACTGGAGCGGATATGAGCGCTGAAATCATCGACACCCTGGCGGCTCTGCTGATCCTGGCCGTCTTTATCCGCGTACTACTTGACAGTCACACCGACAACAAATAAAGCAGGGCGCGCCCTGCACCAACACAGTCCGCACGCTCCGCGAGCGGACGAAAACACAAAATTCAAGGAGCAAAAAACATGACACTTGACACTCTTGATACCATCGTGACCGCCGCCATCCTGGCCATCCCCATCGGCAGCTATGTCCTGGGCCTGGGATACATGCTCTGGAAAGGGCTTTAAAACATGAACACAAAGCACATCGGCCGGGACGAGAGGATCATCCGCGAAAACGGCGGAGCGGAGCTCTTTGACGATCCGCAGTTTGCTCCATATTGCCGCCTTGTATCCGGACATCTGGCCATTACCGAAGCGCAGCGCCTGGACTACTCCAACAAGCGCCGCACGCGCGGTCTGGCCGCGGCCCATTATCACATGATCGCCATGATCCTGATCCGGACGGCCGGAAATTTCCTGGAGCACTGGCAGGCCACCGGCCACCGGCTCAATCATAATGCCTATAACACGGCTGGCCATCTTTACAACCGCGCGGCGTTTGCCATGCGGCAGACCTGGCTGGCGGAGCTTTATTCCAGAAACTGAAAAACAAAACCGAGGTATAAATCATGAGCAGAAAACCGACAATCAGAATCAGCTATCCGTCGGCAAGCGAGAAAGCGCTGCAACTGACGGAGGTCATGGTAAAGCGCGCGCCGGGCAAACGCGTGGTCGAAACCGAGAGCGAGGACCCAATCTTTCCTGACGGCGGCGAGCTGTTCTCCGGCTTCATCCGCTGCAAGACGCAGACCGGCGTGGAGCTGACACTGACACTCAACTCCGCAAGCATGGACTATGCACTGGAGACTCTGATCCGGCCGAACTTGACCGCGGACGAAAGAAAGCGCATCCTGGGCGAGGATGCCGAACAGAAACAGGCGGAGCTGAAACTGGAGACCGCGGCCGCAGAACTGGCAGAGAGCATCAACCATGTGATCAAGCCGGAGACAAACACGGAAGCGGAGGCGGCTATTGCTGCCCTTTTGGCTTACATCTTTATCCGTGTTCATGATAAAAAGTATCGTGGTATTGTCGAATACATTGAGGGCATGCTGATGAAATGGCAGCATGGAGGAAAATGCCTGCTGGACTTTTCTGCCATTGGCGCTCTTTATGACCGCGGACTTGACATTTCTGATCAGTGCGGAGCACCATCTGATGATCCTGACGATCTTTTAGAGCGACTGCTGCGCAACGATGACACCGGAAAAGAAAATGCGGAGGATGATAAGACGTGCAATAATTGCGATCATTATGATCCGGCCGATGGAATCTGCGATATTGACAAAGCGGAAAAAGATTTCCTGACTCCAGCATGTGAAAGATTTACTCCGGAAACCGATACCACAAAAGAGCCATCCTGGGATGACGTGGAGGCAGAGGCGCGGAAGATCGGACAGCACAAGACCGATGAGACCAACGAGACCGATGATATCGAGCCCGGACTACTGAATGACATTGAGAATGGCGAGGAGGGCGGAGCATGAGCTTTCAAGACATCTGCATCGGTATTGTCATTCTGCTTGCAGGATTGCTCTGCTTGTCTGGCATGGGCAGCTGCATGTATCTCTCCATTCAGAAAGAGCGTGCAACGATTGAACTTTATAAAGCCGCAGCCAGAGGAGAGGCGAGCGGAGTAACCATTATCAATGGAGAGGTGAGGCGAAAATGAACAAGAAATTTTTTACCTATTGCACGGGCGGCACAATCTGCTGGCCGGAGAAGATCACAACCAGAGACTTGCTGGAATATCTCGGAGGAGATTTTCAGATCATACTCGACAACTGCGAACATGCGCGCCAGGATTGTGCGGCCAATTCAGACGAAATGGCATACATCTCTGTTATCGCCAATAATGCAGAATGTTCCTGCCGATTCATCCAGGATACACTGGCCGCCGAGCTCCCCGTTTTAAACTGGGATCATATCCTGCGAGACAAAGACGGAAATACTATTGCGTTTTTCACAGACGCATCCGGATGTCTGGGCCAGCGCATGATAGCTGTCCCTGATCAGGCATACATGAATCATCCGGAAATTTTTGATCTCTTTATCGAATTTATCAAAAAACTTGAGGCATTACGGGAAAAGAAGGCACATCATGGATGAAAAACTCAAAACACTCATTCCCATGAGCCTGGCCAAAGAGCTGGCACAGCAGCTGACTTTAGGACAGGCGGCCATTATTGCAGAGGAGCTGGCCGCGCGCCTGGAGCGGCATTTTGTTGTGGAGCCTACCTTAAATTTGACGGAGGCCGCCAAGTCCATCGGCGTCTCCGTGACGGTCATGAGACAACTCTGCCGCGAGCGCCGAATCCGCGCGATCCGCCTGGATAAATCCTATCGGATCAGAGTCCGGGACATCAATCAGTATCTGGCGGATCACACAGTGCAGGCACTGCCGAACAGACCGCGCGCTCCGCGGGCGGACATGGAGGCGGCAGGATGAACGAGGGAACGAGGAAATGACTGACGCGGAGATAATCCTGATCCTGCAAACGGCGCTGGAATCAGCCGACCGCAAGCTGGAGCTGATCCTGGGCGAACCGCCGCCGCGCCGCGACGAATACGCGGCCACCGTCGCGCTTGGAGTCCGCCGCGTGATCCAAAATGGATTAAATCGCGCATTCGGAAAAAAGCCGATGCCGGTCCACGCGATCGACGACGGGGGCGCGAAACGTTTTCCGAAGGAACGCCCGGCGCTCCAGCGTGCGACCTTCAAGGCGTGGCAACTTGACAACATCATAAAGAAGGGCAAATAAAAATGGCCACAGAACACCAGAAAGCTTATGCGCGGGAGTACTACCGGAAAAACCGGAAACGCATGGAGCGTTACCGCCGCGCCTACTATGCGGCAAACCGCGAGGCGATCTGCCAGCGCCGCCGGGCACGCTACGCGCTCGATCCGGAGTTCCGCGAATGGGACATCGCGAGACACAAGCGCAAATCCTCGACAGAAGACGCGCCGGGCTCCGCTCCGACACGAAAGGAGGAGACGAAATGAGCGAACACGAGCTTGAGGCGTTCGTCATGAACACGCTCGCCAACGACGGCGGCTGGCTGGACTTCTATGCGCTCGACAAGGCGCTTGCCGCAGCAAACAAAGAGTGGTCCGAAACGGTCCGCAGAAGTTACCTGCGCGGGGCCGTCGGACGTCTGCTCCGCGACGGCCGGATCATTCGCGAAAAGCACCAGGCGCGATACAAGATCGGCGAAGAAATTTTAGACTTATTCACAACCACAGGAGACAAGTAACATGCAACAGATACCACAAACGCTCGCGTACGTCTACCTCGGAACAGGAGCGGACGGATGCGTGGCATCCGGCGTGATCGGCGCGATCCACGGCGACGGCACCACCGAACTCTGGGAGCAACAGCCAAACCTCGGCATGGTCATGCACCTGGTCAAGACGGACAGCCTTGAGCAGGTCTTCCCGCTCCATCCGCTGCCGGCGGTCACGACCGCGGCCGACTACCACCGCGTCCTCGATGGCATGATCGACGAGGTGCACAGCCTCCTCGCGGAGCCGGTCGCCTGCAGCGACGAGCTCAGGCGAATCGCGCGCAGGATCGAGTATCTTGCCGACTTCGTGGACTTCTCCCATTACACCGAGCAAGACGAACAGAAGCAGGACGGAGGGCCGGAACAATGAGACAAAGAAGACTTTCGATCGGATGCAGCGACTGGATGCGCATCGTCAAGACGATCGGTCCGACCGCCGCGGGCGTCCTCGTCTTTATTCGCACCTTGATGCGAGACATGGAGTCCAGCGAACTCAAGGCGACCGACCTGGAGCTCTCGATCGCCATGCACCTCGACATTGAGACCACGCAGGAAGCGCTCCGGGCAATCATCGACGCCGAACTGCTGCGCGCTTCCAGGTCCTCCGACGGCATGACAACCTACACCTCCACGGAGGAGGCCGCCGCCCTGGCGGAGCGATTTCGCAAACGGATGCAAAAACTGAGACGGAAAGCGCCGGAAATTCCGGAACATACACTATTTGATCGCGGAAATTCCGCGACCGACGGAAATTCCGATCAACCGGCGGAGATCGCGCCTGCGCCCGAACAAAAAGAATATACAACAGACGTCCTGATGATATACGACGCGAACGCTTCCGGAAATTCCAGTTATACACTTTTTGATAAAACCGAGCGGACAATGGAAAAAGAAAAAGCGCCCCGCACCCCACAAAAAGAAAAAACTCCCACAGAGCGCGAGCGGGCGCAAGCGCGAACGCATAAGCCCGCGCACGAGTCAGAGCTCCCCGCGGATAACCTGGAGGCCGAGTACATTGACGTCGTCGGATCGATGCCGCCGAGCCTGCGGAACGCGATCCGGGCGGAAAAGGAAGACGTCCGGGAGGCTTTTTATCTCTACGTCAGACAGCGGAGAGAGGAGGAGGGCTCGCGTTGGGCCGGGGACCGCGTCCGGATCGCCT
>Ga0310786_10006985_pt1 | contig 14857 bp, 13 predicted proteins | sample AusTroGonzalo_MG_FD_203881 | JGI IMG/M metagenome (GOLD analysis project Ga0310786, IMG submission 203881) | Bovine rumen microbial communities from tropical cattle in Woodstock, Queensland, Australia - Gonzalo_03 (v2) (version 2) | ecosystem: Host-associated > Mammals > Digestive system >... | reverse complement strand
CCTTGCAGCGGTCGAGCACGCCGTTCATCTGGAGGATGCGCATCTGGCGGTCGATGTTGTGCATCGACTCCTCCACCTCCTCGACGAAGAGGATGAGGTCCTTGTCCTTGGTGGCGTCGGCCTGCGTGCCGAGGTTAGGCGCGAAGGTGCAGATGTTGCCGCCAACGAGCGTGCCAGTGGCCTGGCCCGTGATGTTCTGCTTGTGTGCGGGCAGCTCGTAGCGGGGCACTTTTCCTAACAGCAGGTCGCGCATCAGCGTGCTGGTTGCATCGGTGCCGCCCTTGGCCAGGAACGAGCTCATGGTGCCGTGGATGCTCATCACGCCGGCACGCGTCAGCAGGCCGTGCAGCGTCGAGATGTCGCTGAAGCCCACCAGCCATTTCGGCGAAGCCTTCAGCTCGACCAGCGTCATCTGGTTGATGAGCTGGATGGTGCCGTAGCCGCCACGGTTGCAGATGACGGCCTTGATCGTGGGGTCGTTGAGTGCCCAGCGTATATCGCTGACGCGCTCGGCCACGGTGCCGGCATAGCGTCCGTTCACCACCTTACCCACGTTGGGCCCAATGACGGGCTGCAGTCCCCACGAGCGTAGCACGTCGGCCGTCTTCTCCACGTTCTCCATCGGCGTGAAGTACGATGGCGATATCAGCGCCACTTTGTCGCCCTTTTGCAGGTAGTCGGGCTTCGCGCAGTTCAGCACCACCGACTGGTCGGGGTTCACTACTATTTCATTATCATCGTCGCTGCACGAGGTCAGCGTCACGGCAGTCATCATGGCGAGCAGAGCCATAGCCACTATCTTCATATATCTATTTAACATGCGAAACTTGAAATGATGTTTTTACGGTTTGTACTAGGTTTTTATTCTGCGTGCAAAGATAAGCATAATTTTCGAACATTCCAAGTTTCCCTTCATTTTTTCAATACCCGTGCCCTGCTGAAAATTTCCCGTGCCTTGGCGAGAAATTCGCCGCTCTTCCGAATGGGGAGGAGCGGCGATGTCTATGGTCGTGTGGGGAGTTACTGATAGAGGTAGCGCTTGATGGACTTCTTGGGCGTTTTCTCGAACTCCTCTTCGTGGATGACAATCTCGGAGATTTTCTCGTAGGCGGGAATCATTTCGTTCAGGCCGTTGAGGTTCTGCTCCATGATGTTCTTCAGGTCGTCGGCAGTAAACTTCATGTTCTTGGCCTCGTCCATATCGGGGTGTACGAGGGCAATGAGCTTGTTGTTGCGCTGGACGACGATGCTCTCGCTGACCATTGCCATGGAGTTGAGCTTGTCCTCAATCTCCTCGGGATAGATGTTCTGTCCGTTGGCACCGAGCAGCATGTTCTTGGAGCGTCCGTTGATGAAGACGTTGCCGTCGGCATCCATCGTGCCAAGGTCGCCGGTGTGGTACCAGCCTTCGCGGTCGATGGTATCGGCGGTGGCTTCGGGGTTCTTGTAGTAGCCCAACATGACGTTGGGGCCCTTGGCCAGAATCTCACCAGGAATGGTGCGGGGATTGGGTGAGTCAATCTCTACCTGCATGTGGCGGGCTGCCTGTCCGCAGGAGCCGGGGGCGAAGGTGTGCCAGTCACGGTAGCAGATGATGGGGGCACACTCGGTGGCACCGTAGCCGACGGTATAGGGGAAGTCGATGCGCTTGAGGAACTGCTCGACCTCGCGGTTCAGTGCTGCGCCGCCGATGATGACCTCGTATAGACGACCGCCGAAGGCCTTGAGCACCTCTTGGCATATCATCTGACGCACTTTCTTTGAAATTACTGGCATCTGCAGCAGCAGGCGCATACGGTTGTTCTGTATCTTTGGGAATACCTTCTTACGGATGATCTTCTCAATAATCAATGGCACGGCAATGACGATGACAGGCTTGATGTCGCTGAGCGCCTGAGCGATGATTGCGGGCGATGGTATACGGTTCAGATAGTAAACATGACAGCCATGCAGGAATTCGAAGATAAACTCGAAAGCCATACCATACATGTGGGCCATTGGCAGCATGGAGATGATGGGGTCGCCGGCCTTGATGGTCTTGCCCAGCACGTCGCAGGCGAAGTCGTAGTTAGACCACAGGGCGCGGTAGGGCACCATGACACCCTTGGAGAAGCCCGTGGTGCCGCTGGTGTAGTTGATGAGTGCCAGCTCCTCGGGGCTCTGCTCGCGGTAGTAGCTGACGTGCTCCTTACGGAAGTACTTAGGAAATTTCTTGCCATAGAGCTCGTTCAGATGTTCGCGGGCATAGGTCAGCTTGTCGGTGCGGCTGACCATGAGCGAGTAGTCGGGGTTGTTGATGATGCCCTCAAGTCCCGGCATCTGCTGCGGGTCGATGATGGTGGCTACATGGTCGCCGACGAAGAGCAGCTTGGCCTCGGAGTGGTTGACGATGTTGTGAATCTGCTCGGCATTGAACTCGTGCAGAATGGGCACTGCGACGGCACCGTAGGTCAGCGTGGCCAGGAAGGCAACGGCCCACTGGCTGGAGTTGCGGCCGCAGAGGGCTATCTTGTCGCCCTTGGTGACACCGCTGTTCTCAAACAGTATGTGTAACTTCTCAATCTTACGAGCTACGTCATGATACTGCAGCGTCTGGCCTTTGTAGTCGGTCAGTGCGTCTAAGTCCCAATTGGTGAGAATGGACTTCTCGATAAGCTCGTTAAAACTTGGTATCTGTTCCATATTTTAGTTATATAGGTAGCGTTTAATACTCTTCTTTGGCGTTTTCGCAAATTCGTCTGTCTGCAGTTCGATGGCTGCAATGCGGCTGTAGGCGGGCAGCTGCTCGTTGAGCTGCTGGCGGTTCTCCTCCATGATGTTCTGCAGTTCCTCGGTGGTGAAGTTGACGACTTCGTCGCTGTCGGGATGGACGAGTGCCACGAGGGTGTTGCCACGCTGTACGACAAGGCTCTCGCTGACCATTGCCATAGAGTTGAGCTTGTCCTCAATCTCCTCGGGGTAGATGTTCTGTCCGCTGGCACCGAGCAGCATGTTCTTGATGCGGCCGCGGATGAAGATGTGGCCATCGGCGTTCATCGTGCCGAGGTCGCCGGTGTGGTACCAGCCGTCGGCATCGAGGACCTGAGCGGTGGCCTCCTCGTTCTTGTAGTAGCCCAGCATGACGTTGGTGCCGCGAGCCAGAATCTCGCCGGGAACGTTCTGCGGATCGGGGCTGTCGATGCGGGCCTCCATGTGATCAACGGACGTGCCGCAGGAACCGGGGACGAAGTCCTTGTAGTCGCTGTAGCTGATGAGCGGTGCACACTCGGTGGTGCCGTAGCCGACGGTGATGGGGAAGTTGATGGAGACGAGGAACTGCTCGACCTCGCGACTCAGCGGAGCACCGCCGACGATGACTTCGTAGGCGCGACCGCCGAAGGCCTGATAGACCTGGTTGCAAATTTTCTCCTTGACCTTCTTCGACACGACGGGCATCTGGAGCAGCAGTCGTATGCTGTTGGTCTGAATCTTCGGGAATACGCGCTTGCGGATAATCTTCTCGATGATGAGGGGTACGGCGATGACGATGGACGGCTTGACCGTTGCAAAGGCATCGGCAATGATGGCGGGCGACGGCAGGCGCGTCAGGAAGTAGAGGTGACAACCGCGGCAGAAACCGTAGAGGAACTCAATGGCCAGACCGTACATGTGAGCCATGGGCAGGATGCTGAGCATCGTGTCCTGGGGCTTCAGCGGCAGGCGCTGCATGCAGAAGTCGAGGTTACCCCAGATGGCACGATAGGGAAGCATGGCTCCCTTGGAGAATCCGGTGGTGCCGCTGGTGTAGTTGATGAGTGCCAGCTCGTCGGCCTCGTCGATATGATAATGAACGTGCTCGGTACGGAAGGCTCGCGGGTACTTGCTGCCGAACAATAAATTAAGATGTTCGCGCGCATAGGTGAGCTTCTCGGAACGAGATACGTGCAGCGAGAAGTCGGGCAGGTTGACGATGCCCTCCAGATGGGGCATCTCGTCGGGAGTGATACTCTTGACGACGTAGTCGCCGACAAAGAGCAGACGGGCCTCGGAGTGATTCACGATGTTGTGAATCTGCTCGGGGTTGAACTCATGAAGAATGGGAACGGCGACGGCACCATAGGTCAGCGTAGCCAGAAAGGCTACTGCCCAGTGGGCGGAGTTGCGGCCACAAAGGGCTACTTTGTCGCCTGGCTTCAGGTCGCAGTTCTCGAAGAGGATATGTAATTTTTCAATCTTACGCGCTACATCGTGGTATTGCAACGTGACTCCTTGATAGTCGGTTAAGGCATCGAAATTCCAATTGTCAACGATTGCGCGTTCGATATATTGGTTGAAGCTTTTTGCTTGATCCATTGCACAAATTTTAAAATTTTGTGCAAAGGTACATCGTTTTTTGCACATCTGCAAATTTTATGTGCAGTTTTTTACTCGTAACGCATAGATTTTGCGGGATGAATGTGCGAAATAAAGAAACTCGGGATAATTAGAACAGAAATACTGATAATAAGAGTAGCGACGTTCAGCGCAACTACAATGGGGATGTTCAACTCGACGGGTGCCTCGCTGACGTAATAGGTCTGAGGGTCGAGGGTGATGATGCCTGTGTATTGCTGGAGCAGCACGAGGCCGATGCCGATGAGGTCGCCAATGAGCAGACCGCGCCCGATGATGAAAGCGGCGAACCACAGGAAGGTGTGTCGAATGGTCGTGTTGCGGGCTCCAAGGGCTTTCAGTACGCCAATCATCGATGTGCGCTCAAGAATGATGATGAGCAGACCGCTAATCATGGTGATGCCGGCCAGGCAGACCATCAGTCCCAAAATGATCCACACGTTGACGTCGAGCAGTTCGAGCCAGGTGAATACCTGGGGGTAGGCATCGTGGATGTTCTGTGAGGAGTAGGTGTTGTTATACTCGTCGTGGCTTCCCTTGATGTTGTCGATGACGTGCTGCTCGGTCTGTTCCAGACGGTCGAAGTCGCTGACCAGCAGCTCTGCGCCAGAGCATTGGTGCTCAAACCACCCGTTCAGCTTGGATGCCGTATAGAGGTCGGTGAAGCAGATTTTCTCGTCGAAGCGCGTCATGTTGGTCTGATAGATGCCGCTGACGGTGAAACGCCGCACGCGCACATCGTCGTTGCCGATAAAATAGGAATAGACCTTGTCGCCTGTCTTCAGCTTCAGCTTGTCGGCAATCATGCGCGACACCAGAATTGTCTGTGTTCCCTTCGAATCGCTGAAGGAGGGAATCGTGCCCTCTACCATGTTGGCGCTGATGAAGGTGGTGTCATACTCCTGGGCAATGCCCTTGAAGGCAACGCCGAGAAACTCGTCTTCGGTCTTGAGGATGCCTTGAGTCATGGCATAGCGCTGCACCTGACGGACGCCCTCGATGTCGCGCAGCACCTGCATCATGCTGTCGTTGATGCTGATGGGGTAGGACTCGGCACTGTTGACGGACAGCAGGTTCATGACTTGGATGTGGCTGCCGAAGCCGACAACTTTGTCGCGAATGGTATGCTTGAACCCCAGCACGACGCTCACGGTGATAATCATGACTGCCAAGCCGATGGCAACGCCAATGGTGGCAATATGAATGGCAGGGCGGCTCACCTTGCGGCGGTCGCCTTTGTCACTGTGGATGCGACGAGCTATGAATAATGGGAGGTTCATGAGTCAATGGACAATTGACAATTGATAATTGACAATTTAATTCACAATTTACAATTCACAATTATTCATCTACGCGGCCGGGATAGGCTTCAAGCGCCTTGCGCAGCACGACGAGGGCACGCTCCAGGTCCTGCTTCTTCAAGACGTAGGCAATGCGAACCTGATTGATGCCGGCACCGGGGGTGGTATAGAAACCGGCGGCAGGAGCCATCATCACCGTCTCGCCTTCGTAGTTGAACTCGGCCAGACACCAGCGGCAGAACTTCTCGGCATCATCGACGGGCAGCTTGGCCACTGTGTAGAACGCTCCCATGGGGATGGGCGAGTAAACGCCGGGAATGCGGTTCAGACCGTCGATAAGGCACTTACGACGCTCCACATACTCGTCATAGACATCGCGATAGTAGTCCTCGGGAGCATCGAGCGATGCCTCGGCGACAATCTGTCCGATGAGGGGGGGAGAGAGACGTGCCTGACAGAACTTCATGACGGCCTTGCGGACTTCCTCGTTCTTCGTAATCAGGGCGCCGATGCGGATACCGCACTCAGAGTAGCGCTTGGAGACGGAATCGATGAGGATGACGTTCTGCTCAATGCCTTCCAGGTGGCAGGCAGAGATATAGGGAGAACCGGTATAGATGTATTCGCGGTAAACCTCATCGGAGAAGAGATAGAGGTCGTACTTCTTGACGAGATCGCGAATCTGGTTCATTTCACGGCGTGTGTAGAGGTAGCCCGTCGGATTGTTGGGATTACAAATCATGATGGCACGGGTACGCTCATTGATGAGCTCCTCGAACTTCTCAACCTTCGGCAGAGAGAAACCCTCCTCGATGGTTGTGGCAATCGTACGAATCTTGGCACCAGCCGAAATCGCAAATGCCATATAGTTGGCATAGGCTGGCTCGGGCACGATAATCTCGTCGCCCGGATTCAGACAGCTGAGGAAAGCGAACAGCACCGCCTCGGAACCGCCGGAGGTGATGATGATATCGTCGGCCGTTACATTAATATTATATTTCGCGTAATAGTTGACCAACTTCTCGCGATAGCTCTGGTAGCCCTGTGAGGGCGAATACTCCAAAATGTTACGGTCGATATGCTTCAGGGCATCAAGACCAACTTGGGGTGTTGGCAGGTCTGGCTGACCAATGTTTAGGTGATAGACCTTTGTGCCGCGCTTCTTGGCTGCAGCTGCCAGGGGAGCCAGTTTTCTGATTGGTGACTCTGGCATCTCAAGTCCGCGAACTGATATTTCAGGCATCTTTTCTTATGATTTTGTCGATTTCAAGGCGCAAAGTTACAGAAAAATATAGAATTAGGGCTTAAGAATTATGAATTATTTTTCTTTAAGGGCCAAAAATTTGTGTTTTCCAAATTAAATGCGTACTTTTGCCCGTCAATTTCACGCTTTTGGCTCATGAACTACGAAGAATTACTCGCATCAAGAAACGGTGCGGCACTGAAGAAAGACCCGATGCCTTTCGGTTCTTTTTATCGGAAAATTGGTGAGAATACCTACACCAATATTCTTGAACTGCGATACGAACTCGCAGATAGTCTGCGCTTTTGCGAGGCTCTCAAGGCGGAAAGCGAACAGGTGAAAGCCTTCTCGGACCGTCACCAGCTGCACTATCAGGTGATGGTGGACAGTGCCGGCTTTTGTAGTGTCGCTGTCGAGAATGGCTACTTCATGACTTTTGAGCACCTGATTAACGACAAGCCCTCGGTTGTGGCCGAAAAGGAGTTTGTCGAGCAGGTGATGGATGCTCTTTTTGAGAGTGCCGCCACCTTGAACCGTCAGGGTGTGTATCATCTGTGTTTCTCGCCGAACAACATGCTGGTTCGCAAGGACACATTGGCGCCGCTGCTGCTGTTTCACGGCTCGTCCTACCTGACGCTGAACGACCAGGAATCCCTCTACGGAGCTGATGCCGAATACGTGGCTCCGGAGGTACTGGAGGAGGGCGTGGCTGATGCACGCAGCGAGGTATATTCGCTGGGCAAGTTCCTGGCATATCTGTATCGCGACTCGAGCGTGCCCGTTGAGTACCGCGCTGTCATCAAGAAGGCGACGCAGGCTAATCCCGACAAGCGATACGAGAGTGTTGCCGACATGAAGAAGACGATGAAGTCGTTCCACAAGTTGCGTCACTCGCTGACCATCGGCATCGCGGCTGTTGTGCTGGCGGTTATCGCTATAGGCCTTTACATTGACCTGACTCCCAACCCCGAGAATATAGAATATGTGGAAGCCGCACCCAAGGAGAACTTCGACGATGAGGATTCGCCGGGACCGTACGACCCCTCGATGGAGCTGGATGCGGCAACTGACAGCACTGGCTACCATATAGACGAGGACGAAATGCAAATATACGAGAAGAAGGCCGAGGAAATCTTCCGCAAGCGTTTCACTGAGGAAGCCGACCGCATACTCTCGAAGATATACAATGCCGACTACATGAGCAGCTCGGAGAAGAAGTTCCTTGCTGAAAGTACGGAAATCATGACGGAACTTACTCAGAAGCAGGCGGAATTGGGCAGCGAAGCCGGTCTGACCGATGCCAAGAGTCAGCGCATTGCCTCGGAGATTATCGACAAAATCTCGAATGAGAAGAAAGCACAATTAGAACAATTAGGTGTACAAAAACAAAAAAATAAGAATTAAAGAAAAATGAGAAGCAGAACTGCACAGTGGTTTGAATGCAAAATCCAGTATGAGAAGACCATGGACGATGGCCTTCAGAAGAAAGTAACTGAACTATACGTTGTCGATGCCTTGTCTTTCACTGAGGCCGAACAGCGCATTATGGAAGAATTGTCGTCGTATATCAGTGGTGAATTCACCATCAAGGACATCAAGATAGCTCCCTATAAAGAGATATTCTTTGCCGATATGGACTCTGCCGATCGTTGGTACAAGGCGAAGCTGCAGTTTATTACCATCGACGAGAAAACAGCCAAGGAGAAGCGCTCCAGCATTAACTATCTGGTCAATGCCGGTACACTGAACGGTGCCGTGAAGAACATTGAAGAGGTGATGGGCGGAACGATGGTTGACTACGTGATTGCATCGGTTGCAGAGACGCAGTTGCTGGATGTCTTTGAGTACGGCAAGGACAAGGCGGCTGACGCCAAGCCTGAGTATGAACAGTAATTGAAGTCACTGGTATCACAACACAGTCATGTACGACGTTAAAGGAAAACTGAAGGAGGTTCTGAGCCAGTTGCCACAGGGTGTACGCCTTGTGGCAATTAGCAAGTATCACCCTAATGAGTATATTGAAGCTGCCTATGCGGAAGGCCAGCGCATCTTCGGTGAGAGCCATGAGCAGGAGCTGCGCCTGAAGCACGAGACGCTGCCGAAGGACATAGAGTGGCATTTCATCGGTCACTTGCAGACGAACAAAGTGAAATACATTGCTCCCTATGTGACGATGATTGAGGCCGTTGACTCTCTGAAGCTGCTGAAGGAGATAGAGAAGCAGGCTGCCAAGTGCGACCGCGTCATTGACGTGCTCCTAGAACTGCATATTGCTGACGAGAGTACGAAGTATGGTCTGACACTTGACGACTGCCACCAGTTGCTGGCTGACGGAGAATGGCGACAGCTGAAGCACGTCCGTATTTGTGGCTTGATGATGATGGCATCGAATACGGATAATCACGAACAAATACGCCGCGAGTTCCTGACTGCCGCCGAGTTCTTTGACGAGGTGAAGCTGCAGTACTTCAGCGATGCGCCCTGGTTCTGCGAACGTTCGTGGGGCATGAGCAACGACTACGATGTTGCTGTCGGCTGCCGTTCAACGATGGTTCGCATCGGTACGATGATTTTCGGACCGCGCGTTTACTAGAAGGAGTTAAAGGGGTTAGAGGAGTTAATAGTCGATAGACTCACCGCTATTCTTCCTCGGTGGTACGCAGAATAATACTGGTAGCACCGATGGTGAAGAGTGTGCCGTCTTTAATGACGCGGCGCTCGCGGCCTTTCACCTCGACATTATCGACGAAGGTGCCGGTGTTGCTGTTGTTGTCGCTGAGGGTGTAGCGCAAACGTCCTTGCTTGTCGCGGCTGATGTTGATGGTGCAGTGGTTCAGGTCAACGCTGGGATCAACCGTCTCGAAGGGGGTGTTGATGGGATTTCCCTTCTGATAGCGTCCAATGACGTTGTCGCCCATCTGCAGGGGAATGACCTGCTTGTAGTGAAACACATTCTCGATGACAACAATGCTGCCGCAGGCTTCGTCGGCGGTTTGCTGGCCATTGTCGTTGTTGAGTGAGGCGTTCTCCTCCTTTTGTGTGGCCTTCAACTTTGACACACCGATGCGAATGCCGAAGGTCTTACCGCATTCGGGACATTGAAAGACCAGCGACTGTCCGTCGTTATACTTCTTCTCATCAAAGGTGATGTATTGGTCGCACTTTGGGCAACGTACTCGCTTCATACAATTGTATGTGTATTAGTTCATCTTGTAAACCCAAGCCTCGTCGAAATCAGAGGATGAGCTGCGTAGTTTGTTCAAAGCCTGATAGGCAGCATCCTGAGAAGCGTAGTGTCCATAGACCACGCGGCGCACCTGCTTGTGAACATTGATGCGTGTGTCCTCATAACCGCGCTGCTTCATCTGCTCCACCAGATATTCGGCTCCCTGCTTGGCCACCTGACTGGCAAGAACCAGACAATAGCCTTCCTCCTCCTTCTCTTCTTGTGCCTTGGGTTCCGGGGCAGGCTTCATGGCAACCTTCTCCTCGATGGTGCTGTCTGCTGGCGCTGCTGATTCGGCAACGGGGGCTGTGGCACTGTCGGGCTTGATGTTGACCACCGATGTGTCGAGCTTTTTCTGCTCAACGGTCTTAGGCATGGGGAGCAGTTCCACCTGACTCATTGAAGGCTGCTGCTCTGCATCATCGCTGTTGTCAATGGACGGTATGAGGAAAAGAATGGCAATGACGGCAGCCGCAACAGCTGCAACATTGCGTATCCACGACATCTTAATGACAATAGCCTGTTCGCCGCCCTCGTGTACTGGTTCTTCTTTAATTGTATTCGCCTCATTGTCAACGCTCTGCGGAGCGATGCTTAAAACTTTACTTTCAGTCTCGCTGGCCAATGGAAGCATCTCGAAAGCAGTCAGGCCGTAAAGGGCTGGCGTCAGCAATCCGGCTTCACAGGGCTCGAAGACAATGCGCCGGTCCTCGTTCAGACTCAGTACACCGATACCGGGCATCTCGTAGATGCCTTCGTTGTAGAGCTGCTGCTTCAGTTCTGTCACCTCAGCTTCAATGCGCTGTACTGCTTCCGGATAATTAATGTCGTAGGCTTCTATGTACGACTGCGCCAAGAGCGAGTCGTTCATGGTCAATTGCGGATTGAACCCAAGTGTGCGCAACGGCGGAACGAACATGTGGTCCTCGTTGTCATAGACGGCATCGACATGTTGCGCCGTAAAGCCTCCAAGGTCAGGGACTATGACGCAATCGCTACTCAAGAGTAGTATCTCAATATGTCTATTTAGTTCAATCACGTCTGCAAAGGTAATGTAATTTTTTCATACTTGCAAATAAAAGAAACTTAAAAATGCGCCGTTCTCAAAAAAAAGTACTACCTTTGCACCTAAATTTTTGAAACGATGAATTATCAGGAAACAGCAATCAAAGGAGTATATATTATAGAACCGCGCGTATTCAACGATGCACGAGGCTATTTTTTTGAAGCTTGGAAACAAGCAGAGTTCGAAGAACACATCGGAAAGGTGAACTTTGTGCAGGACAATGAGTCGAAGTCGAGTCGTGGCGTTCTGCGTGGCCTTCATTTCCAGCGTGGTGCTGCCTCGCAGGCCAAACTGGTACGTGTTATCAAGGGATGCGTTGTCGATGTTGCTGTTGATATGCGTCGCTCTTCGCCTACGTTTGGCCAGCATGTCATGGTCGAGCTGAGCGATGAGAACAAGCGCCAGTTCTTCATTCCCCGCGGATTTGCCCATGGATTCCTGGTGCTGAGCGATGAAGCCATCTTTACATATAAAGTGGACAATCCTTATGCTCCGGAGGCTGATGCCGGTGTCCGTTGGGATGACCCTGCACTGGGCATTCAGTGGCCTACGGAAGGGCTTGAGGTGCTGACCAGCGAGAAGGATCTGCGTCAGCCGCTGCTGAAGGATGCCGAGCTTTTTGATTGAAAAAACTAAATTAACAACAATGAATATCGCAATTGTAGGAACCGGATATGTCGGATTGGTGTCGGGAACATGTTTCGCCGATACCGGTGCAAATGTAACGTGTATTGACGTTAATGCCGAGAAGATAGAGCGCTTGCAGCGTGGTGAAGTACCCATCTACGAACCAGGTCTTGACGAACTGGTGAAGAAGAATGTGGCTGCCGGCCGTCTGAAGTTCTCGACCGACTTGGCTTCTGTGCTCGATGATGTGGAGATTGTGTTCTCTGCCGTCGGCACTCCTCCCGATGAGGACGGTTCCGCCGACCTTCAATATGTGTTGCAGGTGGCCCGTACCATTGGCCAGAACCTGAACCACTATGTGGTAGTGGTCACTAAATCGACGGTTCCCGTGGGAACGGCCCGCAAGGTGCGCAATGCCATTGAAGAGGAACTGAAGAAGCGTGGCGTTGACATTGAGTTCGATGTCGCTTCCAACCCTGAGTTCCTGAAGGAGGGTAATGCCATCAAGGACTTCATGTCGCCCGACCGCGTGGTCGTGGGTGTGGAAAGCGAGAAGGCCAAGAAGGTGCTGACAAAGCTGTATAAGCCGTTCCTCATCAACAACTTCCGCGTTATCTTCATGGATATTCCTTCGGCAGAGATGACCAAGTATGCCGCCAACTCCATGCTGGCTACGCGTATCTCGTTTATGAACGATATTGCCAACCTCTGTGAGCGTGTTGGCGCTGATGTTAATATGGTTCGCGCAGGTATCGGCAGCGATACCCGTATTGGTCGAAAGTTCCTCTATGCCGGCTGCGGCTATGGTGGCTCATGCTTCCCGAAGGACGTGAAGGCCCTCATCAAGACTGCCGACCAGAACGGTTACTCGATGGAGGTGCTGAAAGCCGTTGAACGCGTTAACGAGCGCCAGAAGAGCGTTCTCTATGAAAAGCTCGCCAAGGCCTTCGGCTCAGAGGAAGAGCTGCGTGGCAAGACCATTGCCATGTGGGGACTGTCGTTTAAGCCCGAGACCGACGATATGCGTGAATCGACGGCGCTGGTGATGATTCAAAAGCTCCTTGATGCCGGCTGCCAGGTGCGTGCCTACGACCCCATCGCCATGGATGAGTGTAAGCGTCGTGTGGGCGACAGCGTCACCTACTGCCGCGATATGTACGACGCCGTGCTCGATGCCGACGCTCTGCTGTTGCTGACGGAGTGGAAGGAATTCCGTTTGCCCACATGGGGCGTTATCAAGAAAGCCATGCATCAGCCTCTGGTCATCGACGGACGAAACATCTTTGATGTCGAGGAGCTTGAGGAGAACGGCTTTGTGTATCACTGTATTGGACGATGAATAAACTCTATTCCATATTATTATCTCTTTCCGTCATAGTCCTCTTCGTGGCTTGTGGTCAGAACTCCAAGTCGGGAACCGCCTATGAGGAGGATCATGAGGCGAAGTCATTGCTACAAGGCGTATGGCAGGACGAGGAGACCGAGGAAGTGTCATTCTGGGTGAAGGGTGACACCATCTTCTATCCCGATTCCACCAGTCAGCCGACGGCGTTTGTCATTGCCGACGGCCAGTTGGTGCTTCTTTCTACCGATGCCCATTACCGCATTGAAAAACAGACGCCTCATGTCTTTTGGTTCGTCAATCAGAGTGGCGATGTCGTTCGCTTGACGAAGAGCGACGAGTCACAGCCCGACGAGATGGTACGCGGCGAACAGGAGCGTATCATGACCTATACCGAGGTGGTCAAGCAGGACTCAGTCATCATCTACGACAATCAGCACTACCACTGGTATATCGCCATCAATCCTACGAAATACAAGGTACACACCACCGCCTACAACGACGACGGCATGGAGGTCGGCAATGTCTATTACGACAACATCATGCACGTCAGTCTGTTTCGTGGTGCCAACAAGTTCTTCTCACGCGATTTCCGTAAACAGGACTACGTCACGAAAGTGCCAAAGGAGTTTCTGGAGAAGTCGGTGCTGAGCAATATGGAGTATGCCGGTGTCGATGAGCGTGGCTTCCATTTTGTCGCTACCATCTGCATCCCCGATGGCGCTACTTGCTACAAGGCCGAGAACATCATCTCGTTCAATGGGCGGCTGACGATAACGCTCATTGAGTATTAAAGGTGAAAAAGTAAAAAGGTAAAAAAGTAAAAAGTAAAAAAACAATAAAGCGGCGGAACAAGATAAAAATAATATTAAATATTCCCTGTAAACAATGTAAGTCTGCGGTAAAATAACTAATTTTGCTGCAGATTTATTGATTTAACTGCAAAGAAATATGAAGAAACTTATACTCATGACCATGCTGCTCGTCTGTGGCATCACAATGGCTTCAGCCCAGAAAGGCGCTGAAATTAAATTTGACAAAACAACCCACAACTTCGGCAACTTCTCAGAGAAGAGCCCTGTGGTGACCTGCACGTTTGTCTTCACCAACGTTGGCGACAAGCCCCTAGTCATCAATCAGGCTATGGCCTCCTGCGGCTGCACGGTTCCCGAATATACGAAGAACGCAGTAAAGCCCGGCGAGAAGGGTGAGCTCAAGGTGACCTACAACGGTACCGGCAAGTTCCCCGGACACTTCAAGAAGTCAATTACCGTTATCACCAATGGTGTCGTTGAGAAGACACGCCTCTACATTGAGGGCAATATGGAGGAAGCCAAGTAATCGTTAGCAAGCCACAAAATAAATCGCCGCTATCCATTTGGACAGCGGCGGTTTTTTTATGGAGTTCTTGCGTCCCTTTGCCCTTAAAAGTTCCCCCCTCGCCCTTAGGAGAGGGGTTAGGGGGTGAGGTCTCTTTTTTACCTTTTCATCAGCTTATAATATTCTGCCGCTCCCAGCAGGAAGCAACCGGTTCCGTAGTCTTCGAAGTCGGGAACCTTGTCGTACGACAATGGCTGACCAGCAGAAGGATCTTTTCCTGTGCCCTGCATCCAGCCGAGAAAGCCGTCGGGATGGACTGCATCCTTTGCCATGGCCGACCAGGCGCGGTCGCAAGCGGGCT
>Ga0310786_10006984_pt1 | contig 14857 bp, 14 predicted proteins | sample AusTroGonzalo_MG_FD_203881 | JGI IMG/M metagenome (GOLD analysis project Ga0310786, IMG submission 203881) | Bovine rumen microbial communities from tropical cattle in Woodstock, Queensland, Australia - Gonzalo_03 (v2) (version 2) | ecosystem: Host-associated > Mammals > Digestive system >... | reverse complement strand
ACCATAATGGTGTCATATTCCCCAGATTTTAAAATTTCAAGAAAACTTTCGATATGTGCGCGTATAGAATTAATATTTAATGTAAGTATTTTCATATTTGCAATCTTTATTTTGTGATACTATAATACACCATGTCCAATATAAAAACAACAAGGATTTTATGTTATGAATATGTATCAAGTGTTAGAACAGGTGGTCAAAGAATCACCTGGGGCGTTGTTTTTGGTACGTGAAAAAATCACTTTTGAACAAGCGGTAGATTTAATCAAAGCGCGCGCGACAACACTGCATGAATTGGGTGTAAAAGCAGGGGACGTTGTCGGTTTGTTATCACATAATATTCCACAATTTCCAATCACTTTGTTTGCGTGTTGGTATTTGGGTGCAACGGTGTTATTATTGGATACTAATTTAACCCCGTTTGAATATGATAACATGACCAAAACGGTTGGTTGTAAATTAGTATGCGCGGAAAAATCATTTTTCTATGGCACAAAAGGTTTTAAATTCTTTGATATTGAAACGCCAGATGGTGCAATAGATAAAAAATTAAAACCTGCAAAGTTAGATGATGATGCCATCGCAACTATGTCGTTTACGTCGGGATCAACCGGTGTGCCAAAGGTGGTTCCTTTGACCCACAAAAATTTGAAAACTTCATCTGATTGTTATGAAGATATGGCACAATGGATTCACAAAAACGAGATAATGTATGGATTTTTGCCACTTTATCACGTGTTTGGATTTGCTGCGGGTATATTGGCACCATTGCATTTTCATATGGGGATTTTATTACAACCGACAATCAATCCAAAAAATATTATGGATGATTTTAAAACATATAGACCACATTGCATACCTGCTGTGCCGCGTTTATATGAAGTGTTCCGTAATAAAATCATAGAAGGTATCAAAGCACAACACAAATGGTGGTTGGTATCGTTTGTGTTAAAACATCAAAAATCATTGAAAAAAATTGGTTTGGGCGGTTTGGTAAAGAAAGTCCAAAAACCATTACAAGATATTTTTGGTGGTCGTGTCAATATTATGATTGCAGGTGGGGCAGCCACTAAACCAGAGGTTGAAAGTTTTTATGAATCTTTGGGTATAGCGTTTGTCCAAGGATATGGCATGACAGAAACTGTTGGGCCTTTTTGTTGTTCAAGACCTGTGAAAAATCGCGTTCCATTTGCGTTTGGGGTGCCTGTGGGGTGTTCTGAATGCACTATTCGTGATGCGGACGAAACAGGTGTTGGAACGTTATGGGTTCGTGGTCCAAATGTGTTTAATGGATACCTTAATAATGCAGAGGCAAACCAAGAATCGTTCGATAATGATGGTTGGTTTAACACGGGCGATTTGGTGTATTTAGATAAAAATAACCAATATCATTTTGCTGGTCGTAAAAAACAAGTCATCGTTTTGGATAGTGGTAAAAATGTTTACCCCGATGAATTGGAAGCATTATTTATGGAAATTGACGGTGTTAAAAACGTTGCAGTGTTTGAACATCGTGTGAAAGATAAAACCGTGTCATATGCTGTGTTCAGTGTTGATGAAAATATGACAATGGATAAATTGGCCACGGCTGTTGCCAATGCAAACAAGAAAGTTGCCTCTTATAAATGGGTGACGCATTTTGCAATGACGACAGATGAATTACCTATGACCAGTACACAAAAAGTTAAACATCATGTTGTTCGTCAAAATTTAATTAATGGTTTATATCCAAACAAACATGAATAAATTTATTTATAAAAAAAGGTGAATACTATGAATATGTATCAATTGCTTGAAAAAAATATAGAACGTAATCCAAAGACTGTGTTTTTGGTGCGTGAAAATATCACGTTTGAAGATTTTGAAAATCTGGTTAAAGCGCGCGCAACAACTTTGCATGATGCTGGGGTTAAGGCCGGTGATGCGGTTGGTGTGTTATCGCATAATATCCCACAATTTCCAATTACTTTGTTTGCAATTTGGTATTTGGGCGCACGTGTGTTGTTGTTGGATACTAATTTAACACCTGTTGAATACGATAATATGACACATTTAACAGATTGCAAATTGGTATGCGCTGAAAAATCTTTCTTTTATGATGCAAAGGACTTTAAGTTTTTTGATATAGAAACAGAAGACAAGAAAGCAGATGCAAAATTGAAACCATATGCGTTAAAAGATAATGATGTCGCAACATTATCATTTACATCTGGGTCTACTGGGGTGCCAAAGATTGTGCCATTAACACACTTTAATTTGGTATCGTGTTCTGATAATTTGGAATATTTAAATCAATGGTTAAAACCAGGTGAAATATTTTATGGCTTTTTACCGCTTTATCACGTGTTTGGATTTGCAGTTGGATTTTTAGCACCTTTGCATTTTGGTATGGGAATTTTGTTGCAATCTACAATCAATCCAAATGCAATAATGCAAGATTTTGCGCAATACAAACCACATGTTATACCTGCGGTTCCAAAACTTTGGGAAATATTCCGCAAGAAAATTATCGAAGGTATCAAAGCTAAAAAGAAGTGGGGATTGGTGTCTTTCATCATGAATCATCAAAACACATTGCGATTCTTAGGAATGGGCAAATTAGTTGATAAAGTTTTAACCCAAATTCGCGCGGTTTTTGGTGGTCGTGCCAGATTGTTGGTTGCGGGTGGTGCGGCTACAAAACCAGAGGTAGAAAAATTCTATACCCAATTGGGTATGGCCTTTGTTCAAGGTTATGGTTTGACTGAAACCGTTGGACCAATCTGTTGTTCAAAACCATTAAAAAAACGTGTTGCCTATGCGTTCGGTGCACCAATGGGTGATACAGAATGTCAAATACGTAATCCAGATGAAAACGGTATAGGAATGCTTTGGGTGCGTGGCAACCAAATTTTGGGTGGTTATCTGAACAATGAAGATGCAAACAAAGACTGTTTCGACAAAGATGGATTTTTCTGTACTGGCGATTTGGTATCTGTTGATAAAAACGGCGAATACCATTTTGCAGGCCGTAAAAAACAAGTTATTGTTTTGGACAGTGGTAAAAATGTTTATCCTGATGAACTGGAAGGCTTGTTTATTGAAATTCCAGGTGTCAAAAATGTTGCTGTGTTTGAACATGAAGTGAACGATAAAACCGTTGCATACGCCGTATTTAGCGTTGAAGAAGGAATGACAATGGATAAATTGGCTGCGGCGGTTGCCAATGCAAACAAAAAAGTTGCTTCTTATAAATGGGTGACACATTTTGCAATGACAACTGATGATTTACCTGTGACCAGTACACAGAAAATTAAACACCATGTTGTTCGTCAATGGTTAAAAGATGGCAAATATACACAAAGACATGAATAGTTGGATATAAAGGTAGGCACAAAATGAATATGTATCAAAAATTAGAAAATGCTGCAAATCAATGGCCGGAAAATTTATTTTTGGTTCGTGAAAATATCACGTATTCACAATTTGTTGAACAAGTGCGTGCACGTGCGGCTGCGTTACGTGATGCGGGAATTAAACATGGTGATGTTGTTGGTGTGTTATCCCACAATTTACCACAATTCCCACTGACGTTATTTGCAATTTGGTATTTAGGTGCAATTGCGTTAATGTTGGATACAAATTTAACGCCATTTGAATATGATAACATGGCGCAAATTGCAGGGTGCAAATTCGTTTGTGCCGAACCTTCGTTTTTCTATAAAACAGATAAATTTACTTTCTTTGATATCACACGCAAAGATGGTGAAATCGATTATGATTTACGACCGTATCCATCTGAATCAACGGATGTTGCGACTATGTCATTCACATCTGGGTCAACTGGAACACCAAAGGTTGTGCCGTTAACTCACTTTAATTTGACGGAATGTGCAAATTCATTGGAAGATATGTCTGATTATTATCATTCAGGTGATATTATGTATGGCTTTTTACCGCTTTATCATATATTCGGTTTCGCAATTGGTATTTTAGGAACGGTCCATTTTGGTGGCGGATTGTTATTACAACCAACAATCAATCCAAAATATATTTTGGATGATTTTAAAACGTTTAAACCGCACGTTATACCCGCGGTGCCACGTATATGGGAATTGTTCCGTAACAAAATTATCGATGGTATGAAACAACAAAAAAAGTGGCGTGTCGCTTCATTCATTTTGAATAATCAAAAAACTTTGAAAGATATGGGACTTGATTTCTTTGTTCGCAAAGTCCAAGAACCGTTGTTGGAAATCTTTGGCGGTCGCGCCCGTTTGTTGATTGCAGGTGGTGCCGCTACGAAACCAGAGGTGGAAAATTTTTATGAATCATTGGGTTTGGCGTTTATACAAGGATATGGATTGACCGAAACCGTTGGCCCAATCTGTATATCAAAACCAACAAACAAAAGATTGGCGTATTCTGTTGGTGGTCCGACATCAAACAACGAATGTGAAATTCGTGACAAAGACGAAAATGGCGTTGGTGTTTTATGGTTGCGTGGACATCAGGTATTTAATGGATATCTGAATAACGAAGAAGTCAATGCAACTGTGTTTGATGAAAAAGGATTCTTTAACACTGGCGATATGATGTACATGGATAAAAACGGCGAATTACATTTTGCCGGACGTAAAAAACAAGTCATTGTTTTGGACAGCGGTAAAAATGTTTATCCTGATGAATTGGAAGGCTTGTTCATTGAAATTCCAGGTGTAAAAAATGTTGCCGTTTTTGAACACAAAGTGAACGATAAAACAGTCACATATGGTGTATTCCAAGTTGAACCAGGTATGACACTTGATAAATTGGCACAAGAAATCGCAAATGCGAACAAAAAAGTTGCGTCTTATAAATGGGTGACACACTTTGCAATGACAACGGAAGATTTACCAATGACCAGTACGCAAAAGGTTAAACATCACATGGTGCGTCAGAATCTTATAGATGGTAAATATCCAGATCGCAAGGAATAAAATTAAATATGAATTTTCATTTGCTTGTTGTTGACGCATCTGAATAATTATCTTTAATTTTGAAAAAAAACGGGCGTTTGCCCGTTTTTTTATTTCCCCAAACATAATCTTGAAAATGTCATATCGGCAATTTCGTTTGTTGTAATTACACCTAATATTTTTCCTATGTTATCGGCCGCGGTACGGATATGTTCTGAAAATATATCGTAATTGCCATCATATTTATTTATTGCAGATTTTAATTCTGCGACTGCATTTGATAATAATTCAAAAGTACGTTCGTTTAATGCAATTTTTGATTCGCCTGTGGCCATTGTTTCGTGTATTTTTACCTTTATTATTTTTAATAATTCGTCCATACCATCACCAGTTATGGTTGATGTATAAATAACATTTTTATTATTTTTATTGTTTATTAAATCTGATTTATTTACAACGGTGATTTCATTTTTATTTATAACATTTGGAACCGCATTAAACACATGAATTATTAAATCAGCATTTTCGATTTCAGTGTGTGTTTTTTCAATTCCTATTTTTTCTATTGTATCAGATGATTCCCGGATTCCCGCTGTATCGGACAGATTGACCAAAAAACCATCAATATCAATTTGTGTTGAAACCACGTCACGCGTTGTGCCGGCGATATCTGAAACAATCGCGCGATTGTAACCAACCAATTTATTAAAGATAGATGATTTGCCAACATTTGTTTCACCCATTAACACAATATTAAATCCGTTGCGCAGTGCGCGTGATGCGTGAAAACCGGTGATTGCGGATTCTAATTCATTTAATAAATTTTTTGTTTCGTTTATAATTTTTTTATCAATATCTTTTGGTAAATCGTCCGCATCGTAATCAAGTATCGCGGCACTGTATGCCGATATTTCAATCATTTTATTGCGCCACGCGGAATATATCTTTGAATCATTTCCGGTTAATGAACGCAATGCGCTTTGGCGTTGTTTATCTGTTTGTGCATCCAAAAGCGCGATTAAACCGTCTATATCGGTTAAATCCATTTTGTTGTTGTAAAAAGCACGTTTTGAAAATTCTCCACGCGTTGCAATGCGTGCACCAAACCCACGTAAAAACTCAAAAATTTTTTCAATAACAGCAGGCGATCCGTGAGAATGAATTTCGATAATATCTTCGCCAGTGAAAGAATATGGCGCATTAAAAAATATTGCAACGCATTGATCTATTAAATCACCGTTGTCGTCACGAAAGTTGGTAAAATATGCATAACGTTGTTCAAAATCTTTTTTGTTTATAATGCGTGTAAACAAATCGGACAAACCATTTCCGCTTATGCGTATAACCGCCACACCTGATTTTCCATGTGCAGACGACAGGGCAAAAATAGTATCGTTATTCATTTTTTTATTTTCCACTTATTTCTTTTAATGCCATTGGAACCAATTTTGCAACATCCGCATTTGGATTTTGAGATACCAATTTTTGTGCCATATCAACAATATCCATACGGCGATATCCCAAACTTTCAAGTGCCGCTAATAAATCGGGCAGGGCACCATTTGCAGAATCAGAACCAAAATCAAAATCGCCACCACCCATTTTATTTTTTAATTCAACTATGATTTTTTCAGCGACTTTTTTGCCAACCCCTGGCGCAGTAGCGATTGTTTTTGCATCCCCAGTTGCAATAGCCGTCATTAAAACGTCTGTTTTCATGGTGGACATAATTGCCATGGCCACCTTTGGACCGACCCCCGAAACAGTTGTTAATTGATTAAATAGATTTTGCGCCGCAATAGTGCCAAATCCAAATAAACGTATAGAATCTTCGCGAACAATTGTTTCAATCCATAACGTCACATTTGATTTTAATGGCAATATTTCCGGGGTATAAACTTTATATCCAACGGGGCCTGCCATTAAAATTACATAATCTGGGCCAATATAATCAATTACGCCTTGCAATTTTCCAATCATTTGTTATCCTTTTACGGTAATGTTAATATAATAAAATCAAAAGGTCAAATATGAGTGGACACAGTAAATGGCACAACATCCAACACAAAAAAGGATTAGTTGATGCAGCACGCAGTGGTTTGTTTACAAAATTGGCGCGTGAAATAACTATGGCGGCAAAATTGGGCGATAAAAATCCAGATAACAACCCAAGATTGCGTTTGGCAATTTTACAGGCACGTAAAAATTCTATGCCTAATGATAACATTAAACGTGCTATTGAAAAAGCGTCGGGTGCAAACACCGACAATTTCGTGGCGGTAAGATATGAAGGATACGGTCCAAATGCGGTTCCTGTTATTGTTGAGGCTTTGACTGATAATCCACGCAGAACGGTTCCTGAAATTCGTAATATTTTTGCCAAAAATGGTGGCAACATGGGTGAAGAAGGTTCGGTCGTATTTATGTTTTCACATGTTGGGCAAATTATGTATCCATCCAGCATCGGCAAAACAGAAGATGAAATGATGGAAATCGTTATGGAAGTCGATGCAGACAACCTGGAAACATCTGACGAAGGTTTCATTATCACGACCAAAACTGATAATTTCATGAATATTCAAAAGGCATTATCTGATAAATTGGGTGAACCTGAAAACGCTGAAATTACCTGGGTTCCGAATATGCCAGTTGATTTGGATGATGAAGCATATGAAAAATTGGAAAAATTAGTCGATGCGTTGGACGCAAATGATGATGTGCAAAAAGTATTCACGGCGGCAGCCTAATTCACTATAAAATGTATTCAAAAAAACCGGCAATTGCCGGTTTTTTATTAACCAAAATAGGTGCTATTGATTTGCAGGTTTTTGTTCGTTTTTCGCTGCATTCATTCTTTGTTCATACAATTCTTCGAAATTTACCATTTGCAAAGTTAATGGTTGGAAACCTGATTCCGCTGTTAAACGTGTGACAAGCGCACGAACAGATGGGAACAAAACCGTTGGGACATCAATCAACAATGTTCTGCGTTTTGTTTCTTCGTCTGCTTCTTCGTATTGAACCATTCCAGTATATGTTGATTCAATCATAAATATTGTTTTGTCGTCTTTTTCCAATTTAGAATGAACACGTGTGACCAAATCAACCATATATAAATTGTTTTCAGAACCCTTTACGTTCATATCGATATTTAATTCGATTTTTGCCTGGCCATTTTCTTGTTTAAAGAATAATTCAGGCACATTTGGGCTTTCAAACGATATGTCTTTTAAGAATTGAGATATAATATTAAACTTTGGCATAAGTTGCTCCTTTTTTTATCCTCGGTTTTATGATAATATAGCATTAAGAAATGAATTTTACAAGTGGGGGGATATAAAAATGTTCGCTTTTAATAAATTTATTCGTTTTGTGTGCCTGATTTCATTGGGTGTGGGCATCGCGGGGTGCGATTTATCAAGTCCGCGACATGTTGGGGACGATTCAAAAATACCAAGCAATTTACGTGCAGTATCGTATTCGTCGTTGCCTGGGTGGCGCGATGATGATGTTCGGTATGCGTTGCAGGCGTTTCGAAATACATGTCGTGCAAAGGTTCAATATAATGGCTCTGTTGTTCCAGATCCTGAATTATTACGTGAAAAATGTAATACTTTGCCCAGTGCATCCGCGGATATAGCGACGGTACGTGCGTGGTTTGAATCTAATTTCCAACCATATCAGGTATTTAACGAAAAAGGTGGAAAATTGGGAACATACACAGGATATTATTCACCTGTGATACAGGGATGCCGCAAAAGAACGCAACAATGTAATGAACCAATTATGGGTGTGCCAATCAATGGGTCTAATTACAAAGGCGTTGCAAAGAAAGATATTGTAAACAGAAAAATAGGGCGCATTTTATATTGGGCGAACATAGTTGATGTGCAAAATTTACAAATCCAAGGCAGCGGTATGTTAAAATTAGAAGACGGCAAAACAATCAAATTAAATTTTGCCGCAGTAAACGACATGCCGTTCAAATCAATAGGTGGACAATTAAAGGAACGCGGAATAAAACCTGATGGTGGATATTCTGCGGATGCTGTGTGGACTTATTTGAAACAAAATCCAACATTGGCCAAAGAAATTATTTATAATAATCCACGATATGTGTATTTTTATGAATCAAAAGACAAAAGTGTAATTGGAAAGTTGGGAACACCGCTTTCAAAAATACGCAGTGTCGCAATGGATGATTCGCTGTATACGTTGGGTTTGCCTGTGTACATCAATACGTCATTGTCTGATGGTCGTTTATTTAATCGTTTAATGATTGCACAAGATACAGGTGGTGCAATACGCGGTTGGATACGTGCTGATATTTTCTTTGGATCAGGTGACGAAGCATATCAGGTTGCACACGGTCAACACAGTCAAGGACAAATGTTTATTTTAATGCCAAAAGAATATAGTTATGTTGAACCAAAATAAAAAAATTAATCTTGGGATTCGTAAATCAAGACCACAAACGTTGGCGGCATCATTGGGTGGATTATTGGAAACGTTAGGTGGGCGTGCCGCAGATGCTGATTTGGTAAATAATTGGCGAAAAATTGTTGGCAATGAAATTGCAAATATTGCACATGTTGTCGCAATAAGAACATTGAAAAATAATAAATTTAATATTGTGTTACGTCCGGTCAGTCCTGCGTTTGCGCTGGAATTGTCGTATAAGTTGGATGAAGTTTTAAAACAAATAAATAAATATTATGCGCGCGATGCGGTTGCAAAAATAACAATCAGGAAAAAGTGATGAAACGTATTTTAGGTATAGATCCCGGTCTTTTGCATACAGGTTGGTCGATTATAGAAGTGGCAGGGTCAACACGAAAATATATTGCCAGTGGTGTTATTTTACCGCCTGTCAAGATTGAGTTGTCCCAACGTTTGGTTTTTATTTTTAACAAGATTACAGAGATTTGTGAAAATTTTCATCCTAACGAATGTGCAATTGAGGTTATATTCGTAAACAAAAATGGAAAAACAACATTGTTATTAGCCCAAGCGCGTGCGGCCGCGGTTACAGCGGTTGCATTAAAAGATATTCCTGTGTTTGAATATGAACCCAACAAAGTTAAAAAAACATTAACGTCTGCCGGGCATGCTGACAAAGAACAGATTTACAGAATGTTGTCTATTTTATTGCCAAATGCAAAACCTAAAAGTCCAGACGAAAGTGATGCAATTGCGATTGCGATGACACATGCAAATACTTCGCGATTTTAAAGGATTAAAATTTTATCTTTTTTTCAGATTTTTTTGTGCTATATTATTTGCACAGGGAAAATTATGAGCAGAGAAAAATATCTTTCCATGAATAAAAATTTTAATGGGTATTCATTTGCCAATATTGGTTTGTTTACGGGTTTTGGAACCGGTATTGTGAACGCTGTGTATTCGTTGGTGGTATTTGATATTTTCAGAATGTTTTTCAGTGAAAATTCTGCATCGGTCGCGGTTGGTGTATATGCTGCAATTTACGCTATTTTTGCAAGTATTGTTGGAATTGTGTCCGCTGAATTTTTACATAGATTTACCAAGGTTCAATTACTTTATCTGTCTTTATTTATATTGGGTGCATGTTATTCGATGATGAGTTTTTCAATAAAACCTGGAACGTTCATATCATTAGATTATATAGCAAATTTTGGCGTCACGATGGCTGGGGTGTTGATACCTTTGTTCATATCTGATTTTTCAAAAGATGTTGGTATGGCAAAAGTTAATGCCAGGTATCATTTATGGGTAAATGTTGGGGCTTTGATTGCACCTATGTTCGCGATGAACATAGTAAATAAATTTGATGGCAATTATCGCGCGCCATTGTTGGCCGCCGGGATGATTTATTTTTCGGGCATGTTATTTTTTAAACATTTCGGTATTGTTCAACAAGAAAAAGTTTTAAAACGTATAAATATTCGAAAAACACTGCGTGCGTTGCGTATAAATGCAAAGGAATATTTTAATAAAGCCGGAATGTTACGCGCATACATTGTGAATTTTGGTTTTTATGCATTACGCGCCATGCGAATTTTATATGTTCCAATAGTTGTTGTTGAAAATGGTTTTTCAAATGACACATTGGGATTGATTTTATCCATAGGTATATTGCCGTATGTATTTATCGATTTGTTTATCGGAAATTGGATAAAGAAATATGGAATAAAAATATTTTTAACAATGGGATTTTTATCGTTTGCCTTGTTTTCATTTGTTGCTATGTTTGCCAGTGGATATTTATTATTATCAATATTCATTTTATGGCAAATATCTGGCGCATTGATGGAAGCAGCACATGATTTACTGTTTTTCAACGGTATGAAACGCAGTGACCAGGCACGTTTTTATGGAATATTTAGAACAAGTATGAATTTACCAAGTGTGGTTGCACCTGTGTTTGGTGCGCTTTGTATCGCTTTGTTTGGATCTGTGTCTGCTGTGTGGCTGATAACCGCAGTTGTTGGGATTTTGTCAACAATGGTTTTGTGGTCAAAAACTAAATAAATAACCTTGCGTTAAGAGTTTTTTCTTTGTATGATTTTGGTATAAAACGAAAGGGGTATTTTATGGCAAAGAAAGAAGTCGCAAAAGAAACAACAGTTGCAAAAAATCCTGCACTGGAATTGGCATTGGCGCAAATTCAAAAACAATTTGGCAAAGAAGCCATTATGAAAATGGGTGATGGTTCCCAACAAAATATAGAGGCTATTTCATCGGGATCATTGGGTTTGGATATTGCTTTGGGAATTGGTGGATATCCGCGTGGCAGAATTGTTGAAATTTATGGTCCAGAATCTTCTGGGAAAACCACGTTGGCATTGCATGCGGTGGCAGAAGCACAAAAGAAAGGTGGAACGTGTGCATATATTGATGCGGAAAACGCATTGGATCCAAGTTATGCAAAAAAATTAGGTGTTGATGTTGCCAATTTGATTATTTCACAACCTGATTCTGGTGAACAGGCATTAGAGATTGCTGATACGCTGATTAAATCTGGTGCGGTTGATGTTGTTGTGGTTGATTCTGTGGCGGCATTGGTTCCAAAGGCTGAATTGGAAGGAAATATCGGTGATACTTTCATGGGAACAACCGCGCGTTTAATGTCACAAAGTTTGAAAAAATTGGCGGGATCTGTTTCGCGCAGTAATACTTTGTTAATATTCATCAATCAAATTCGTATGAAAATTGGTGTTATGTTTGGAAATCCAGAAACTACATCTGGTGGAAACGCATTGAAATTTTATGCATCTGTTCGTCTTGATATTCGCAGAACAGGTGCAATAAAAGACAAAGAAAATATTATTGGTAATGAAACACGGGTAAAGGTTGTTAAAAACAAAGTTGCACCACCTTTTCGGACTGTTGATTTCAAAATTATGTATGGCGAAGGTATTTCGCGTATAAGTGAAATTTTAGATATGGGTGTGAAATATAATTTTATCGAAAAGGCAGGGTCTTTCTATTCTTATAATGATGAACGTATTGGTCAGGGTGAAGCCAACGCTCGTCAATGGTTAAAAGATCACGAAGATGTTCAAAAAGAATTGCTTGATAAAATTATGGCGCGTGCCAATGGCATTGCGGAAGAAATGACAACCGGGCCAATAGATGACGAAGATAGCGTTGTTGAAACAATAGAAGAATAAATTTTTGGCGGTGCGAAAGTGCCGCCTGAAATTTGATATGGTATAAAAAACGGAGAAATAGTATGAATATGGCAAGATTTTTTGCATTAAACAAAGTTGTTTGGTTGGGACATATTTTTAATCCGCTTTGGTGGTCGCGTGAGCGCAGACGGACTTTGCGGTGCAAGGTTTTAACTTCTGTGTTGCCACGTTATTTCAAAAGATATTTGCCCGCAGTTAATGCTGTTGAAGAATGTGAAGTTATCAAAGATGATGCAAATGAAAAAATTTGGACACTTTGGTTGCAAGGCGAAGACAAAGCGCCACCTTTGGTCAAAGCATGTTTCAGAAATATTCGTAAAAATTGCAAGCAAGAACTGGTTGTGTTGGATGAAAATACAATTTGGGATTATATAACTTTGCCAAAAGAAATCGTTGAAAAACGTAAAGCTGGCAAGATAAAGCATGCGCATTTCGCAGATATTTGTCGTGTTGAATTGTTGTATGAACATGGTGGTTTTTGGTTAGATTCAACAGGTTTTGCAACGTCACAAATTCCAGATTGGATTGTTAAAGAAGATTTCTTTGTCTATATGGCGGGACAAAATGTTGGGTCACCATATTCATATATGCAAAATTGTTTTATTCGTGCACGCAAAGGGGCATTTTTGTTGGCTGCATGGCGCGCGATGATACTGAATTATTGGATACACGAAAATCATAATTTTGATTATTTTATGCATCAGTTGTTATTTAAAACATTGGTTGAAAATGATGAAAGGGCAAAAAAATATTTTGCAAAAATGCCACATGTGGACCAAGATCCGACTCATGCGCTTTGGTGGGCATATGGCGACAAACCATTTGATAAACAAATTTTTGATGAAGTGACATCTGGTGCATTTTTTCAAAAGACTACTTATAACAGTCCGTGGGCAAAAAATATAGTTCCTGGTACTTTTGCGGATGTTATGATAAATAAAATGTAATAACAAAAGGGGTAAAACATGCGTCCAAAAATATCAATAATTATTCCTATGTATAATGTTGAAAAATATTTAAGACGGTGTTTAAATAGTGTTTTAAATCAGACTTTCACTGAATGGCAGGCCATTTTAGTAGATGATGGCAGCCCTGATAAATCGGGCGAAATTGCAGAAGAATACGCAACCAAAGATAATCGTTTTGTTGTTATCCATAAAGAAAATGGTGGTTTGTCTGATGCGCGAAATGTTGGTATGTCAAAGGCAACTGGCGAATATATAATGTATTTGGATAGTGATGATTTTATTCATTCACAAACCATGGAAATCGCATATAACGTGGCAAAGAAAAATAAGTCTGATATTGTATCTTTCACATACGATAGATTTTATCGTCCACAATTAATGGTGCGTCATGTGTTGCATTTAGATACTGATAATGTTATGCCCTTTGGAATCAAGAAAAAATATAATCTTGATAAAATTGAAACACGGACAACCGATGATGTTTTTGAATATGCAACCGAACGCGCGCATAATGTGGGAAACCTAAATCGTAAGTGGTTGATTAAACATTGTCAGGTTTGGAAAAATTTATATAAAAAATCTTTAATCAAAGATACACCATTTATCAAAGGGATTTTATTTGAAGATTTTCCATGGTGGTCCGCAATCATGTTAAAACGTCCACGTGTAAGTGTTATAAATTTACCTTTGTATTATTATATACCAAATTTTGGTGGAATTGTTTTATCTGCAAAACAGTTGCGTATAATGCAAAGTTTGTGTGCTGGAATAAAATATGCGTATGATTTATATTCCAAGAAAGCGGACGATGATCAGATGAAAAAATGGCAAAGTCAATTTATGTGGTATTTTGTGAATTGGGCGTTTCGCAAATTAAAATATTTGAAAACGAATGAAGAAATGCAAATTGCACGAAATGAATTTATCGAAATGAACAAAATAGGTGTGTTCGATAATGTACCAAATGAATGGTATGATTTGCGTGAAAAGATTTACGGCTTTATTGGTAATTAATTGTCATGAAAAATATACGAATTGCTTTTTGTTTGCGCGATATGCAAATGGGTGGGGTTGAATCTGTGTTAATCAGAACACTGGATGCGTTGCAGAAATATAAAAACATAGAAATTTCGTTTATAACTTATGTTGATATTAAAAATACATTTTATAAACAATATTTTTCTGAACACGCAAATATAAAATGTTATTCTTTGTATCCATCAAATATATTTGGAACAGATTTACCACATTTTTTCTTAATCAGAATGTTTATACATTT
>Ga0310786_10006983_pt1 | contig 14857 bp, 15 predicted proteins | sample AusTroGonzalo_MG_FD_203881 | JGI IMG/M metagenome (GOLD analysis project Ga0310786, IMG submission 203881) | Bovine rumen microbial communities from tropical cattle in Woodstock, Queensland, Australia - Gonzalo_03 (v2) (version 2) | ecosystem: Host-associated > Mammals > Digestive system >... | reverse complement strand
GCTTCTGAGTCTTGACAGACACTGCGGCCTTCTTCATCTTCGCCAGAGACTCGAAGCCGGAAGAGCAGGGGCCGGAGAGGCTCTCGCGCCCTTCGAATTCGTCGTCAGAACGCCAGTAGAAATTGTCCGAGAGTACATTGCCCTTCGCATCGGCCAGCTCAAGGCTGATGAAATGCACGTCTGAAAGCCCTTCGGGGAAGGTCAGCTGCAGGATGTCGGTCACGGCTCGGTCGGCGGGGATGTCGGCGGTGGCGTTCCAGCTGCGCACCAGACGGCTGTCGAGGTCATACAGGCGGGCTGTTATCTTCAACCCCTTATAGGCTTCAGCGCCGTCGTTGACCACGCTGACAGTATTCTTCAGGTAGTCGAACTGCACGTGCAGAGGCTCGAGGGCGTGCATGGTGTGGTACAGCGCCGCGGTGGGCTCCAGATACCAGTCCCACATGCGTGCGCAAACCTGCACATTAGGGCTGTTGTGATACCAGAACAGCAGTCCCGAGCAGAAGCGGTCGCCGTCGTCCAGACGGTTGTAGTTCCATACTTCCCAGATGCTCTTGGCGTTCATGGCGCCCAGGATCTGCCCCTTGAAGGCGAAGTCTTCGATGCTCGTGGCGGCGCCGTACTGGTTCACGAGGTCGGCATAGAGGGTCGACATCAGGTGGAAGCCGTTGCCGTCCAGGTAGTCCCATGTGGCTTTGTCGATCGGCCAGAGCTTGTCGGCCGGCATCATCTTGCGAAGATTCTCGATAACAGGCAGAGTCGGGGCGCCGTACTCAGGGTTGAAACCGTCAACGCGGCTTCCGCGCTCAGAAGCGGTGTTGGTGTAGTGGCACATCGGGTTCACCTGTTTGTAAGGGCTGCCGTCGTGCACACCGTCGCACTCGGACTGCATCTGGTAAGGACGAGTGCCGTCCAGTTTGGCCAGAAATTCCTCAGCGCCGGACATCTCCGTACTCTCGTTCGAAGACACATAGAACGCCAGTGACGGATGGTTGCGGATCCTTTTGACCGTCGACTCCATATTGTTGAAATAGACAGCCTCGTCGCGCGGATGGCGGGTATCTCCAGTCATCCAGAACTCCTGCCAAACCAAGATGCCGTATTCGTCGCAGAGGGTGTAGAAAAGGTCGCTCTCTGCAATGCCTCCGCCCCACAGGCGCAACATATTGATGCCTGACTGGGCGGTGTAGGCCAGTTCAGTACGCATGCGGGCGTCATCGGTGCGCTGCATGGCTTCCGGAATCCAGTTGCTGCCACGGATGAAAATCCTCTTGCCGTTGACGATAAATACTTTGGACTTGTCGGGAGTGTCGGTAGTCACGGTGACTTCGCGGATGCCGAAGGTGGTCTCCAGCGCATCGCTGACCACACCGTTTATCGATACCTCCATTTTCAGCTTGTAGAGGTTCTGTTCTCCCTTGTTCTTCGGCCACCAGAGCTTCGGGTTGCGGATGCGCAGCTGCGGGAATTCGTCAGGGCTGAAGGTGACGATGCTGCGCTGCCCCCTGATGAGGGACACCGTCTTTTCGAAGTTGATTCCGGTGCCTTCAATCTCGCCCTTAACAAGGCAATTCACATTATAGCCGCGATCGTTCACATTGTTCACGACTTCGACGGAAACAGTCTCGGCCGAGATGTCATAGTTCGGATGGGACAACTTAGAAACCACGAAAGGACTGCTGAGCCTTACGTCTCCCTTGGATACAAGACGGATAGACTTCCAGATGCCGGTGTTGCGGTCGCGGATACCGTCGTCGAAGGTAAAGTCCCATCCAGCGGTCATCAGCTGGGTGGTGTTCCAGCCGATCTTGCCGTCGCCGCCGTTATGGTTCTCGCCGGGAGCGCCCCATGACTTCTGCATCCAGCGACCGGGCTCGTCCACTGGGTATACCAGCACGGCCAGGGCGTTGCGTCCGTCGCGGACGATGAAGTCAGTGACATCCATCGTGGCGTCGTTGAACATGCCGGTCATCGCTCCTATCATCGTCCCGTTCAGCCAGAACTCTGCCCGGTAGTTGATGCCCTCAGGCTGCAGGAAGACACGCTTTCCGCTGCCGGCGTCAGAGCCGTCGAATTCGGTTCGGAACCAGTAGGTGTAGAACTCTCTTCCTGCATCGGCGAGGTCAGGAATTAGCCCTTCCGACAACTTGTTGACGGTGCCATAGTAAGGGTCGGGATAGACTCCGTTCGCGACAAGCGATGTGAGAACTGTACCCGGCACTATGGCACTCTGCCATGAAGCAGTGTTGAAGCCCGGAGTTGAAATCTCTTTTGCAGTGGAACGGACGTCGCCGGCGCGGCACATCCGCCAGTCGTAACTCCCGCCATGACCTTTTTCTGAATCGAGAACTGTCTGCCCGGAGAGTTGTAGGCAGAGCAGACAGAGGCCGAGGAGCGCTGTCAATCTTTTCATTATTGTACGGTTATAGAATTGAGCAGATCGAGTTTACCGTCGTCTATCAGCTTTATGATTAGCTCTCCGAAGAGGGTGTTCTGCCATGCGAACCAGTCGCGGGTATATTTTTCGGGATTATTTTTGTTGAAGGATTCGTGGATGAAGCCTTTGCCGGCGTCGGTCTTGAGCAGGGTCTCGATGCACCACTTGATCTCAGCGTCGTCACGTGAAGTGAAGGCCTTCATCATGATGCTCATCGGCCATACCATGTCGTAGCCAATGTGCGGGCCGCCGATGCCTTCAGCAGCTGTGCCTTTGAAGAAATAAGGATTGTCAAGGCTCCACACGAAGCGGCGGGTGTTCTGGTAAATCTTGTCTTTCACAGGCACGTCGCCGAGGTAGGCCATGGCCAGCAGGCTCGGCACGTTGGCGTCGTCCATCAGAAGCTGGTTGCCGTAGCCGTCAACTTCGAAAGCGTAGATCTTGCCGTATTTGGGATGTTTGTGGATTGCATATTTCTTGAGGGCGGCCTCGACTTCGTCGGCGAGGGCGCGGCACTCCGCAGCCAGTCGCGGCTCGTTATTCACTGTTGTAAGGATTTCCGCAGCTTTGCGAAGCGACGTCACAGCAAAGAAGTTTGAAGGTATCAGGAATTCGAACATCGTGGCATCGTCGGAAGGCCTGAAGGCAGAAGCGATGAGGCCTACCGGCATCACGGGGTTGCCCCAGCCACTATTGGACTTCGTGTCGGTCTGGACAGCCGTCTCGCGCTGGAAACGGTAAGGGCCGCGGCCGTCCTTTCTCTGCTGCTCACGGAAGGTGGTGAGGATGCGGCGGATGGCTGTGAGCCATGTATCTCCAAAGACTGAGGTGTCACCGGTAGTCTTCCAGTAGTGGTATGCCAGACGGATAGGGTAGCAGTCAGAGTCAATCTCCCACTTGCGCTCATGCAGGTTGGGGTCCATATCGGTACGGTCGCTCTGCCATCCTGTGCCAGTCGGGCCGTCGTTGAATGCGTTGGCGTAAGGGTCGATGCAGATCAGACTGAACTGACAATTGATTACTCCCGCAAGCATCTCCTTCAGCTGCGGGTCGTCGTTCGCAAGCTGGACGTAAGGCCACACTTGGGCGCCTGAGTCGCGAAGCCACATAGCGTGGATGTCACCGGTGTAGACGAAGGTGCGCGGCTTGCCGTCCTTGTCCTTTCCGAAATGGACGGTGGTGTCGAGGGTGTTCGGAAAGCAGTTGGCAAACATCCATGAAAGTTTGGGATTGGTCAGCAAGGATGTCACCTCGGCTATCTTGGCCTCCACGGCAGTGGAGCGGAATAACCTGTCGCGTTCGGCAGGACGTTGTGAAGGATAGTTCTGGGCATATGCCGAAATAACGGCTGTCAGCGCTACCAGGATTGTCAGTATACGTCTCATATTTTTAGGAATTTGCTTCGAATTTACGGAAAATTTCAGTAGATTTGAATTAACCTTAAACACTGCCTTATGAAAAAGTTCATATACTGTCTGCTCACAGTAGCGGCCTTCCTGTCGGTTTCAGCCTGCGGAGCTGCCAACAGGGCCACGGAAGACGACGAGGCCCTAGTTCAGGAAAAACTTTCGAATAAAGACTACACCATCCTCATCCAGTTGATGGTTCCCTCAATGGGTCCTGCAAGGGCTGTCAGCAACTATTCGGTACAGGTGAAGGGAGACACCCTCATCTCTTACCTCCCCTATTTCGGCCGAGCCTATAACTTGCCTTACGGTGGCGGCAAAGGCCTGGACTTTACTGCCAAGATCAACACCTATCATGACATCGCCAATGCCGGTGGAGGGCATGACATCGCTATCGGTGTCGCCAACGAAGAAGACGTGTTCTTCTACAGCATCAACGTCTCTACCAGCGGCAGCGCGTTCATCTCTGTCTCTTCACGCAACAGAGAAAAGATTTCCTACACCGGAGAGGTTTACCTGCCTTGATGAGGCTCTGTTCCTGCTTTTTTAATATCTTTGCCTCAAACATTACTTCATCATTATGAACGAATTTCTGGCTAAAGAGATTGTACAGCTCTTCATACGGCTGCTGGCCGCTGCTTTGCTCGGCGCCGCCATCGGCTATGAGCGTGAGTTCCGCGGCAAAGGCGCCGGCGTGCGTACCCACATGCTGGTCTGCATGGGCGCCTGCATCTTTATGTTAATCTCAAAATACGGCTTCGCTGATTCTGCACGTTTCGACGCTGCCCGTATTGCAGCAGGAGTAGTGTCCGGCATCGGTTTCCTGGGTGGCGGTCTCATCATCAAAGGCAAGACCAACCTCATCACCGGCCTAACCACTGCTGCTGGCCTCTGGGTTACCGGCGCAATCGGTCTGGGCACCGGCAGCGGCATGGTAGGCATGTCGGCTCTTGCCACTCTGCTTGTCCTTGTTTGCATGGATATCCTGAATGCATGGCACTTCAAGCTGGGTGACAAAATCGTGAACGTCACTTTTGCTGCAAAGGATGACAAAGCCATCACTGCTGCCATCGAAAAACTCGGCAAACAAGTGGACAATTTCTTCCTAAGCAAGAAAGATGATAACTACAAGGTGGAGATGGTTCTCCGCGTCCCCAAGAAGGAAAAACCGCTCGAGCTGCTGGAGCGCCTCAAGACCATCGAAGGAGTCCAGCTGGAAAGTATGGAGTAGCCTCTTCTGTCCTTAAGCTTTGTTGCCGGCGATAAGCCGTTTCGCTGTATGCTTAAGTTCTTCTGATTTAGCAAGCATAGCCTGTGCTTTGATCTTCAGTTCGTCGATCTTGCCAGGCTGCTTTTCTTTATGCAGGTGCTGCAGGGCCTGTTTGGGCATCACGCGCTTGTAGCCGTTCGCCTCGAGGACTTCTACTGCAGTGTTATAACCGACATAAAACAGAGACTCGATGTTGCTCAGGTCGTATGCGCTGTAGGATGAAGTGTTCATGTCGATGACTATGTCGGCTCTGGAAGCATCTTCCATAGCGTTTGACAGGAACATCAGGGAGAAAGAACGGATTGCTATGCTGTACAGGCTGTCGCGGTAGCAGATTTTTCCGGCCTGATGGAGATTCAGGGCGATAACCTTCTCGCATTTGTCCCGCAGGGCCGATACAGGGAGATTCATCAGCACTCCACCGTCGGAATAATGTTCGCCTTCAATCCAGACGGGTTGATAGATGAGAGGTATCGCGCAGGATGCGGCAACGCGGGGTGCGATCTCACCTTCTTCAAAGTAACGCACTTTTCCCCGCTCTATGCTTGTGGCTACTACCATCGTTTTTATCGGCAGGTCTTCCAGCCTTTCGTAGGGGATTATCTTCTGAAGATGCTTGACCAGCGGTTTGGTGTCGAACATGCCGCCTTTCGGCAACTGGGTCCCCAGAAGGTCGCGGAAGTCAAGGCTGCTGAAATTGTTGGTTATCTCCACAGGGCTCATCCCGGCCGCATACATCGTCGCGGCTATGCTACCGGCACTTGTGCCGGCCACTATATCTGCCTTGATGCCGAATTCGTATAGGGCTTGCAGAGCTCCGCAATGAGCAGCGCCTTTCGCTCCGCCTCCGCCGAAGGCTATACCGATCTTGTATTTCTTTTTCCTGTTGAAAATCCGTTTCATAGGCCTGCAAAGATACAAATGTTTCAACGAAATTGATATCTTTGCAGCCGTCTAAAAACAAGCACGATGAGAGCGCTGATCCAAAGAGTTTCACACGCCGGCGTCAAGGTCGATGGCAAGTCCGTTTCCGAGATCGGTCAGGGGCTGCTGGTGCTGGTCGGAGTCTGCGCCGAAGACGGTGATAGCGATATCGACTGGTTGGTGCGCAAGATTGTCAACCTGCGCATTTTCGACGACGACGAAGGTGTGATGAACCGTTCAGTGCTGGATGTCGGCGGGGATATCCTTTCCGTCAGCCAGTTCACTCTCATGGCAAGCTGTAAGAAAGGCAACCGTCCCTCATATATCCACGCCGCCCCTGGTGAGATTTCAGAGCCGATGTACGGTCGTTTCTGCGACGCCCTGTCGGCAGCTCTCGGCAAGCCGGTGGGCCGCGGCATCTTCGGCGCCGATATGAAGGTCAGCCTGCTCAATGACGGGCCGGTTACAATTTGGTTAGATTCGAAAAATCCTGAATAGCATATACACCATGGTTATAGATTTCAATAACATAGACACCGTTGCTAATCCCCACTTCAAAGGCGGAGAAGGCGAAGTACTGATCCAGACAGCAGTTGCCGACGGCAAAGTCAAGCTCATGCGCATCACCATTCCTGTCGGAGCTTCAATAGGCCTCCACCCCCACTACGGCAATAGCGAGGAAATCCTCGTCATGCAGGGCAAGGGCTATTTCATGACTGACGGTGTGCGTGAAGACATCTGCGCTGGCCAGGCCCACTATTGCGAAGAGGGTGAAACCCACGGCTTCGTCAATGACGGCGACGTGCCCGTAGTTTTCTTTGCAGTGGTTCCCGACCGCAAGTAATCGTTATTTCGTGCCGAAAGGCTTCAGGTTGTACACGGCATCTTTCGGGTACATCCTTTCACCGCCGTTGTCAAGGTCGATCATGACGTAGCGACGGTTTCCCATGCCGAGTTCGTTCATATACGAAAGCTGCCTGTGACCATGGCGGGTTTCTATCCTTTCCTGCATGGCGTGACGCTCATGCTTTTTCATCGCATAGAGGATATCGACGCAAGCCTGGTCAATTGCGACTATGTCCAGCGAGGCCAATATGCCGACATTAGGTGTCACCACAGGTTCGGCCATTATGCCTTCGCAGTCACATGACACCGACATATTGCGCATCACGTTGATATAGGCTACCTTCTTTCCGAAGTGGTCTATCGTAGCTTTGGTCGACTCTGTCATCTTCTCCATGAACTCTTCTTCTACAATGTCCCAGGGATCATCCTGGCCAGGGGTGGTGTGGATCATGCCCTTGCCGATGTGCCCGTCGGCACAGCCGATGCCGATGTTCTTGTTGGAGCCGCCGAAGCCGCCGCAGATATGCCCTTTGAAATGGGTCAGCGCCAGCATCGAATCGTAGTTCAACAAATCCTTTCCCACGCTCATCCGGTCGAACCATTTGCCGCCCTCGACGGGCAGCCAGGCAGTACCTTCTGCATCCATGATGTCCACCGGACAGAAATTCCAGCCGTTGATGCGGATGGTCTCGAGGTGCTTCTCGGTGGTATCGCGGTCTCCTATGTAGTAGGTATTGGTTTCCAGAAGCGTGGCGTCCGGGAGTCGTTTGTTGACTAGACTCCTAACCCACGGGCGGGGAATGATGTTCGGGCCGTGCGGCTCGCCGGTATGCAGCTTGATGCCGACCTTGCCGCTCAGGACCGCACTGATTTTGTCATAAGCCTTCAGCAGCCCTCTCGCGCTCAAATCACGCGTAAAATAAACGATAGATTCATTGCCGCTACGCTTGTTGTAAGGAACATAAACGTCACCACCGGTGCCGGGTACAGGTTTCTCTAGCATGGTTCTCAGAATTAGGATTTCTACAAATCTACAAAAAAAAGCCGCAAAGTCAGATGACTTTGCGGCTTTCGTTATATGAGTGTTCTGTTAGTCGGTTGTGAAGATTGCGCCAACGGTGAAGAAGCTGAAGGCGGGACCGTTGCCGTTCTGGAATACGCTCATCGGGCTGTAGCTTGCATAGATTCCGAAGTCGTCGTATGTTACTGACAGGTGAATGTCGTAAGAAATGCGACGGGTTTCTACGCCGTATACTGAAAGAGCGCATCTGTCGTCAGTGGCGTTGGTGTATTCAGTGCTGGTGTCAGCATTGAGGTTGACCTTTGCAGAAGCGCCAATCGTGAGATTGAGTTTGTCACCGAAAGTCTGGGTGAAGTTGAGGGGGAATGCGAAAGAACAGATGTTCAAGTGTGAGTTGTTGAGTTTCTTCATGCCGACTCCGGGAACCAGTTCTGTTTTATGGGCAACTGAATTGAAATAATAGCCGTCCTTTGCACGGAAAGAATCAAAGATAACGTCTGCGCCAAGGCTGAATTTACCTGAATCGTAAGGCCTTACTCCAACCTCAAACATATTGACACCGACATCTACACCACCTGCAAGATTCTTGTCTGCATTGAGGACTCCGGCATAACCGATACGGATGTTGGTGACGGGGTTGAGATAAACTTTTTCATCATTATCCTGAGCAAAAGCTCCGAATACTGTCAGCATTGCAAATGCTGCTACGAGAATAATCTTTTTCATATTTGTGCGTGTTTAATAATTCCAAAAACCGCCGTAAATATAGAAAAAACTGCAATAACGCTTCAGTTTTGCTGAGATTTAGCCCTGATCCTGCGGCGATACTCCGACGGCGTAGTCCCGAGAACCCTTGTAACATAGCGGGTAAAATAAGACCTGCTGGAGAAATGCATCTCGTCGCAGATATCTTCGATGGACATGTCTGAAGTCTCCAGCAGCTCCCTCACACGGATGGTCGTATAGTTGCCGATCCACTCGCTCGCTCCCGACCCGCTCGCATCGAGGCAAACCCTGCTCAGCTTGCGGGGCGTGATGTTCAGCTTGTTGGCATACCATTCCACAGTTCTTTCCCTGTTGCAGTGAACCTTCAGAAGCTCCTGGAAACGCATGAAGACGAAAGCCGCGTCGTTGCTTCCGGACAAGCGGCTTGAAACAGCCTTGTTGTCATACATTTCCCAGATGTCGTACATCATTACCTGGAAGCAGTGGTACAGGCTCTGCCGTCCGAAATCACTCGTGCGCCCCAGCCGTTCCTCAATCCGTGCGAAGTCGGACAGCAGCAGTTCCTTCTCTCCGGCTTCAAGGTGCGTCACCGGATGGAGCTTTGTCTGCAGGAAGCCGCTGGTCGACCAAACGTTGCCGTTGTGGGCGTTGTGAAGGAAACCTCTCGGCACCGCGAGAGCCTTGCCGCTGAAATCTGCGGAGAAGACCAGCCTGGTGCAGCCTGAATCTCCTTGCAGTATCACGAGGTCATCGGGACCGAACTTATGTACCACGCCGTCGCAGTTGAATGAGCCGTGGCCGGCAAAGCAAATGAAATGGATATGATGGCTGCCATAAAAACCGGCAGGAGAAGTGTAATCCTGCGGACAGAGGAAGACTTTTGCGTTTTGTGAGGAAATATTGGACATAAAATGGTCAAAAAGTGAAACTGAAAATGGTCTGCACACCTGTATATTTGCACTCAAAGTTACAATAGAAAGAATTAACATGAAAATCAGAACCCTATCAGCCGCAATAATCGGCTTGCTTGCAAGTGTTATTTCAGCAAATGCCATATCTGTCGAAGCGGATACGACAACCAATTATATAGATGAGGCAGTGGTTACCGGCACGAGGGCCAAGACCCTTTCCGGCTTTCTTCCCCAGACCATCAGCGTCGTGGGCCACGAAGAGCTGACCTCTACTCAGCGCCTCAACATACTTCCGACCCTCAATGAACTCGTGCCGGGCGTTTTCGTCACCTCAAGAGCCATGCTGGGCTATGGTGTCAGCACAGGAGCTGCAGGCGGCATCAGCGTCCGCGGCCTTTCAGGAGGCACCGGCCAGATGATGGTGCTTATCGACGGCCATCCGCAGTATCAGGGCATCTTCGGCCACCCCATCTCCGATTCTTACCAGACCCTCATGACAGAAAGGGTGGAAGTGCTCAGGGGCCCGGCCTCAGTGCTCTACGGTAGCAACGCCATGGGTGGCGTTGTAAACATCATTACCCGCAAATCTCTGGAAGACGGTGTACACACCGACCTTAACCTCGGCGCAGGCAGCTACGGTACTCTGCAGGGCGTACTGAGCAACCGCATCAAAAAAGGCAAGTTCAGCAGCGTAGTTTCAGGACAGTACTCCCGCAGCAACAACCACCGTCCCCGCATGGGCTTCGAGCAGTACGGCGGCTATGGCAAGGTGGGCTACCAGTTCTCAGACAACTGGAGCGCATACGCAGATGTAGACATCACACATTTCAATGCATCATATCCAGGCGCCACAAGTGCCCCTCTGTTCGATGCTGACCAGTGGATTACCCGTGGCGTGGCATCGGCAGCCATCGAGAACCACTACGACAAAACCGACGGCGCCATCAGTTTCTACTACAATTTCGGTAACCACAAGATCAACGACGGTCATGCAGAAGGAGCCGCACCCCAGACAAGCTGGTTCCGCTCAGAAGACGCGCTGACCGGCGTATCTGCATGGCAAAGTTTCGGCCTCTTCACCGGCAATACCACAACCGTCGGCTTCGACTGGCAGAGTATCCACGGCAAGGCCTGGAACCAGGTAATAGCTACCGGCGAGGATCTCGCTCCCATGGCCGACAAGACCGAGAACGAGTTTGCGGGCTATATCGATTTCCGTCAGGATGTGACGAGCTGGCTTACCGTCGATGCCGGACTTAGGGCCGACCACCACTCAAAATCAGGAATGGAACTTGTGCCGCAGGGCGGTCTTGCTTTCAGACTTGGCAAGGGTGAGTTGAAAACCATGGTCAGCAAAGGCTTCCGCAGGCCGACTATCAAGGACATGTACCTCTTCCGTCCCGCCAATCCGGAACTGGAGCCCGAGCGTATAATGAACTACGAAATTGCATGGAAAGCCCCGGCAGGCGAGAATGTGACCTATGGCATCAACCTGTTCTATCTTAAGGGCCGCAACATGATCCAGACACAGATGGTAAACGGCAAACCTCTCAATGTCAACACCGGCCCCATCGAGAATTCAGGCGTAGAGCTTGACCTTCGCTGGCGTATAAGCAGCAACTGGAACCTCGTAACCAACGGCAGTTGGCTGAAGATGAGAAACCCTGTGGTCGGAGCCCCCGAAATCACTGCTTATCTCGGATTGAATTTCCATCAGGAGCGTCTCCAGATATCTGCCGGCGGCATGGAAGTGGCCGGACTCTACACTGCTGTAGGTGCCAATCCTGTAAAGGAGAGCTTCTTCCTGCTGAACCTCAATGCAAGCTACCAGCTGACCGACTGGCTCAGTATCTGGGCCCGCGGAGACAATCTCTTGAACCAGAAATATGAAATCAACGCTGGCTATCCCATGCCGGGTATCAACTTCATGGCAGGATTGTCACTATCTCTATAAGCAGTTCTTTAGTTTTTGTTAAATTTCGGCCGGAAAATCCTTTTCAGATGGAAATCCGGCCGATTGCTTTTTTCAAATCTCCCGTTTCGGGAAAGTTCGGAGTCCCGAGGCAGAGTGGTGTCGCCCCTGACCTCAAGGGCGAGGTACGGCTCGTAGCTCCCTGCGACAGCCCGGACGCCCTGCGCGGACTGGAGGGTTTCGACTACATCTGGTTAATCTGGGAATTTTCACTGAACGGACCTTCCGACAACCTCACCGTGCGCCCTCCACGGCTCGGCGGGAACGAACGGGTCGGAGTCTTTGCGAGCCGTTCGCCTTTCCGTCCGAACCCTCTTGGGCTATCCTGCGTGAAGGTCGAATCTCTCGAGGCTGACAAGGGTATCATCCATGTCCTCGGTGCCGACCTTGCCGACGACACCCCAATCTACGACATCAAGCCTTACGTGGCATACGCCGACAGCCATCCCGCCGCCCGCAGCGGCTTCGTGGACAGCAACGCATGGACCCCTCTGGAAGTCATTGTCCCCGACAGTGTGGCTGCCGGTCTTTCTCAGGAAGAAGTGTCGCAGCTGAAACAGATTCTCGCCTGCGACCCCCGCCCCCAGTATCTCGACGACCCTGGCCGCGAATACGGCCTCTTCTTCGCCGGCCGCAACGTGCGTTTCACGGTGAAAGAGGGGGTGGTGACTGTCCTTTCCGCTACGGAATAAGTTTTTCTGACATCGTTTCTACATCCACTCCTCGATCGCGTAATCCACGGGACGGTTGAGATAGCGGACGAAGGGGACGACGGGACGGAAGTCCTCGACGACTCGGGCGGCAAGGTCCGGACGCAGGAGGTAGTCGGCGTCGATAGGCTTCATAATCAGGAACTGCTTCAGGCGGAAGTATTCCGACCAGGGTTTGTCATCTGGCCAGCCTTGAGCGGGACGAGCCAGGGCACCGTCCCACATCACACTCCAGCCGTGGCCCGGAGTGGCGACGTGGGCGAACTGCTCACCGTTCAGCATGATTTCTTCACGGACGCTCTTGATGATGAGCTTTTCCTGCCGCCAGATGCCGGCGCAGAGAAAGAACTCGTTCGCGCCCGGCTCGATGTGAAGGTAATAACCCGGATAATGAGACTTGCGGCCGCCTTTGGCGAAATAGAGTCCGCACCAGCTCTTGTAGGGCGGGCGGTCATGGAAACGCTGGTCCTGATAGATGCGCCAGGTGATATCCTTAGGGCCGAGCTCGCCAAGGTCGGGATCGAACTTCTTCAAGCCGGCATAGATGTCCATGCCGAGAGTTTCGTAATAGCTCTTGATGGCCAGATAGAGAGCCTTGCGCTCATCAAACCATTTCTTCTCGTTGTGCTCGGCCAGTCCTGCATAGAACTGCAGCATGTCAGGCATTGAAATTTGTGTCTCCATATAGAAACAAATTTAATGATTTTGCGTAATTTTGATATTATGAATCTTTCCTACGAATTGATAATACGAGTCCTGGTCGGAGGCGCTCTCGGCGGCATTATAGGCTTCGAGAGGGAGAAAAGAGCCAAAGAGGCCGGGTTCCGCACCCATTTCCTGGTTGCGCTGGGCAGCACGTTGATAACCGTCATTTCAGCATACGGCTTTGACAAGGTCGCAGACCTGATTCCTATCGCCAGGTATGACCCTGCCCGTCTGGCCGCGCAGATTGTTTCCGGCATCGGCTTTATCGGCGCTGGACTCATCATCTTCCAGAAGAACGTAATCCACGGCCTGACCACCGCTGCAGGCCTATGGGTTACCGCAGCGATCGGTATAGCCTGCGGAGTCGGACATTACGACCTTGCAGCCGTCACCACAGTCATGGTGCTCATCGCCCTCGAGCTTGTGATGGTGATCGACCGCAAGCTTAACAAGCGCCAGCTGTCAATAACCATGAAGACCGCCGACAAGGACAAAATCAAGAAGTTCGTCGACGCCGTCAAGGCCGATGGCGCTGTTCTGAGGGCTTATGACCTCGAAGTGCTGAACGACGACGGAGAAAAGGTTTACAAAGCCGACGTGGAGCTCAGCACCAAGCGCATCGACTATGAAGAGCGAGCCTGGGACCTGCTGGGAGACATGGAAGGCAAGATTGTGTCACACAAGAAATAATAAACCAATATAAACACACTGCAATGAGCGAAGAATTTGACCCCAGAGACCTCAACAAGGACGGAAAAGTATCTTTAGGCGAAAAAATCGGCTACGGCATCGATGAAGCCATGAAAGAAGCCAAGGAAGCCGCCGGCAAAATCAAAGAGAAAGCTCCCGAGAAACTCGAAGAGATGAAACAGGACCTCAAGGAGGCTGCCGGCAAAGCTAAGGTTAAAGCCGAAGAAATCGCCGGGGAAATCAAAGAAAAAGCCCCCGAGAAGTTCGCTGAGATGAAGCAGGACGTCAAGGAAGCTGCCGGCAAGGCAAAAGCCACCATTGACGGTTTCGTATCGAAGAAAGACGGCGAGAAGCAAGCCTAAGTCTCTATCACATTATGGCGACTGATTTTGACAAGAAGATGATGCGCTTGGCCATCACCCTCTCTAAGAGGAGTGTGGCCACAGGTGGCGGGCCTTTCGGCGCCGTAATCGTCAAAGATGACCAAATAGTAAGCCGGGCGTCAAACAGCGTCACGAAGACCAACGACCCGACGGCACACGCCGAAGTCAACGCCATCCGCAAAGCCTGCCGCAAACTCGGGACCTTCGACCTGAGCGGATGCGTCCTTTATACCTCCTGCAAACCTTGCCCTATGTGCCTGGGAGCAATCTACTGGGCACATATCGACAAGTATTTCTTCGGGAACGACGCGAAGGACGCAGCCCGCATCGGCTTCGACGACAATTTCATATACGAGGAGCTGGCCATCAGCCCGGAGGACCGCAGGGTTCCCTCGCAAAAACTGCTCTCCGAAGAAGCTATCGAAGCCTTCGAGATGTGGGAGGTCAAAACCGACAAAACTGAATATTAATCGAGGTACTCGAAGAACGCCGTGTACTGGTCTACCTTCAGATGGACGCGGCGGCCGAGATACAGCGAATAGTTCGGAGCGCTCTTATGGACGTTCCATTCGTGACCTGCGTCAATCTGATACATAATCGGTATCTGCCTGTTGCCTAACTTTGAATAGATGATTCCCGGCAGCGACAGGTCCATGCCCTTATAGTCATCGAAATCGGTGAACTGCCCAACTATTATGCCTGCTATCTCATCCAGCTTGCCTGAAAGGAGCAAGTTCTGGAGCATGCGGTCTATCGCATAGCTATCCTCGCCGACATCCTCGATGAAAAGGATCGCATCCTTCATGTCCAGATTCATCGGCGTTCCCTGCAAACTGTAGATCAGCGACAGGTTACC
>Ga0310786_10006982_pt1 | contig 14860 bp, 11 predicted proteins | sample AusTroGonzalo_MG_FD_203881 | JGI IMG/M metagenome (GOLD analysis project Ga0310786, IMG submission 203881) | Bovine rumen microbial communities from tropical cattle in Woodstock, Queensland, Australia - Gonzalo_03 (v2) (version 2) | ecosystem: Host-associated > Mammals > Digestive system >... | reverse complement strand
ACGCCGCGTAAGAATCCAGAGACAGGCGGATATCCCGGTTACGCAGCAGCGCGTCCATCCCGCTGTTCCCGGCATTGCTGCTGTTTTCCTCCGGAAGGATAAATTGTTTCCCGCTTCCGGTATCCAGCGCGTTAATGTGCCTGCCGTCGGTATCGATCCATTCGATGGCTGTGAAAAGATGCTTTCCGTCCAGCAGGAAAGCGGCCGCGGATTCCTGCCCTTCCACGGTTCCGGTAATCTCAAGGTGTTTCAGCAGCAGGTTCAGTTGCCCGGTTCTTTCCTCACCGAACTGGGGAAGTTTTCCGGCTTGCGCCTGAATCCTGAAGGATACCGGCCCCCCGGTCTGCAGGAAGTCCAATACGTCCTGAAGGGAGGCTGCCTGGGCTGCTGCGGCACAGCAAAGCAATGACAGCACAAGCAGGGACGCGATTATTTTCCGTATCTTCATGCAGCCATCCTCCCTTTGCTTATTAAGGTTCCAGTTCATCAAAAAAACGGTCAAGCAGGGTGAATACTTCCCCCGCGTCGGAACATCGGTTGATTTCATCCCTTATTTTGGCAGCGCCTCTGTATCCGTGCAGATACCAGCCGATATGCTTTCGCATTTCCCGGATGGCAATGTGTTCCGGTCTGGAAAGAAGCATGCGCTGGTATTGGCGCAGAATCATGTTGTGTTTTTCGTCGGGAGTCACAGAAGAAACGCTCCGGCCTTCCAGGGCGGCCCGGATATCCCGGAAAATCCAGGGGTTTCCAAGAGCTCCACGGCCGATCATAATGCCGTCCACGCCGGTCTGGCGGATCCGGGTGACCGCGTTCCCGGCGGAAAAAATATCCCCGTTTCCGTATACGGGAATCCGTACGCTTTGCTTTACCCTGCCGATGATATCCCAGTCCGCTTCTCCGGCATACTGCTGTTCCCGGGTCCGTCCGTGTACGGTCACCGCGGAAATCCCGGCAGCCTCTGCCATCCGGGCAATCTCAACTGCGTTGATGTGTTCCCTGTCCCACCCGATTCTCATTTTTACAGTCACGGGCAGGCTGGTGGCTTTTACCGCCAATTCCATCATTTTTCCAGCGGTTGCGGGCTCTTTCAGCAGCCCGCTTCCTTCGCCGGAGCAGGCTACTTTCCGGGCCGGACAGCCCATGTTCAGGTCGATCCCGTCGTACACGCCCAGATCGCTGATCCGGCGGGCGGCTTCCGCAACCGTTGCCGGATCCTTTCCGAACAGCTGAAGTACCAGGCGCTTCTCGCCTTCTCCCCGCTTCATCAGTTCCTGCACCGCCCGCTGCCCGGGCGCGCACAGGTACCCCATAGCACTGATCATTTCCGTATACGCCCAGTCACACCCCTGCTCAAAGCAAAGCTCCCTGAACACGTGGTCTGTCACGCCGCACAGCGGGGCAAGCAGAATCTGTTGCATCTCCGTCCTCTTTCCCAAAAAGAAATCAGCTTATTGAACCGAAATCAGTCCGGCGGAATAAGCTGATATTACCGAAATCCAGGGAAGGCTTATTTGGTGCCGAAAAGCCTGTCGCCGGCGTCTCCCAGGCCGGGAACGATGTACCCGTGGTCGTTCAGGTGATCGTCCAGTGCGGCAACATAGATATCCACGTCCGGATGGTCCTTCTGAATCCGGGCGATACCTTCAGGCGCTGCAATCAGGTTCACCAGCCGCATGTGGTGGCAGCCGCGCTGCTTGATGAAATTGATGGCGGCGCTGGCACTGCCGCCGGTGGCCAGCATCGGGTCGAGAATCAGCAGTTCCCGGTTCTCGCTGTCTTCCGGCAGCTTGCAGTAGTACTCAACAGGCTCCAGAGTCTTCGGGTCACGGTACAGGCCGATATGCCCCACCCGTGCCGCCGGGACCAGATTGATCACGCCGTCCACCATGCCCAGGCCTGCACGCAGGATCGGTACGATTCCCAGCTTCTTGCCGGAAAGCACGCGGGACTTGCACTTTGTGATGGGGGTTTCTACTTCTATCTCTTCTGTCTCCAGATCACGGGTGACTTCGAATACCATCAGCATCGCGATCTCGGAAAGCAGCTCGCGGAATTCCTTCGTGCCGGTGTTTTTGTCACGCATGATGCTGAGTTTATGCTGGATCAGGGGATGATCAAAGACGACGACCTTACTCATTGAATTTCCCTCCGTCACGTTTATTCATTTTGGATTCCCAATAAATAATAATATCAGAAAAAGCGGCGTTTCGCAATGATGAAATCACCCGGCGGCGATTGATTGACACCGTTTTTTTTCCACTTTATAATGACATCGATACAAGGAAGGAGTCGAAGCGCTTTGTCTGTACCCTATTCCCGCACAATCTTCGGAGTTATCCCCTGGTACAGTTTTCTCATTGTGCTCGGCGCTGCCGCCGCGATTGTCCTGGCGGTCCGGGAAGAAAAACGTACGGATCTGAAAAAGGATACCGTACTGGATTTCTCGCTCATTGTGCTACCTGTGGGCATCATCGGGGCGCGTATTTACTATGTGATTTTTTCCTGGGATGCTTTCAAGGATGATTTCATTTCCGTTTTTCGTATATGGGAGGGCGGCATCGCCATCTACGGCGCTGTCATAGCAGGCCTCCTGACGGCGGTCATCTTTTGCCGCCGGCGTAAAATACACGTCCTCACGCTTTGCGATCTGATCGCTCCTGGACTTGTTTTGGCGCAGGCCATCGGACGGTGGGGCAACTATTTCAATCAGGAAGCCTACGGCCTTCTTCTGGAGGATCCGTCTCTCTGTTTCTTCCCCTTTGCGGTGCAGATCCAGGGTCCCTCCGGCCTGGAGTGGCATATGGCCACCTTCTTCTATGAGTCCTTCTGGAATCTTTGCGTTTTTGTATTCCTGATGGTTGCCCGCCGCAGATGGTTTCGGTACAGGGGAGACGTATTCTTCTTTTACACCATCCTCTATGCCTGCGGCCGCCTGATTATCGAAGATTTCCGTATGGATTCCCTCTATGCGGCGTCCTCCGTCCGTGTCAGCCAGTTGCTCAGCGTTCTGATCTGTATCTTCGTCATCGGTTATTATATCCATAAATTCCGCTCTTCAACACATCTGCGTTCCCCGATTTCCCTGGTTCCGGTTGCTTTGGCACTGGCTGCGGATATGTTCGCTGCGCTTTGGATGACGGGGGCTGTTGTGCTGAATGTGACCGTAATCGTACGCTTCCTGCTGCTTCTTGCCTGCGGCGTGCTGAACGCTGCCGCAGTCCTGATTCTGTACGGGCGCTGCAAGGAAGGAGATGTGCTGTATGCCGACCACCGCGGGTAAAAATGTGCTTTACCGCGCCGTACTGCCATTTCTTGCGCCCCGGATTCCTGCCCCTGCGGTAAAGGCCTGTGATGGGCATCCTATTGCTTCTGAAAGTGCTTTGGAGTCCCTTCTCCGGAAACACCATATTTCCGGGGGCGCTTTTTGCCTGCATGCCGGGAATGAGGAAGCCCGTGCATTCTCCGCAGCGGTGCATACAGATATGATACCGGACAGCGGAACCTTTTTCCGCGTGGCTTCCATCACCAAGATGGCGACAGCCCTGCTGGCTGTAACACTGATGGACCGGGGACTGCTGGATCCGGATGCTGACGCTGCCGGTTTTCTGCCGGACGGAGCATTTGTATCGGAACTGCGGGACGTTAAAATCCGCCACCTGCTTGCCCATAACTCGGGCCTGTCCGATCCGCCGAACCTGGAATCTCTTCTGGAGTCAGGCCGCCCATACCGGGAGGCGGTTTCCGGCCGGCGCGTATCGGAACCCGGCACCGCGTTCCGCTATTCGAACCTTGGCTTCGGTCTCCTGGGATGCGTATTTGAGTCGGTGCTGGATCTGCCGCTGGAGGAAGCGTTTCAGCGGATCGTTTTCCGTCCGCTGGGGATGAATGCCACCCTTTCCGCCTACACCCTGGATGAAACGAAGATTATGCCCGTCATCCGCATGCTCCCGTACCGGGAGGATGCGGCCCTTCGGATTACGAAGCTGGGCCGTCTGCCTCTTGTTTCGCCTGATCCGGCTGTTCATTACGGATATTCCGCCGGCAGTATGTATACGGACCTGCCCTCTCTTCTGGCGCTGCTTTCCTGTATCCGGGACGATGGCCGGCCGCTTCTTTCCGGCGGCTTCGGATCTTTCATGCGTACCAGAACCAATGATTACGGCAAGGCTTCTCCAACCCTTTCCTACGGCCACGGCCTGCTGATGATCCGGGATCCATCTGTTTCGCGCAGCGTTCTGTTCGGCCATCAGGGCTTTGCTTACGGCTGCGTGGACGGCGCTTTCTGGGAAGATGATACGGGCAATATCCTCCTTTCCCTGAACGGAGGCTGCTCCGAAGCGCGAACCGGCCGCCTGGGGCTTGCCAACCGGGATCTGTGCCGCTGGGCATTTTCGGAGGAAATGGCAGGATGGAAATGAAGCAGAAACAGGATGCGGGCGGAAACCGGGAAATCATCGACTGTGTGGAAACCGTCCGGGGTAAGGTTGCCATCACCTTTGAAAGCGGCTGGCGGGTCTTCCTTCCCCGGGACCGCCTCCCCTCCTTCCCCCTCGAGACCGGAACGGCTGTAGACCGGGAAACATTCCTGCAGTATATCCGGATTGTTCAATACCCTGCTGCCCTGGATCGCGCTGTCGCACTTCTTGCCATGAAGCCCTGCAGCAGCAGGGAAATTGAGCGGAAACTGGTGGACGTGTATCGCTGCGATCAGGATGTGGCGGATCTGGTTCTCTATAAGCTGACAAAGGAAGGCCTTCTGGACGATAAAGATTTTTCTGAACAGTGGGTTCATGCCCGTATGAAGAAATACGGCGCTTCCCGTATCTACCGGGAGCTTCTTGCCATGGGTGTGGATCGGGAAACAGTCAGGAGGGCTCTGGAATCATGCGATGAGGAGGAACAGCTGCAGACCGCCGTTTCTCTGGCTGAAAAGAAAATCCGTGCATCCCGGGAAAATGACCGTTCGAAACTTTTCCGACAGGTTACGGGCATGCTCCAGCGGCGTGGTTACTCCTGGGATACGGCAAAAAAAGCATTTGATCAAGCCATGGAAACGTGGAGAGAGTAAAATGCGGAACCGGCATAAAAGCACCCCGGCGGGATATTTCCGCCGGGGTATGATGATTCATCAGGTGAATTACTTCTTTTCCGCAATGGCGGCCTGCGCGGCGGCCAGACGGGCGATCGGTACGCGGAAGGGAGAGCAGCTCACATAGTCCAGACCGATCTTGTGGCAGAATTCCACGGAGCTCGGGTCTCCGCCATGCTCGCCGCAGATGCCAACATGCAGCTTCGGGTTCACCGGACGGCCCAGATCGATGGCCATCTTCATCAGTTTGCCAACGCCGTTCTGGTCCAGCTTGGCGAAGGGATCGTTCTCAAACACTTTCGTGTCGTAGTACGCGCTCAGGAACTTGCCCGCGTCGTCCCGGCTGAAGCCGAAGGTCATCTGGGTCAGGTCGTTGGTACCGAAGCAGAAGAAGTCGGCTTCCTTGGCGATTTCATCCGCGGTCAGGGCGGCACGCGGGATTTCGATCATGGTACCCACTTCGTATTCCAGCTTGATGCCGGAAGCGGCAATTTCCGCGTCTGCGGTTTCTACCACGACGTTCTTTACGTACTTCAGTTCCTTGATTTCGCAAACCAGCGGAATCATGATCTCGGGCTTCACGTTCCAGTCAGGATGCGCTTTCTTGGTGGTGATGGCGGCCCGGATCACGGCCTTGGTCTGCATCTTGGCAATTTCGGGATACGTAACCGCCAGGCGGCATCCGCGGTGGCCCATCATCGGGTTGAATTCATGCAGGGAGGAAATCAGCGACTTGATGGTCTCGACGCTCTTGTTCTGGGCTTTGGCGAGCAGGGCAATTTCCTCATCCGTGGTGGGCACGAACTCATGCAGCGGCGGATCCAGGAACCGGATGCATACGGGATATCCTTCCAGCGCTTCGTAGAGCTTCTCGAAGTCTCCCTGCTGATACGGCAGGATCTTGTTCAGTGCGGCTTCGCGTTCTTCCACTGTGTCGGAGCAGATCATCTCGCGGAATGCGGCAATGCGCTCCGCTTCGAAGAACATATGCTCCGTGCGGCAAAGGCCGATGCCTTCGGCGCCCAGTTCACGGGCTTTCCTGGCATCTTCGGGAGTATCTGCGTTGGTACGGACCTTCAGCTTCCGATACTTGTCAGCCCACGCCATGATCCTTCCGAACTCGCCGGCGATCTTCGCGTCAACCGTGGGAATCAGGCCGTCATAAATCTTGCCGGTGGTGCCGTCGATGGAGATGCAGTCACCTTCACGGAAGGTTTTGCCCGCCAGCGTAAACTGTTTGTTTTCTTCATCCATGTTGATATCGCCGCAGCCGGAAACACAGCATTTGCCCATGCCGCGGGCGACCACCGCTGCGTGGCTTGTCATGCCGCCGCGCACTGTCAGGATACCCTGAGCGCTCTTCATACCGGTAATGTCTTCCGGAGAGGTCTCCAGCCGGACCAGCACCACTTTTTCGCCGCGCTCTGCCCAGGCTTCGGCGTCTTCCGCCGTGAACACGATTTTGCCGCAGGCCGCTCCGGGAGAGGCACCCAGGCCCTTGCCGATGGGCTCGGTCTTCTTCAGGGCTGCCTGGTCAAACTGCGGATGCAGCAGGGTGTCAAGGTTCCGGGGGTCAATCATGGATACGGCTTCTTCTTCCGTACGCATGCCCTCGTCCACCAGATCGCAGGCGATCTTCAGCGCCGCGGGGGCGGTACGCTTGCCGTTGCGGCACTGCAGCATATAAAGCTTCCCGTTCTCAACGGTGAATTCCATATCCTGCATGTCGCGGTAGTGCTTCTCCAGAATGCCGCACACCTTGATGAATTCAGCATACGCTTCAGGGAACTGTTCGGCCATTTGGGCGATGGGCATCGGGGTACGCACGCCGGCTACCACGTCTTCGCCCTGGGCGTTCACCAGGAACTCGCCCATCAGTTTGTTTTCACCGGTGGCGGGGTCGCGGGTGAAAGCAACACCGGTACCGGAATTGTTGTTCAGGTTGCCGAACACCATCGGCATGACGTTCACGGCCGTGCCCCAGCTGTAGGGAATGTCATTGTCGCGGCGGTAAACGTTGGCCCGCGGGTTGTCCCAGCTGCGGAAAACAGCCTTGATGGCGCCCATCAGCTGTTCCTTGGGATCGCTGGGGAAATCGGTGCCGATCTTGTTCTTGTATTCCGCTTTGAACTGGCCGGCCAGTTCTTTCAGGTCGTCAGCTGTCAGTTCCACGTCGAACTTGACGCCCTTCTTTTCCTTCATTTCATCGATCAGCTGTTCGAAGTACTTCTTGCCGACTTCCATAACGACGTCAGAGTACATCTGGATGAAACGGCGGTAGCTGTCGTAAACGAAACGGGCAAACTTGGGATCATCGTTTCCGGCGATCATGGCGGCAACGACCTGGTCATTCAGACCCAGGTTCAGGATGGTATCCATCATACCGGGCATGGAGGCCCGGGCGCCGGAACGCACAGAAACGAGGAGAGGATTCTGCAGGTCACCGAACTTTTTGCCGTTCAGCTCTTCCATCTTGGCGATGTACTCCATAATCTGGGCCTGGATTTCGTCGTTGATCTGGCGCCCGTCCTCATAATACTGGGTGCATGCTTCCGTGGAAATCGTAAACCCCTGGGGTACAGGAAGCCCGATATGCGTCATCTCGGCCAGGTTGGCGCCTTTGCCGCCCAGAATATCACGCATGGTAGCATTTCCTTCGCTGAAGAGGTACAGATACTTTTTGGACATGAATGATTCCTCCCCGTAAATTTTAAACATACTGTAGAGATCCGTATGTATGTACTGTATGAAGTTTTATGACCACATACCCTGTACATCTTGTTATTATATCGTTTCTGCGGCCTGTTGGCAAGTAATTTCTGAATCCGTTACCTATCTGTGTGCGCGGCAGCTTTTTTCTGCGCCGCGGCTTCCAGCATCCTGGCCGCGTACTGCCGGGCTTCTTCGGTGATTCCCTGGGCGCCGCTGATCATCCGGGCGATTTCTTCCACCCGGCGTTCCTGATCCAGTTCACAGGCTTCCGTAACCGTCCGGCCGTTCTGAACATGCTTGTAAATGAGTACCTGCCGGTCGGCGGCGGCGGCGATCTGCGGAAGATGGCTGATGCAGATGACCTGCTGCCTGTGCGCGATGGCGGTCATTTTTTCCGCTACAGCCTGGGCCATACGTCCGCTGATTCCGGTGTCAATCTCATCGAAAATCATGGTTTGCACGCCGCTTCGCCCGGCTTCGATGCTTTTTACTGCCAGCATAAGCCTGCTCAGTTCACCGCCCGAGGCGATGGCATCCATGGGCTTCAGCGGTTCACCGGGGTTGGGGCTCATCATGAAGCAAACCCGGTCGTCTCCCGAGGGAGACGGCATCAGCGGCTTTCCGCCGGTGTTCTCCGCGAACGCCGCCTGGATCACCGTATGTTCCATTCCCAGATCTTTCAGTTCTTCCGTCATCCGGTGTTCAAATGTTTCAGCAAGCTTTTTCCGGCTCGCTGTCAGTTCCCTTGCCGCCGCACGGTACTGGGCCAGCAGCCGCCGGTGTTCGCCCCCCGTTTTTTCCAGCTCATCCCCCAGGGACATGAGCGTATCGTACTCCTGTTCCAGTTCAGAAAGGCTTCGGAGCATGTCTTCTTCGGTGGGGCCGTATTTCCGGCCTAATTTACGTATAGACTCCAGTCTGTTTTCGACTCTGTCGAGGGCTTCCGGGCTGAAATCGTACTTCTGGGTTAATCCGCTCAGCCGGTATACAAGCTCTTCCAGGTTGTAGTAAAGGTTCTCGCACTCCCCGGCCAGCGTTTCAAATTCAGAGTCTTCCTCGCCCAGGCTGCGAAGTTCCTTTGCCGCTCCTTGCAGGTTGTGAAGCGCGTCGATCCCCGTTTCGCCGTTTCCCAGCAGCTGATACGCGTTCGCGATCCGGTCATGGATCCTCGAAGCCCTTACCAGCCGCCTGCTTTCTTCCGCCAGTTCCGCCTCATCTCCGGGATGAATATCGGCCCGCCGCAGTTCTTCCAGGGCCTTTCGTACGGCTTCGGTCCGTTCCTCCCGGTTTTCATTCATCTTTACGAGTTTTGCGTATGCCCGGTGATTGGTAATAAAAGCTCCGTAGGCTTCCGCGGTCCTGTCCATGAGCGTACGGTGCGCCGCGTCTCCCATCAGATCCAGATACGCCAGATGCCTGTCGGAGTCGGCAAGAAACTGGTGCTCGCTTTGTCCGTGCAGGTTCAGCAGGAACGCGGCAGCTTCCTTCATCACCGCTACCGGAACCATTACACCGTTCATCCTGCAAACGTTCCGCCCTGTCAGCGAAATCTCCCGGTACAGGATCAGCGAGTCGCCTTCCGTGGGGATGTTTTCCCGCTCCAGCACTTCCCGCAGCCCGCTCCCGCCGTCGGCGTCAAATTCGGCTTCCACCGATGCCCGTTCGCAGCCGGAACGTATCAGATCCCGGTCCGCCCGGCCACCCAGAATCAGGGATACCGCATCGATGATGATGCTTTTGCCCGCTCCCGTTTCGCCGGAAAGCACCAGCATCCCGGGGTACAGCTTCAGGCAGACGTCCTCAATCAGCGCGACGTTATGAATTGTAATCGTACGGATCATCTGGCGCCTCTTTCTCCGTGGCCCGCCAGGTATTTCCGGATTCTTCCGGCGACCTCAGAGGAGTCGTTCCTGTCCCGTACGGCAATGAAGATGGTGTTGTCCCCCGCAATGGTTCCAAGCACCTCGCTCCAGTCCATGTTGTCAATGACCTCGGCCGCCACGTTGGCTGATCCGCTCAGCGTCTTGACGACAACGATCTGACCCGCGTACTCCACACCCTGCACCGAGTCGGACAGCAGCCGGATCATTCGGTCGTTCAGCTCTGCTTCGCGATGCCCGGGCTTTGCGTACCGGTATGTGCTCCTTTGACCGGCTACCTTGATCAGCCGCAATTCCTTGATATCCCGGGATACGGTTGCCTGTGTAACTGTATATCCCCGGCGCCGCAGCTCGGCTGCCAGCTCTTCCTGTGTCTCTATTTCAGTTCCCTCAATGATGCGCAGGATCTCTTCCTGCCGGCTGGATTTCATGCCCGCACACCTCCTGTCATCGTCTTGATCCCCATTCGATCAGTTTGTCCTGCAGCAGGCTGAAGAAATGGTACGGATGGATCCGAAGCAATTTCACCGACTTATCCGCCCCGGTGATGAAAATCTCATCCCCGGCTTCCAGCTTGCCCCGGTCCATGCCATCAATCTGCAGTTCGGCAGTCTGTTTGCGCTCAGGCGTAAGCCTCATGGTAATTCCGGAACTGCCGGAGACGATGCAGGGGCAGCTCTGCAGGCTGTGGGCGCATACCGGCGTCAGCACGATGCAGTTCATTTCCGGCTGCACAATCGGACCGCCGGCGGAAAGAGAGTATCCTGTGGACCCGGTGGGCGTGGCTGCGATCATTCCGTCCGCCGTAAATACACCGTAAGGTTCTCCGTTCACCCGGCATTCCACCCGGATCAGCCTGGCAAACCCGCCCCGAGTAATCACAGCATCGTTCAGTGCCAGAAATTCACCGCCCCGGGCCCGGATTTTCAGCAGGAAACGTTCTTCTTCCCTGAACTTCCCTTCCATCAGGGCCTTCAGGCATCCGTCCAGGTGCTCCGGTTCTTCTTCCGTCAGGAAGCCTACCGTACCTAGATTGATGCCCAGCAGCGGAATCCCGTATTCCATGGCAAACCGCGCTCCCGACAGGAACGTCCCGTCCCCGCCGAAAGTCAGCACCAGATCCATGTCCCGGGCACACCCGGCATCCTCATGCAGATAGCCGCATTGAATCCCGTGTTCAGAAAAAAAAGACCTGGCCCGTTCGGCCATTTCTACGGCTTCTTCCTTTTCGCGGTTGACGGCGATCCCCACATTCCGGAACATGCATAAGCCACTCCCTTCCGTTCAGGCTGCTCACCGCCTCCGGGCAAGCGTCTGTAAAGGCTACGGGGCTTTTTCCCCCTGCTCAAAGCATAGCATATCATGCATATTTATGCAATATAAGTTCTTTTTGGCTGAAGCCGCTCAGGGTCTGCCTTCGCCATGCATCGGACGGCTTTCGCGGTCATGCCAGCGTTTTATGCGCTTCTTCCACAACGCACCTTATATCCTCTTCCCCGAGGACAGTATCTCCATCTGCTTTTACCCGGATTTCAGCAAGGAATTCTATATTTCCTTCCGGCCCTGTGATGGGAGAATAGTCCAGCCTTCGTACGTTCAGGCTGTTATCATCCGCAAAGGCGACAATCCTGGCAATCACTTCCTCATGTGTTGCCGGATCCCGGACCACGCCGTTTTTCCCGATCTTTTCGCGTCCGGCTTCAAACTGGGGTTTGATCAGCGTATATATGATTCCTTCCGGTCCCATCACTTCAAATGCCGCGGGAATAATCAGCCGGATGGAAATGAAGCTTACATCCATCACCGCGATCTCAGGACGTTCCGCGAACATTTCCGCTTTCATGTATCGGGCATTCGTCCGCTCCATCACGGTCACCCGCGGGTCATTCCGAAGCTTCCAGTCCAGCTGTCCGTATCCTACATCCATTGCGTAGACATGCCGCGCCCCGTTCCGCAGGCATACATCGGTAAACCCGCCGGTACTGGCTCCGATGTCCATCACAGTTCTTCCTTCGAGTTCGGCTCTGAAAACCCGTACAGCTTTTTCCAGCTTGTGGGCGCCCCGGCTCACATACCGGTCATCACTGCCGCGCACCGTCAGTTCCGCGTCTGTGCCCACGCTCTCCGATGCCTTAATGATTTTTCGCTCTCCGGCATAAACCTCTCCGGCCATGATCATGGCCTGGGCTTTTTCCCGGCTGGGGGCCAGTCCGCGGCGTACAAGTGCCACATCTGCCCGTTCTTTATCGCTCAATGGTTTTCCCTCCGGATTGCATTCAGTATCCTCTGTGAGATCTGCGGTGCCGAAAGCCCCGCGTCCTCCAGGAGCTGCCGGTGGTTCCCGTGCTGGATAAACTTATCCCCCACGCCGATGCATTCTGTGGGCACCGTCAGGCCCATTTCGCGGCATCGCTGTGTTACGTATTCCCCGAATCCGCCGGTCACCATGTGTTCTTCCATCGTAAATACCGGTGTTTCGGATTGAATGCTGCGTAAAAACGCCTCATCAAGCGGCTTTACGCTTGGACAGTTGACAACCTGAGCCGCCACACCGTTCTTCTCCAGGTTTTCGCGGACCTCCAGCGCAATCCGTACCATGCTTCCTGTGGCCAGCAGCACCGTGTCCGTCCCTTCGGCAAACACCTGCCACTGCCCGCTCCGGAATCCGTTTTTCTGTTTTTTCTTTCCCGGCAGCGGATTGCCGTCCTTGGCGTACCGGATAGCTACAGGCCCGCTCTGTTCCGCGGTCCATGACAGCATACTGCACATTTCTTCCGCGTCGCAGGGCGCGAGAACCGTCATTCCGGGGATCGGCAGCAATTCCGCGAAGTCGAACACCCCGTGATGGGTCTGTCCGTCTTCCCCGCCGATTCCGCTTCTGTCAAGCAGGAATACAACCGGCAAATGCTGCATGCAGATATCATGGATCATCTGATCGTAACATCGCTGGAAAAAGCTGGCGTACACCGCTACGTACGGCCGCATTCCGCCGGCGGCCAAACCGGCTGCCAGTGTCGCCGCGTGTTCTTCCGCGATTCCGACGTCAATGAGCCGTTCCGGATATTTCTCTCCGAAATGATCGAGCCCGGTTCCAAGCGGCATGGCTGCTGTAATCGCCACAATCCGCCGGTCTCCGGCTGCCATCTCAGCAAGGCGGTCGGCCATCTGGTGGCCTGCCGACGGATATTCCGGCTCTTTCAGCCGCTCTCCCGTCTCGATGTAGAAAGGCGGCGTTCCGTGGAAAGCCTCGGGACGCTTCTCGGCCTGTTCGTACCCGTTCCCTTTTATGGTCAGTACGTGGATCACACAGGGGCCGTTGCTGTTCTTCGCCTGCCTCAATGTTTCTTCCAGGCTTTTCATATCGTGCCCGTCAATAGGCCCGAAATACTGGAAACCCAACGCCTCGAAAAATCCGACGTCGCTTCCCCGCAGAAGCACTGTTTTCAGCGTCTTCTTTGTTCCGTGGATGACGCGGTATGTAAGTTTACCGACCACAGGCACGCGGGATATCCGGCGTACCCGGCTCTTGGCCGTCTGCCACCCGGCGCTGATCCGCAGATGCGTCAGGTATGTGGACAGCGCGCCCACATTTGGCGCGATACTCATCTCGTTGTCATTCAGGATCACTGTCAGCTGTGTCCGGTTGTTTCCGGCGTCGTTCAGCGCTTCATAACACATGCCGCCTGTAAGCGCTCCGTCGCCCACAAGAGCGATCACGTGGTATTTTTCTCCCAGATAGTCCCGGGCCCGGGCCAGTCCGAGCGCCGCGGAAATAGCGGTACTGGCGTGCCCGGTTTCAAAACAGTCATAGGCGCTCTCGTTGCGTTTCGGAAATCCGGATATTCCTCCGTAAGTCCGCAACGTCCCGAACCGGCTGTACCTTCCGGTAATCATCTTGTGCACATAGCTTTGATGCCCCACGTCGAATACGATCTTATCTTCCGGCGTATCATAAACCCGGTGCAATGCTACCGTCAGTTCCACAACGCCAAGATTCGACGCCAGATGACCGCCGTTGACAGATACCGTCCGGATCATTTCCCGACGGATCTCGGCGCACAGGGCTTCCAGCTCTTTCTCATCCAGTTTTTTCAGATCTGCAGAGGATTGTATCTTCTCCAGCATGGCTTTCCGCACCCCCGCGTCAGGCTTTGGCTCCCTTTGCCCCCTTGGCACCTTTGGCTCCCTTGGTTCCCTTTGCCCCGAATGACGCGCCTTTCAGGATGTCACTCGTAAACGCGAAATTGTTTTTATTCCGGTCTTCATGCGCCTGGAAAGCGCATTCGATCATGCGGTCAATCAGTTTCCGGTACGGCATTCCGGCGTTCTCCCAGAGATAGAAAGCCAGGCTTCCCGGAATGGTGTTAATCTCGGTGATGAATATTTCTTCGCTTTTCCGGTCAAACATGTAGTCAATCCGCACAACGCCTTTGCAGTCCATGATCCGGAAAATCCGCAGGCTCAGTTCCTGAATCTTCTGTTTCAGCTCATCCTCGATCGGTGCCGGAAGCACCCGTGAAAGGCTGGCCATGCCCTTGCTGCCGCCTCCGCCCAGGTACTTGTCCTTAAAGTCCAGAAACTCATCATGGTTCAGCGGCATTTCGATCGGAGAAGCTTTGATGTCCCCGTCGTATCCCAGCACGCTGCAGTTCAGCTCTATAGGTTTATCCAGCCCTTTTTCCACCAGCACGCGCCGGTCGTATTCAAAGGCAAGCTCCAGACTGTCCTTCAGTCCTTCCCGGTCGTCCGCCCGGCTGACGCCGATGCTGGATCCCAGGTTCGCCGGTTTTACAAAAACGGGGAATCCGAGTTCTTTTTCGACTTCCGAAGCGATTTTTCCCGCGTCCCGGGCGAATTCGGCCCGTGTGTACCATAGACCCGGAAGAACCGGCAGTCCGGCCCCTTTGAAAAACAGCTTCATGGCAATTTTGTCGATGCCCAGCGCACTTCCGGTCACCCCCGTAGAGGTATAGGGGATGTTTGCCAGCTCAAGCAGCCCCTGCAGTGTCCCGTCTTCTCCGTTCATTCCGTGCATGACCACGATGTACGCGTCGATCCTGGCGATGATATCGGTCTTCTCGCGTGCCAGAAGCCCGCTTCCCTTGCTCGTTTTCAGCAGCGCGCCGCTTCCGCTTGCCAGGTCGGGATATACCTTCTCTATCCCTTTGGCATCGGG
>Ga0310786_10006981_pt1 | contig 14860 bp, 11 predicted proteins | sample AusTroGonzalo_MG_FD_203881 | JGI IMG/M metagenome (GOLD analysis project Ga0310786, IMG submission 203881) | Bovine rumen microbial communities from tropical cattle in Woodstock, Queensland, Australia - Gonzalo_03 (v2) (version 2) | ecosystem: Host-associated > Mammals > Digestive system >... | reverse complement strand
CATGGTGTCGCCTTTCTTGTTTGGTGTTTAGCACTTCGTATTATACCGAAGATCGAACTCGAAAGGCGACGCTCTTTCCTCAAAATCGGTTCAAAAACGCTCAGGCCTCCGCGACGCCTCGCCAGCGAAGAAAAAATTGGGGAACCTCTATACTCCAGTTCTCTAAATCGGCTGCGACGATTTTTGGTATAATACATGTCACAATGACATGGCGCAAACATGAGATATCTGTCAAGGAGCGCAGAACTTGGCGATCGGGGGTGAAAAAGGCCCTCGGATTTGGGAGCATTGAGACGGTCTGCATTGTAGGACAGAATAGGTTCAAGGTGCATAGAGAGAGTTAAGGAGGCTGTATGACTGTAAAGACGGCAAATGAATTCCGTAGTACTGATTTTGGCAAAAGATGTGAAGAATGGCTGCTTCGAAGCTTGGAAGATGAAGGCCCAATCCTCTTTTCTACATTAGGGCAGGGACATTTCTTGCCGCAAGGCATCGAAGTGAGAGATTGGTTGCTGTCAATACCTGGGGTCGTTCCCTATTTGGGTCTGGGTCCTAATAATTACTGCGAGAGTTCTGAGCGCCCGTCTGACAGCAGAGAAAAAAGACGAAGTCCTGTGATTATACCGGATTGGATGAAAGACAAAAACAAGAAAGGGCTCTTTCTAAGTGACGGCGAAGGGGTTGGCGGTATACGACCTTTGGGCTCATTTCTGCGACGCATATATCATTTCTTTGAGAAATTTTTGACACATCTTCCCATTTCGAAAGAAAAGTGGAACACTGTTGTGCGAACATTGAATGCGGACAGAAGATTGACGGTCTTTGTGAGATACCGCAATGGGCAGGAATCGTTTATGGCAAGCAAATTCCTTTCCGGCGATGGGGATGTGTTGCTGGTGCGTTCGTGCGGCGGCAATATAGAAGTGAAGAGGAGTGAAGTTGCGGAATTGCGGTTGATGCGTGTAAATAGATTTCAGCAAATTGGAATTGGGCGTGTGAAAACCTGGTACATGAAAGACTCGCAAATAGGGTATGGTTTTATTGTCGACGACAATATAAACGAAGAGTTCTACTTTGAGACAAGGGGAATTATTGATAGTCGGCTTGAAAAAAGCCTTTCCTCGGGGCGATATGGTCAGACGGTAAGGTATCAAATAGTCAAAGAAAAAGTTGGCGACAAACTCGCGATTGTTCAGGTCTTGGAACTGCTGAAAGACTATGCCGGAGGCCGAGGTGCAGATGATCAGTTCTATCGGGAAGGGCATAGAGCCATGATCCAAGGCGACCTTAAAAAGGCTGAAGACTTGTTACGTCAAGCGCTCGCGGGCCCGGTCACGACTCGTAAAATAAGTGCGCTTAAAGATCTTGCTGAAACATACAACCGCCAGAATAAATCGGGTGAGGCGATTAAGCTCATAGAAGAATATCGAGGCTCGTTCTCGTCTGACGAATGGGAATCTTTCGAGCGCATGGAAATTGGGTACCTTGAGCGCCTAGGGAAAGTTGAAGAGGCTTTGGGCAAGGTGAAAAACTTGCTGAAGAAGGCGCGTGACATGGAGCCGGGGCAGCGTGAGCATTATGAGAAGAAACGTGATGTGTTGCGGCAAAAACTTTCGTCCCAGAATGATAGAGCAATGAGTGGTGGCGGGAATGCGGATGGGCTGGTCGATGCCGAGAAGTTGGCACGAGAAGAAGACACCGCAGAGATGTTAAGGAAAATACGATTTGATGAGGTAACATTGCGACAGCTTGCCGACTTTGCGATTGAATCAAACCAGCATGACAAGATTGTGCTTTCAAAAATAGAGGATTTTCGTCGCACGTCGGGATGGACATCGCGGAGTCGTATATCTAAGATGGTCCGCATCGAATTGGAATCGACCTCGTTTCCGGATAAAATAGCAAATGCGATAGAGGATGTCCTTGATCTAGAGTTGATACGGCAAGCCAGCGAGCGCCCAGAACTTGAATTGGTGAAACCTGAAAAAATTAACGCTTGTGAGGGCGTTAACACGTATGGCCTTGCCATAAGGCTCTGTAGGCAGTCGGATATTCCTTTGAAGAATGTGCGCATCACCCTTGATCACGATCATGGGGTTGAAGAGGCCATGTGTGCCAATATCTCATATGAGGACGGATTGAAGCCCATATCTATTCGGCTCAAAGTGCTGCCACGTGAAGTACAGGCTGGTCGTGGATCCATACGATATAAGATAAGTTATGAGAAGGATTTAGACTACGATAAAGAGTTAGACAATGACATCCTCGCTAAAATGGATGAAGATGCTAAGAAAGGTCATATTGAGGGGCGTTTTGAGTTCTATCTTGGAGAGAATGGATTTTCGCCTATTGAGCCCAATCCGTATGAAAAGTTCTGCAATCACGATGCCCGAGGCGAGTTTTTCGTGGGTCGAGAGAAACGTCTTGCGGCTATTGCTGAAAACCTGTCAAGCCGAGATGGAGGGCAGTCCTATTTCTTGTATGGGCAGCCCAAAATGGGCAAGACGTCGATACGGAAAAATTTGCATGGCAAGTTGGCAGAGAAACTCAATGATTCTTTGCTATATACGTCACTCTCAATAAAAGATTGGGGACGGGGAGAGGCTGGTGACCGTAAGAAGAGAGAGCCTCTTAAATGGCTGACTTTTGACATCGTTATGGATGTCATAGAAGGATATTTACGGCCCCAAGGAAAATGGACGGCCGACATGGAGAGGGTTTTCGACAAGATCGAAGACGAAGCGACCGACTATTACGCGACTAAGCTCAAATATATCGGGCGAATACTTAGAAACATGGGAGTCGTGTGGGTTGTTGTGATTGATGAATTCACGGATTTGTATGATCTGCTGCAAAGATGTGATTATGATGAAGTCGTGTTCGGAAACATGCTTGGCTTGATGGATGTGTTGAAGACGCGTCTGGAGGATGGTAGCTTTAACTTATTATTGATAGGGCTTGAGTCTATGCCGCAGTTTATCAAGGAAATGCGGAATCCGTCCCATGTAATAAAGGAGGAACCTCTGGAATGTTTAAGTAAAAAGGCGACAGCTAATCTGCTGGTAAAGCCTCTTGCGGGGCGGTTGTTCCTCGAGGAGGATTCGCTTGACCAATATTGCCTGTTGACAGGCGGATTCCCCCTGTATGCAATGTATTTTTGTCGAGAAGTCGTGAGTTATGCAAATGAACATGGCTTTTCAATAATCAAGATAGAAGATGTAGATGCCATTGCAGACTCAATATGCAAGGGGCCGAGGAGGTGGCGGCCTGACGAATTCGATCCTTTCTTCCAAATTGGGATTCGTGAATACAACGGGCATCCCCTTGATGAACGCGTCCTTGCCGAGCTTTATTATGAAGTCGCAGGCAATGGGAATGAAGACTCTGCCTGCCCGTTGGATGTTTTCAACAACAGGGATAGCCACAAGGCTATGTTCGATTTTCTTCTTAAAGAAAGGGATGTATTTGTTCAGAATCCAAATGGTACTGTCAAATTCAAAGTTGGGATATTTGCCAAATATTTACAATTGAATCCCAATCTTTCCTCCGCCGATTTTCGCAAGCAATTGTAAAAGGCGCAGGATATTATGGCTAAAGACGACCTTAAGTGTTCAGGACGCCCAGAACAACTGTGCAACCTACTGGTTGACAAACTTTCTGAGGAAGATGGATCGTCTACGATGTTTGTTGTCGGGCTTCCGCTTTCGGGGAAACGCGAGACTGCGGAACTACTTGGAAAAAGATTGGGGGAAAAGGGATGTCGCGTCATCAAAGTGCGTGCGGACAGGAAATGTGCAAATACGCTGCAGGAGATAATTTTCCAACTTGGTGAAGTCGGGGTTAAAGTTGATGCGGAATCCATCAACCGTATGCTAAAGATGGATGACACGGAAGATGGCAGATTGACCATCTATAAGCACTCCCTGAAGCGGGCCCTTGAGAATGCGGATGTGCCAATGATTGTTATCATTGTACAAGCGACGGAGAATCTTGGCGAGATAATGGAAGACGAGTTGATTGCACATCCTCCAAGTTCTGTTTCGTGGATATTTATATCATCCATGCCGTTGAAAGTGATTCTAAGCCAGGATTCCTGCGGCTCTACATACACGAATCTGCATTTTGATAGTGGACATATGTTCTTTTTGCCGCTGCCCGCGAATTCCATAGCTTCATGCGACAAGAAGAAGGAGGAGATTGTAAAGTTCCTAAAGCAGATAAGGACATTTGAAGATTGTGAGCCCTTTACATTCTGGGAGGCGTATTGCATGAAGATGATGGGGAAACCTATCCCGGAATGGATTGAAAGAGCCCTTGACGATTACGGGCTTTTATCTGCTGCTGTAATGAATTCTTTCCGTGACGCGGCTCAAGCGCCTTTACCAGAGGGTGCGGTTGTAGATTTAGAAGGTCAACGTAGCAAGATGGCTTCTGATAGGGTGTGCAAGCGCAAAGGGCGGAGACCTAATTGGAATATAGTCCCGAGTTACGTTGGCAAGTGCATACCCAGAGACAGCGGTGAGAGGCGGATTTGGATTGAAAAGGAGAACATTTGTGCAAGACTTGACGACGAGACAGTTTCTGCACGTGAGACGGCCGCTAATGTTGGAAATTTGTTTATTGCGGCGTTTGACTGTTGTGAACGACACTTTACATTCAAGAGTGAGACGTGGGAAGTTAAGATAACCGAAAGTCAACGACGGCAGCTTATCGATTCTGAGTTGCTTCAAAAGCATATCCTTGTTAAGGTGCCTGGTGGAAAGGTCGGAAAGGTCAAGATTAATCCTGATATTTTTAAAGGCTTGCCGCAGGCCATTCGTGACACGAAGCTCGACTAGAAGTTGCGCCCCTGTCGCGTAATAAATAATCCGTCGGCGACAATCTTGCACTAAGATTTTTTTGGTGCAGGATTGTCGCTTTTTATTAGGGTTTTTAGGCTTTTCGGATTATAATATTCCGCGTGGATTATATTAATTGCTGACTTGCACGACAACAAATTGATAAAATGCCGGCGTCTTCACCACGAAAGGTGATGCTCGCGAGGCGGGTGCCAAGGAGCGAGACCGAGCGGGGGAGGCACACAAGAAAGGCACGAAGAAATGAAGGCAATCAGCTACAACTCAGGCGACCGGTTCGTCGCTACGATCAAGGCAATCCACGCAGCGGGTGTGAACATCGAGATGCCTAACGGCAGGGGGGCGGGCGTCATCTCGCCACGCTGCTGGGGCAATGGTGCGGAACGGAGGGCCGCGCTGGCGGCGCTGCGCCCTGGAGAAAGGGTGTGTGTTGTTGTTAAAAAGTACTATGCGCAAACGAGAACCCTCTCGTTGGTGCTGGACTCCGACGTCAGTAGTGATAGGTCATGCAGGGCGGTTAATGTCCAGCACAAGCCGGAATACGCGCTTGTCCCGCCGGCGACGACGTTCCTGATCGACACGGCGAACCTTCTTGGCCGCATGGGGCCCGAGGATGCCGCGAATCGGCTGCGTACGGTTCAGAATTCGCTTCGTGAGCTTGGCCATACCGCCCTGTTTTTCGTTGAAGTTCGTGCCTACACCTGGCTGTGTTGTCATCAGGAGTCTCCGGCAAAAACCGAGGCGCTTCGCCAGTTTGTCGAGGCCAACGGCGTCTCGCTTGTCGCTGGCGAGGCAGATCTCCAGATTCTTCAGCTGGCGCGTCAGATTCCGAATGCGATTTGCGTGACGAACGATCGGTTGGAGGATTATCGCGGCGTCTTTGGAGACATCGTTGGAACCGCAAGAGTTCGCACCTTCGCTTGGGCCAATGTCGGAAACCACTTCTTTCTGACGATTGACGGTCTTGCGGACGCGATTGTGATTCAGCCTTCGCCTGAATCGGATAGGCCGATTGCGCCCGTTGCCGTTGAAACGAGCAAGGCTGTTGCTCGCAAGCCTATGAAGTCCAATGTCAATGCATTCAGCGGCAGAGGAGGAATCCTCGACATCGGACGTGCTCTCTTGGCGAGGGGCGAGACAGTAAAGGCTTTCTCCTGCCTTTCGAAAGCCGCGAAAAAAGGCACTGCAGACGCTTATCGCGCAATAGCTCACGCCTATGTTGCGGGAGAAGGCGTTGACAAAGACAGTAGGGAGGCCGCTAAATTTACGAAGCTGGCAGCTAAGCTGGAAAAGCGGAGCCGCGAACACGAAAGGCGTTTGGTGCGCAAGTGGTCGATGATTCAGAAGTCTTCCACGCCATGGTGCCACGATCACCTGTCGTCTCGTAAGGCTGCCGAGCTCGGTCTGGAAGCCTTCGGCAAGACGCACGAAGCAATCACTCAGTATTTTGCCGCGAGGCGTTCGGCTCGTCGCAGTGGTTGTGTTTGTGCAGCTTAATAATGGCCCAACAACAAAAAAGGAAAAAGAAAAATGATGAACATAGTAAAACTACCACCGGTTCACACACCTCCGCCGATTCCGCGGATTCCCCAGGTTCCTCGGATCCCGCCGATTGTGCATGTAGGAGGTGCGGCAATTCCCGCCGCGCTGCCTATCCTCGGCGTGGCACTCCTTGTATGCGGGCTTGTTGCGTCATGTCTGGCCGGCGGCGACAATTACTGAACCAAACAGCAAAGGAGGAATGTATGGCAACGAAAAGCGATGCAGTGGCGAATGCCGTGAAGCACGGTTATGAGGCAACGGTGAAAGTGCGGGCCTTGGCCCGCGCCGGGGCGTGCAACAACATCAATGGGCACATTCTTGAGATCATGTCCGCCGACAAGACGAACCTTAATCCCATAAACTGGGCGAAGGGTGTCAAGGAGACGCTGTCGGCTTCGCCGACGGCCCAGACCGCCGATTCAATCGTCACGCAGGGCGGAAAAGTGATCGAGCAGATTCAATATAAGGATTGCTCGCACTCGATTGGTGACGTCGTGAGGCGCGTCAAGGCTGGGCAGTACCAGAACACTACTCTGAAGGGTACGAGCGAGACTGCGAAGGTGTTCAACCGCTATGCCGAAAAGCACAGGCTGGCTACGCGGATGAAGGACAGCGGCATTTCGCAGAACACCACGAAGTCGCTGGGACGTTCTCTCGGCGCCTGCAAACAGGTGTCTCTTGCAAAGGCGTCGGCGTGGGCTGCAAAGTCGGGCGGCATCTGGGGCGGTGTGTTAAGCGGTGGCGTCTCGGCCGTGTCCAATATAATATCCGTCGTGAATGGTGATAAGGACGTCGGAGAAGCCGTGGGTTGTATCGCGAAGGATACAGCGGGAGGTGCTCTTTCAGGCGCGGGTGCCGCTGCGGCTGCGACTGCGACGGGTGGACTTGTCGCGGCAGGGATTGCTGGCACCGCTGTCGCTGGTACGGTGTTGGCCCCTGTTCTCGTGGTTTGTGCGCCAATCGTGGCTGCGCTCGGCGTGGGCGGTGGCATATCCAAGCTTTGGAATGCGATTTGGGATTGAGTCGCGAGGGCTCGATGAGGGCTGTTCCGAAATTCCAGTCTTGCTGTCTGTCGTTGTCGGCGACGGCAGCAAGGCTGGCGGCGTCGGTCCGCGCGATAGCGGAAGAGCCGTTTGCGAACGAGCTGAACCGCTGGCTGGAGCGAAAGGGTCTTGATCCTGTTTCGGTATACAAGGGCGCGGGTGTAACGAAGCAGGTTTGGGCGAAACTGCGCAGTGTCAGCGAAAGGCGCAAGCCGAACAAGGACACCGCGCTGGCGCTGACGATCGGCTTTCGCATGACGCCCGACGAAGCCGATGCGTTCCTGGCAAGCGCTGGCTACGCCTTTTCGCCGGCCTCCCGCCGCGACGCAATCGTGCGCTTCTACCTCGCGCAGTGCGACTGGGACATACTCGGCGTCAACACGGCGCTCTTTGATTTCGGCGAGAGACCGTTGGGCGAGAGATGGCGACTAGAGCGTACCTGATTGCTTCAGGGCAAAAAGTCGCCGCGGCGGCTACCTTTTGCGAGGGCGATGATGCTATACTTTGCGCCATCGACAACCATCAGGAAAGGATAAGGCATGAAACAAAAATTTTGCGCGACGCCAGCTGTTGTGCCGATGGCGATGATACTGGGATCAATTGCAGGACTGGCCGTCATGGGGCTTGTGTTCTGCTGGGCGCACTCGGAAAGACTGCATGACATTGGAGACGCCGCCTCGCGATGGCACTACTTCAATAGGCAGGCCGTCTGGAATGTCCTTGGCCTGTTGATGTTCGGCATGGCAATCATCGCCGGATGGAAACGCTGGCTCAGGGCGGCCCCCTTTGTATTCGCAGGCTGGGTTGCACTTTGGTTTGTCGCGCATGCGCAACCGGTGGTCGATGGCTCTTGCAACTTTGTACGGATGGGCCCGATTTCGTTGGGCGTCTGGTCGCTGTTTCCGGTTGCGTTTGCCCTCTTGGCGGCATGGCTTCGCAAACGATATGGCGACAACGCCAAGCGAATTCTCTTCATCGCCTGTGTCGTAGCCTTAGCGGCAGTCTCGGTGCACATCGCTACGGATGCCAACCAAATGACCCACCTCGCAGCCTTTTTCGAAGGAGAAAGGACGCCAGACATGTCTCCGGGCGCCTGTGCGCGTGCATTCGTCCAGGTTCAGACACGCAAGGCTTTGGCCCAGGCCCAATGGTTCTCGTCCATCGATATGGAGATACTTCGCCATACGCCCGGGAACATGAACTATTCGATGCCTGCTTCGTCAGCCGTCATGTTCGGGAAGTGGTTCATGTCCGCCGCGTGGGGGTTTTTCGCACTCATCGCTCTTTGCCTTGCTTTTCTCTGGCGCAGAACGGAAGACAAGGCGAAACGCGTATTCCTTCTTGTCTCTGGCCTTGGAATCATTGTCCCGACCATGTTGGGGCATTGTCAGTGCCTTGGGTTCGTGCCGATGTTGTACATAGCCGTACCCATTGTCTCAAATGACACTACGGCCGTGCTGGCGACATGGCTTGGCGCGGGCATCCTCGTTTCTGCTGTCGTTGACGCGGGAAAATTTGCCTGGTCGAGGGCAGATTGCTTGGCGCAAGAGACATGAGCGGTGCGATGTCTTATCGTGCCGAGGCGCTTTGCGCAATCTAAGATAATAGCCCCCCCCCCCCCTTGCTCGGCGGACGTGTATTTGGTATATTATACACTTGTTTAAAACAAGGATTTAAGATGGAAGAGACAATAGAGAGATGTTTTGCCGCGAGGCGGTGGGTGAAATGGGGTGGGCTGCTGGCGCTAACGGCGGTAGTAGGCTGCTCGGAGAAGGCGCTGGACCGCCGAGAGACGCGCCCCTTGGTGCGCGTCGGCGCGGCGCGGCAGGGCGTTACGTTCGTCGATGCGCTGCGCGTGCAAGGCGCGGTGCGGGCGAAGGACGCGGCGGGCGTCTCTGCGAGGATTCCCGGCACGATCGACGCCGTCTTCGTGGAAGAGGGCGCGTGCGTGAAGAAGGGCGATGCGCTCTTTCAGGTAGATCGCCAGAATCTCGAAAACGCCGTGCGCGCGGCAAAGGACGACCTTGCTATGGCGAAGGCAAAGCTCGCGCAGGCGGAGGCGACGGTCGGAAAGGCCAAACTGGACGCTGATCGCATGGCGCGGCTCTTCGAGGGAGCGGCGGTTACAAAGGACGCGTTGGAAAAAGCGGAAGTCGCGGCGAAGTCCGCGTCGGCCGCGTTCGAGGCCGCGCAGGCGACTGTGACGAAAGCCAAGACAGGCCTTGCCGTAGCGGAGAAGAACCTCTCCGACTCATGTGTGCGAGCGCCCTACGATGCCATCGTGACGCGCAAGCATCAGAACGTCGGCGATTACGTCGGCCCTGGCAAGTGCGTCTTCGACGTGGAGAATCCTTCGGTCTATGAGATTTCCTTCTCGCTAAATGCCGCGCATTTCGCTCGCGTGAAGCCTGGCGAAACTACTGTGCGCTTGGATTGGCCTTTAGCTGGGAAGCGCGACCTTGCGATCACCTACCGTGCGCCGACGGTGAATGCCGTAACGCGGACGTTCGAGGTTCGTGCGCAGCTGCCGCGCACTGACGATGTCGCCGCCGGCATGCTGCTTGATGGCGAAATCGTCTTCGCGTCGCACACGGGGCAGGGAGTGCCGTCGGCGGCTGTCGCGGACCGCGGAGGTTCGGATGCCGTCTTTGCGGTCGAGGACGGCCAGGCCGGGCGCATCGCGGTAGAGGCCGGGCTTGAGACTGACGGCTGGCGCGAGATCGTGCGTCCGGCCTTGGGCCCCGAGAAGAAGGTCATTCTTGAAGGCATGCTGCTCGTGAACGAGGGCGACGAGGTGAGGACGCAAGATGTTTCTCTCTGATACAGCCATCCGCCGTCCGGTCCTGACGCTCGTCGTCCTGATCGTGCTGATGCTCTTCGGCACGCTCGCGACGCGCAACATGGGCATCGACATCGTGCCGAATGTCGTTGTGCCCTACGTGTCGGTCATCGTCGTCTATCCGGGCGCGTCGCCCGAGGAGATCGAGACATCCGTCGCGCGTCCCATTGAAGATGCTGCAGTGCAGGTGGACGGTCTCAAGCACATGACTACGACGTGCGCGAACAACTTCTGCCAGGTCATGCTCGAGTTCAACTTGAGCGTCGACCAAAACGTCGCGGCGGATGACATCCGTGCAAAGATCGCCGTGATAGAAGGGGACTTGCCGAGCGGAGCCGAAAAGCCGCAAGTCCAGAAATATGACGTGAACGCGATTCCGGTAGTCACGCTTGCGCTGACGGGCGAGCAGTCTATAGACGAACTCTACGACTATGCGGACGACCGGCTTTCGGGGCGGCTCTCGACTGTCGCGGGCGTCGCCTCGGTGGAGCTGATCGGCGGCGAGGAGCGCGAAGTCGTCGTGACAGTTGACCGCGCGAAGCTTTCGGCCACCGGGCTTACTCTTGCGCAGGTCGTCGAGGCGGTCGGCAAGGGCAATCTCAAGATTCCTTCGGGACAGGTCTCGGACCATGCGCGTGATTTCTCCGTCATGTTTGATGCCGAGGCGCGCGGCATCGAGGACCTCGGGCGAATTGAAATCGGAACCGTGCGCGGCACTCGCCTCTACCTTCGCGATGTCGCTACATTCGCGTTTGGCACTAAGCGCAAGGAGTCGATAGCCACGTTCGACGGCCGCCCGGCAGTTTTGATGCGTGTGACGAAGCGCGGCGAGGCGAACGCGGCGAAGACGGTGGATGGCCTTCGTAAAATCTACGAGATGCTTGTAGGTGAACTGCCGGGCGGCATGCGGCTCGACTGGGTGCGCGATGATGGCGCGTATGTTGCCGCGACGGTCAAGGGCGGCGTGGACGCCATTTGGCAGGGCGTTCTTCTCACGGGATTTGTGCTACTTCTCTTTCTCGCGGACTGGCGGATGACGATGACGGCGTTCGTCTCGATTCCAGTCACGATCATCATCTCGCTCGTGGCATTTTCGCTCTTTGGCTATACGGCCAACATCATCACGATGAACGCCGTAGGCATCTCGGTCGGCATTCTCGTAGCGAACTCGATTGTCGTCCTTGAGAACATCGCCCGCAGGAACGGCGATGCCGCGCGCGGTGCAGGCGAGGTCGCTCTCGCGGTCGCCGCGTCGGCGCTCACGAACATCGTCGTCTTTCTTCCGATTGCGACAATGCGGACGATGGCGGGGCGCTTCTTCGTGCCGTTCGCAATCGTGGTTACGGCCTCGACGTTTGCCTCGCTACTTGTCTCGTTTACGCTTACGCCTATGATGGCGGCGAAGCTCGGCAAGAGCGGCGAGGGTGTCAACCGTCTGTTGGCAAAGGTCCTTACGCCGTGGACATGGTTTTATGGGCGGATCGAGCGCAGCTACGCCGCGTCGCTGGGTGTGGTTCTGCGCTTCCCGAAGACATCGATTGCCGTCTTCTCTGCGTTGACGGTCGCAGGTTTCATGTTCTTTGCGCCGAGGGTCAAGTCGGACTTCGTCCCTCTCTTCGACAAGGGAGAACTCTCCGTAAAGCTCGAATATCCAGCCGACATCACGCTTGAGCGCGCGGCGGAACGCACTCGGGAAATCGCCGCGAAACTTGCGGACGTGCGGGACGCTGCCGGCGCGCGGCTTATCCTGCGCCATACGGTTTCCGTAGGCAAGACGCAGGGCATACTCGGCCAGGTCGGCCGCGGCAGTCATCTCGCGCAGGTCGATTTCGTGATTCGTCCGATGACCGAGCGCCACGAGACGATCTCCGACATCTCGGTTTTGATGCGAGACCGGCTGAACGAGGAGCCTGACGTGCTTGCCTCCGTGCTCGTGTCGTCGATAGTCGGCGGCGCGGCCCAGCTTATCCAGGTTAAGCTCATGGGAGAGGACCTCTCAGTGCTAGACAAGGCTTGTCTTGCCGTTTCGCAGGACCTCAAGGAGTCCGGCATCGCGACGGACGTCGAGAACAACGTGCGTGCGGGGCGTCCCGAGCTGCGCATCCGTCCAAACCGCGCGGTGATCAACGACATGGGCATGACGCCATACCTGCTTGGACTCAATCTCCGAGCCTCGCTTGCGGGGCTTACGCCGGCGACGTTTTCTGCGGGCGAGCGGAGCTATGACATTCGAGTGCGCTACGACGAGACTGATGGCGTGCGCCAGCTCGCCGAGCAGAATTTCCCGGGGCCAGAGGGCCGTCCGTTTACGCTGGGCGCCGTCGCCGAGGTGACGCGGTCTGTCCAGCAGGTGCAGATCGTCCGTAGCGAGAAGCGCCGCTCGACGATAGTTTACGCAAACACCGCGCCGGGTTACGGCATGGGCGAGGTGACGGAACACGCGCTCGCGCGGGCGAAGGAGGAACTTCCCCGCAGCTACACCGCGTCGCTCGGCGGAGTGTCGGAGTACATGGACGAGGCATTCACGGAGTTTGGGCTTGTCACCGTCATTGCGATTACGCTCACCTACCTCCTCTTGGCGGCGATCCTCGAGTCGTGGGCGATGCCGTTTGTCATCCTCTTCACGATTCCGTTCAGCTACCTCGGCATCTTCGCGGCCGTAGTCCTCGCGCATCAGACGCTTTCGATCTTCGGGCTCCTCGCAGGCATCATGCTCGTTGGCGTCGTCGTCAATGCGGCAATCCTTATAATTGACGCCTGGCGGCAGACGGGGGATGTCATGGCGGCCGCGACGGTGAAGTTCCGTCCTGTCCTGATGAGCTGCGCGGCAGCGCTTGTCGGCATGCTGCCGATGGCGCTCGGCGGCGGACTCGGCAGCGAGCTTCGCCAGTCGATGGGCATCGGCTCCGTTGGCGGCATTTTCGTATCGACGCTCGTCTCTCTCTACTTCATACCTGCTCTCTGCGCATGCATCCGGCATAACCGCCATATGCGGTGACGTGGCTCCTGCCGCTTGCGTGCAGGGCGGGATTTTTATATAATACGACAATCATGAAAATACAGTCATGAAAGGCGGAAGCCATGCATTTTTCGTTCATGCCGGAGAAGACGGGAATCGTTCGCTGGCGCGTCGCTTTCGAAAAAGAGGAAACAAAATGAACAGACGGGAGTTCATGCTTGCCGGCGCGGGAAGCGCGGCATCTATCCTGGCAGGGTGTGCGACAAAGGGGGTTGCGCCGGATGGCGGCCCCGTGAGCATCCGCGCCGAGTCGCCGGAGCTGCAGACCCTGAAGCGCAGGGCGCTTGAGTCGGCGAAGGAGCTAGGGCCCACCATCACCGACGTGGAAGTCAGGCGCAGGAAGAACATCCCCGGAAACCGCGCGGCGTTCTACCTTGATGATGTCATATTCGTCTTCCGCGACCTCGCGAGGAATCGCCCGAAGTCGTGCTGGGACCATTTCCTGCTCTCGGCGTTCAAGGAGGCCCACGAGAAGTACGGACTCAAGGCGCAGTTCAACATCTTCTTCCGGAACGACGCGTTCTACGGGGCTCGTGGGGCGGAGTTCACGCTCAAGGACATGCCCGACACGTGGCGCGACGAGTTCCAGGCGGCGAAGGACTGGTTTCGCTTCGGCTTCCATTCCTACGCCGAGTACCCGGACTATCCGTGGATCAATGCAAGCTACGACGACGTGAAGTTCACGTGGGACGCGATCACGCGCGAGGTCGAGCGCTTCGCGGGCCCGGGCATGTTCGCGAAGGCCGTGACACCGCATTGGGGCCCGATGTCCAAGGAGGGCTGCATCGCGCTCCGCGACTGCGGCGTCAAGGCGATCTGGTGCTCCGCCGGGAAACGCTACGAGTACAACGGCGACAGGACGATTCTCCCCTACGGCCACGGCATGCGCATAGAAAACTTCCGCAAGCCGGAGACGGCAATGTACTGGCGGCCGGGCGGCGGCGACGAAATCAGCGTCTCTGCATGCGGCTACAACCACCTTATGCCCGACCAGCTGAAGATTACGCGGGGGACATGGAACTGGCTGCACGACAGGACGACAGGATGCAACTTCATGACGTTTGGCTGCGGCGCCCCTTGCCTCAACCTCTATAGGCTCGAGGACATTCCTGCGAAGATGTCGCAGGCGATTGGAAACGAGTTTCTCGTCCACGCGACGCACGAGGAGTACTGGTTCAAGGACTACTTCGCCTACCAGCCTGATTCACGGAAGAAGTTGCTGACGGCGGTCAAGGTTGCCCACGACGCCGGCTACAAGTACTGCTTTATCGAGGAAAAGGTGGATTGGTAGCCGCTCGCCCGGTAACGCCCGACCCGCGCTTTGCGCCATACCCGACATGTCATACGCGAGGTGAATCTGCCGCGTTTCTTTTGCTTCCGCCCGTCGTCACCGAGGTGAATTAGGGCGTCGCCAGACACGTCGGAGTCGCAAAGTCGCTCTCGTGCGTCCCCTGTCTCGCGGCATGGCTTCCGCCATCGCAAAGAGGCTTGAAATGCGATAAGTTGCAGAAAACGCGAAACAACCCGCGAAAAATGAAGCGACGGCGGGGTCTCTCCCCAC
>Ga0310786_10006980_pt1 | contig 14861 bp, 9 predicted proteins | sample AusTroGonzalo_MG_FD_203881 | JGI IMG/M metagenome (GOLD analysis project Ga0310786, IMG submission 203881) | Bovine rumen microbial communities from tropical cattle in Woodstock, Queensland, Australia - Gonzalo_03 (v2) (version 2) | ecosystem: Host-associated > Mammals > Digestive system >... | reverse complement strand
CTCTCTAAAGAGAAAAAGCGTCATCCTCTATATCAAAAAGACACCTTATTATTAAAATTTACAAGTAATAAGTGTATTGTTCAAAGATTTTTTTGTATCTTTGTGCGATTTTTGCAGATAAACGTAAAAAAAACAGATATTATGGCAACATTAGGAAAAATTAGAAAACATGGAGTATTGCTCGTAGCAGCAATTGCTATCGCACTATTCCTCTTCGTAGCAGGCGACCTCGTCAAAGGGGGTGAAAGCCTGTTTCAGAAAAATCAACAGACAGTAGCACAAATCGATGGAGAAGACGTTTCTATCCAAGATTTCCAGAAACTGTTTGAAGAATTTCAGGGCTATTATGAAATCGTCAATGGTTCTTCACTCTCAGGAGAGGATGAGCTGAACCGCGTGAAAGATGAAGCATGGCAGACTTATGTTCAGAATGCACTCATTCAGAAAGAGTGTGACGCACTTGGGCTGACTGTCACAGATGCAGAAGTGGCAGAAATCATCAAGAACGGACAGAGCCAACTGTTACAGGTTCCTATCTTCATGAACCAGCAGACTGGACGTTATGACTATAGCTTGGTTCAAAGTTTCCTTACCGAATATAAGCAATTAAAAGAATCAGGCGCACAGATGCAGGATGTTTATGAGAAGGCATACAAGTACTATATGTTCGCTCAGAAGCAGATTCGCAACCAAAGCCTCATTCAAAAATATCAGATTCTCCTTTCTAAGTCTCTGATTTCAAATCCTATTGAAGCAAAGCAGAACTTCGAAAGCCGTTCAAATGAAACAGACGTGCTGCTCGCATCTATGCCTACTTCACTCATCGCTGATGACAAAGTAACTGTTACAGATGACGAAATCAAAGCAAAATTCAACGAGGACAAGGAGCAATACAAACAGATTCTTGAGACTCGTGACATCAAATACATTGACGTAGCTATCACTCCAAACGATGCAGACAAGAAAGCGGCAGAGGACGAAATGGCTAATGCATTTGATCAGTTGAGTGCAGCAGAGAACAACACAGAGGCAGGTAACATCTGTCGTCTTCTGACCAGTCAGGTTCTCTATACAGACATTCTCAAGAAGAAAGAGGCATTCCCTCAAATGATTGCTAATTTACTTGACAGCACCTCTGTTGGTACTGTATCAGCACCTAAGTATGATGCGATGACCAACACATACTACACATTCAAGGTTCTTGACAAGCAAACAGAGGCAGATAGCGTTCTCTATCGCCAGATTGTCGTAGCTGGAGCAGATGAGGCAAAAGCACAAGCATCTGCAGACAGTATCGTAAATGCGATCAAGGGTGGTGCATCATTTGCAGAAGTTGCAAAGAAATATAATCAAACATCTGATAGCACTTGGGTATCAACCGTTCAGTATCAGAGCAGCCATTTGGACACAGACAATGCTCTCTTTGTCACTACAATTTATGGCATGCAGCCAAACGAGATTAAATCCATCAAACTCTCTAATGGCTACAACTTTGTACTTCAGGTACTCGAAAAACGTAATCCAGTTCAGAAATACAACGTTGCAGCAGTCGTAAAGACTCTCAACTTCTCTGACAACACATACAATACTGCATACAACAAGTTCAACTCATTCTTGGCAGAGAACAATACTGCAGAGAAGATTGAAGCAAATGCAGAGAAGGAAGGATATAGCTTGATGCCTTATCCTGACCTTACAAGCAACAGACATAATGTAGCAGGCATTCATGGCACACGTGAAGCTCTCAAATGGATCTTCGATGACGCATCAGAGAAAGAAGTAAGTCAACTCTATGAATGTGGCGACAATAATCATCTGCTTGTTGTTATCCTTGACAAAGTAAACAAGAAAGGCTATCGTCCACTTGACAAAGAATCTGCCAACATCAAGACCATACTGATGAATGAGAAGAAAGTAGCTCAGCTCGCTGAACAACTCAATGGAGCAAAGAGCGTAGCAGATGCAAAAGCAAAGGGAGCTACTGTTGATACCATCAGCCACATCTCATTCGCATCACCTGCGTTTATCAGCGCAACCGCAACTTCTGAACCACTTATTAGTGCAGCTGCAGCAAAAGCACAAAAGGGTGCATTTGTTGGTCCTATTAAGGGTAATGGCGGTGCATACGTAATGCAGATTGTTGATAAGACAAAGACTGCTGACAAGTTCGACGCAAAACAAGAAGAAGCACAGGTTTCACAAAACCATCTCCGTGTAGCTCTGCAGACGCTTATCAACGTTCTCTATCTACAAGCTGATGTAACAGACAACCGTTACAAGTTCTTCTAATCATGCATCTATAATTTAATAAGGTGTGTCCCACTGCGGGATGCACCTTATTTCATTCCAATACTAATCATCTTTTATTCTAATAACACTAACCATGAAACGCATTCTTTTATCACTTCTCATCATTCCATTCTTTCCGCACATTATCAATGCACAAGTAGGATTTGGTGATGCCCAGTTGTTTAACGACAATTGGGAGTTCGTACTCAACGAATCCCCCACCCTGCCTCCAAGCACTGCTGGATGGAAGAAAGTGGACGTTCCCCACGACTGGTCGATTGAAGGGACACCTTCGCGAGACCTCGCCAGCTGTACAGGCTACCTTCCAGGTGGTATAGGCTGGTATCGCAAGACCTTCACCGTAAACGACTCAAAACCCAAGCACTATATCTATTTCGAAGGCGTGTACAACCGTAGCGAGGTTTATCTCAATGGTCACCTGCTGGGCAAGCGGCCCAATGGATATGTGTCGTTTATGTATGATCTTACTCCTTATTTAAAAGCAGGAACAAACGAACTCTCCGTACGTGTAGACCACAGCCGCTATGCCGACTCACGCTGGTATACAGGATCCGGAATCTATCGGAATGTGTGGTTTATCAGCGCCGAAGAGACCCATCTCGCACAATGGGGAGTGAGCTATGAAGCCAAGAATGTGACAGCCAAAAGTACCAATATCCATGTGTCTGTCGAAGTTGAGAAAGGAAATCGCAATCTGAAGGACCTCTCCGTAAAAGCCTCCTTGATAGATGCTCAAGGGAAAAACGTCAACTCCAAACTATCAACTTTCAACTCTCAACTTTCAACTCTCAACTTTCAACTCTCCATCTCTAACCCACATCTGTGGAGCGTCAATACACCTTATTTATATACATTACATGTTGACCTGCTGGCCGATGGTAAAGTAATCGACCAGACCGACACACACGTAGGTATCCGTTCCCTTCAGTTCGACCCTAACCACGGCTTTGCGCTCAATGGCGAATGGATGAAGGTGAAGGGTGTGTGCATCCACCACGATGCAGGCGTACTGGGTGCAGCCGTTCCTCGTGAGGTTTGGCAACGCAGGTTCCTCTCATTGAAAGAAATGGGCGTGAATGCCATCCGTATGAGTCACAACATGCAGGCTCCTGATGTTTACGATTTGGCTGATGAGATGGGATTCCTCATTATGGACGAAGGAAGCGACGAGTGGGAATATCCCAAACGCAAATGGTTGAAAGGATGGAATCAAGGTACTCCGGGCTATGATGGCACCTACGATTTCTTCGAAGAGTGGATTGACCGTGATATCGCCGATATGGTTCGGCGTGACCGCAACCATCCGAGTGTGTTCCTATGGAGTGTCGGAAACGAAGTTGATTACCCCAATGACCCCTACTCCCATCCTATTCTCGACGGAGACAATGCCGGCATCAATCAGCCTATGTATGGGGGTTATAAGAAAGATGCACCACGTGCTGAACGAATCGGCACGATTGCAAAACGTCTAGCGACCATCATCCGCAACATCGACCCCTCTCGTCCTGTGACGGGTGCAATGGCCGGTGTGGTGATGAGTAATCAGACCGAATATCCAGAAGCTGTAGATATCTGTGGCTACAACTACACAGAGAACCGCTATGTCGAAGATCATAAAGCCTATCCTAAACGCATCATCTATGGTAGCGAAACCAGTACCAATCTCGCAGCCTGGAAAGCCGTACGTGATAATCCACACATATTCGGACACTTCGTATGGACGGGCTACGAATACTTGGGAGAGTCGGGAGCATGGCCGTCTCGCGGATTGGGCACAGGACTCATCGACTTTGCAGGTTTCCTCAAACCTCGAGGCCACTTCTTTGCTTCCCTCTGGCGCACCGATCCCGTAGCCTATATCGGCACACAAGCTATCCGAGGAGGTAATAATCAATGGGGAGGAAACAATCGTGGGAATCGCAACGGGCGTGTGAACCTCTCTACTGACGCATGGGACAATTGGAACTATCAGGACGGACAGACCATCCGTGTACTTTGCTATACCAATCAGCCTTATGCCCACTTGCTTCTCAACGGCCGTGAAGTCGGAGAAAAGAAAGAGCGTGACGACAATACAGGCATCATCTATTGGGAAATCCCATACGAAGCTGGCACGTTACGAGTAGAAGGATTAGACAAGAGCGGACCAGCAACCACACACTATGATATCCGCACTCATGGTGAAGCAAAGAGCATCTCTGCATTAGAAATAGTAAATGGTAAATCATCAAATAGTAAATGTCTTCATTTGCTCATCAACATCGTCGATGCTCAAGGCATTCGGGTTCTGGATTATCGAAAGGATGTAAAGTGTGAAGTCATCAGTGGTGGGAAATTACTCGGACTCGAGAATGCGAACAACTCCGATATGTCTGCCCCCAAGCAAAACCACAAGAATGCCAATCGAGGACAGCTTCTTGCATACATCTTACGCACCAACCCTTCCGCACCGGCTAAGGTACGCATCACGGCAGAAGGACTCGATCCTATCGAAGTAAATATCTGATGGTTTATTAGTACCAACGTATAGAACTTGAATAGCTACTCTTCTTATCGTACTTGAGAGCATCAGTCAACGTACTTGCGTTAGCACGCAGGGTTATGTTATATGAAGTAAAGGTACCAAAGACAAAGCTACAACTGATATTGAAGCAGTGCATGTCGCGCGAAATATTACATGTGGTCATAGATATCGCGTGATTGGTGAAGTCGTAACCAGAAGAGAAACTGGCATTCCAAGAATTAGACAGTTTGATGGTACCCGAGAAGTTGAGGTTCTGAGTGAACTTATACGGGTAGCGCATATTCTTTACGTTGATTTTTGCAGAACGGTCTTCAGCCATCGTGATACCATACGAGATACTAAACGACCAAGGGATGGCGAACTTCATGTATCCATCCTCGTCGAGTGTATCACCACTTCCTCCCTTCTTACCCTTCTTGTTGACTGCTGTCGATTCGTTGTCCAATTCGTTGTCATCCTCATCTCCATCCTTGTTCTTCTTATCGTCTTCATCATCCACATTCTTTCCTCGCAGTTTGGCAAAGAACTTCTTGATCTTCTGCCATGTTTGGTTGTTGAACGAATACGAGAGGTTCTTACTCATTCCCTGGAATCGTCCAAATCGTCCGTACGACCATTCTGTTCGGTTTCCAACAACAACATTACCCTTGCTGTCAAATTCATAGGCGTAGGTCTGGAATACCGCATTCATATTGAATGTCGTCTTGCCGAACTTGAGTCGCAGTCGTGTAGAGAGGTTGCTCCATGGTTGGGTTTTGGCTGCAAGGTTGTAGGACAGACTGGCACCGAGTTCGTCGATGATAGGTTGCTTCTTGAGTGAATCACGCGAATCGTAGTATTTCATCTCGATGTTGTTGGACATATCGAAGGTGATCGATCCCGTCTTTCCTCGCGAGACGGTACCATACAATGAGCCCGAATAAGGAGAGTAGTCCACCAATGTCACATTTCCGTCCAAATCGGTCTTGGTATAGGTCTTCCAGAATCCATAATGGCTGGCTCCGAAATCAGGTGCATAGCTGAAGCTGACCGATGGCGTGAACACATGTCGTATTTTATGGATTTTCTTACCCCATATCTTCTCATTCGGCGTGTAGTATCCATAGAGTTTGGTATTGAACGACAGGCTCATATTATAATTATACACACGATGGAATCCCCATACGGTATCTCGCACCACCTCTTGCGCTACAGGATTCCAGCTTTGTTCGATACGGTTGGTGTACCATCGCTCCGTATAGTTGAAAGAAGGTGTGATGTTCACAGCCCCTAAACTGAAAGATGCAGAAATCGGAATCGTATGACGCATTCCGTTATGCCAGTCTTTGATAAGATTGGAATGCATAATCTGATCCTCCTTTGTCGTAATACTATTGGAGAATGTACCCGTATATTGCACAGCAATCTTCTCGTACCAACGTTCTTTACCCACCTGGCGTTTCCGCTTAAACGGATAGAATCTGTTCAATGAGATACTGAGATTCGGTAATGTCAGCGACAGAGTCGAGTCACGCATGTTCTGAGCAATATTGAAACTACTCGAAAGGGTCAGACCAATCTTATCAAAGGTACGAGAATAGCTGACACTCGAAGTACGAGTACTCTGTGAATAAGAGGTCGGATTATACAAGCTCGAGAGGTTATTACGTTCGTAACTCTGTGTGGCGAAGTTGACACTTGCCGAGAACGAACTATTGGGACTTGCCTTACTATCCTGACGATGCGACCATTGCAGTTTGAAGTTCTTCACCACATTATAGTCTGGCATATTCTTCTCACCGTCTTTTGTCACCTGATAGTTGAAATAGAAGTTTCCTGAATACTTGTAACGTTTCCTATAGGTGGTCTGCAAGGCAACTGCCCATGAACCCTTCGTAAATACCTCTCCCGTCAGTTTGGCGTCTATATGATCGTTGATAGCGAAGTAGTAACCACCATCACGCAGATAGAAACCGCGAGTCGACTCATCTCCGTAACTCGGCATGATGAAACCCGACGAATACTTACTGGTTAATGGGAAGAAAGCAAACGGTACGATAATCGGAAGCGGAACATCTTCCACAACCAACCAAGCAGGACCAGAGAACACGCTCTTACCTGTATGAACCTTTGCACGCGACATCGCAATGTAGAAGTGTGGATGCTCTTCATCACAGGTCGTATATGTGCCCCTACGCAGATACACCTCATCACCATCACCCTTCTTCGACTCCTCACTTCTGATGAATCCCTTTCCGTTTCCGTCATCAGTCTCAGTCGTCACATTTGTGATGAATCCTTTTCGGGTCTTGAAGTTATAGTCCATCTTCTCCGACACATATTCATCATCTCCCTGTTTGAACACAGGTTTACCAATCATCGTGTTCTGCAACGTATCAGGTTTATAGGTCGCATGAACAATCGAGCTATCCATATTCATCGTAATCTGCTCAGCCGTCAGTTTCATGTTCTGATACCTCACGTCTCCCTGTCCATACAGATAGGCGTCCTTCGTCTTCATGTAGAACACAACAGAGTCTTTAGCCTCATACGAAACAGGAGCATCCAGCACATCAGGTTTCTTCATCCTTCGGATGGAGTCCTCGGCAGCTGCTACAGAATCGTTCCATTGAATCGCTCTCGGATTCCCTAATATACCATGTTCCCGGTCAAATTCTTGTTGAAGTGAATCGAGCTGTTGTAACTGTGCATTGGTTGCTGAATCAAGTGGTGTGACCGTTGTATCAATAGGAAGTGGAGGCAAACTATCGTTATCGACAATAATCGAGTCGTTTACAATACGCCCTCTCACATCACCGTTACCTTGCGCTATGGCAACCATCACGCTTAATAACAACAACAATATGTAGAATCTTTTATTCAAAACTTTGTCGGTCACATTACAAAATGCAAAGTTACGACAAAATAACGAGACTATTGTCTCGTTCCATCATAAATAATCTTAAAGAATGGAAAAAGTTGTTCGTTAAAGGAACATTTTGCACCAATGGTTAAATTTTTCTGCACATTCATCCCCAAACTTTGCAACACTCTTCAATGCAGCTTCTTTCGTCTTCTCCTGTTCGGGATGGGTCTTCGAGAAGAACTTATCGGCAAAACAAATCAATTGTTCCTCTAAGGAAATAGGTACCAAATCCCTATGAGGGAGCGGCAAGTTGTTGGTCTCGATATAGTCAAGTGTCAACCCAGTTCCCGTATGACGTTCACACACCAGCGCATGACGTGGATATCCTTCTTGTCGCAACATCTCTGCCCCAATCGTTCCATGACAGATATAAGGCTGTGTTCCAAAGCAATGAATACCTGCTGCATTACATTCTTTGATACCGATATCATGCAACATCGCAGCCTCTTCAATAAACAGAATATCCAGTTGCATCTCAGGATGCAACCTCGCCAACTCCAACGCTTTATCCGCCACTCGTCGACTATGTTCCAACAAGATACGACGCTGTTCGTTCTCCTCCGGATAGTACTTATCAAAGATGATTTGATAATTCATAATGCTCAACTTTTCTTCACCACATTCATATACGGATACGGAATCTCTATACCCACTTCGTCAAAATGATCCTTCACAGCTTTCAGCAGATCGCATTTCAGAACGAAAGCTTCAGTCGGACTGGATGCCCACACATAAGCACGAAGGATGATGGACGAACTAGCGAGTTCCAACACGCGGATGATGACCTTCTCTACCCCGTCCGTCTTCTCCTGTTCTGTTCGTTTGTCGAGCACACGTTCGTCTTTCTCAATCACCTTACGCATTTCTGTTATGCAGTAATCCAAATTCTCCGAATAGGCCACACCCACCTCTACAAACACACAAGTACGCGTGTCGTTAATCGTTGAGTTTGTAATGATGGCCGAGTTGATTTTCGAGTTCGGCACGATTACCTGACGGTTTTCTGCAGTTGTGATGATGGTGTGACGGATAGCTATCTCTGTCACCTTACCCGTTTGTCCGCTATCAAGCGTCACAATATCACCAATACGGAAAGGTTTTGCGAGAATGATGAAGATACCGCTTACGAAGTTCGAGAGTGCCTCCTGTGAGGCCAGACCTATCGCCATAGCCATGATACCTGCACTCGCAAGAATCGAGGTAGCAAATGTACGTAAAGGGGGAATCAGGTAAAGGACACAAGCCACACCCAACACATACACTACAGTCACAAGCAGTTTACGGAAGAACACCATGCTCGTCTCGTCAAACTTACGGTTCTTACGACGGGCACGATGAGGATCCATCAAACGACGGATAATCCACACAGCAACCTGTATCAGCAAAAATATCGCGATTACCTTTAAACAAAACATGATGGGGTCTAATAACGTCACCCCAAACACTTTCGTCTCTAACAGTTTTTCAATACTTTCAAACGTCATATTCTATCTTTTCCTTATATCTTAAAACTTCCACCCTCTGAACGTCGTTCCTTTCTTCATGTCCGAACCGAAGTAGCATCCCAACTCCGAAGGTTGGTTGTAAGCCACATTCTGCGTAGCCACACTCAGTCTGTACGGGATATCCTGCATGAACGTATGGAATCTGTACAGGGTCGTATAGTCGGTGATATAGATGCGTAGTTCGTCGCTTCTGCGTGTCCTCACAATCACCTCCTCACGCCAATCACCCAGCACATCGGCTTCCAGACACGGATTGCTCTTCGTACCGTTGTTGAAACTACATTCACGCGTCATATCGAGCACAATATCCACTTGTTTCGTTTCAGGATTGTATTTCGTGATACGTGCACCGTCGAGCAACTCACGATTCAGATCACCAGTCCACCAGATGGCAAAATTTGTAGACACACGTGCCCGACTCACAACTTCTCCTTTTGTGTTCACGATACCTCCTGAGGCCGACGACCACATCTCCACTCCATAATTCGTAGGGTCGATATCTGCGGCCATTCCGCGTCCCACATCTGCATTCGACGGAATCTGGAATATCACTTCACCTGTAGCTGCCTGAACCAATGTAGAGCCATCTCTACGATTCTCATGAACGTCCCACACCTGCAACAGATCCGAGTCAGGGAAAAAGCCCATCAGATGCATCGCATCTCCATGTCCCATATGGGTGTTCCATAGTCCTTGCCCGTTATCATCTACACACATCGAGCCATACACAATCTCGTCACGCCCGTCACCATCCACATCAGCCACTCTCAGGTTGTGATTACCTTGTCCGCCCCAAGCTCTCATGCCTCTATTTTGTGAGTCGAAAGTCCATCGTTGTTTCAGTTGCTTACCGTCCCAATCCCAAGCCGTCAAAGTGGTTCGTTCGTAATAGCCTCGACACATCACCACACTCGGATGTCGTCCGTCCAGATAGGCCACACAAGCCAGATAGCGTTCACTCCTATTACCAAAATCATCGCCCCAGTTACCTGTATTGAGGGCAGGCACATAATCCACCGTGCAGAGATTCTCGCCTGTCTGTCCGCTAAATACGGTCAGGTATTCGTTACCCGAAAGGATACGACCCAGACGTCCTGTATGTGTTCTATAGTCGGCTTCTGTATCACCTATCACCCTACCCTTTCCGTCAACTGTTCCGTCCGAGGTTTTCATCACCACCTCAGCCCGTCCGTCTCCGTCGAGGTCGTACACCATAAACTGGGTATAGTGAGCTCCTGCTCTAATATTTCGCCCGAGGTCTATACGCCACAATCGTGTTCCGTCGAGCTTGTAACAGTCGAACAACACATTACCCGTATAGCCATCATGTGCATTATCGTGTGAGTTCGAAGGGTCCCATTTCAGGATGATTTCGTATTCTCCGTCACCATCCACGTCTCCCACCGAAGCATCATTGGCACTATAGCCATATCGACGTCCGTCGGGGGTAGTTCCTCCTTCGGGAATCTCCAAAGGGATGCTGAGATAGCCTTTCGGCGCATCTGCTTTCAGCGTATATCGTCCGTCTGTACGATGGGTCTCCTTTCCTTTTTCTACTGTCCTCACCTCGTAGGTAGCACTACCTTCATAGGGCTGTTTCAAATACGTCGCTCCTGTGATGGGATTCTGGTTTACCTTCTTCCCATCCCGATAGACATTGAAGGCAGTTGTCAGATTATCACTATCCAGATAGCGCCACGAGATGCTTACGCTGTCGCCTTCAGCAGTACGGCACGCCACCACACCTCTACCCAACTGCTCGCGTTGCAATCCTGTCAGGTTGTAACGTGGTTGCGCCATCAACAAGTGAGACGTCAACAGCAGCAGTATCAGTATGGTGTGTTTCATGGTGTATGGTTTTTAATAATAATCTTTGTACGTTGTACCTACCTGTACCGTTTGCCCATTCACAAACCCAAACAGACTGTAATAGATTCTATATTCGCCCAAGGGTTTGAAATCGACAGAATCGCCATAGAGTCCAGTCATGGTCGAGAACAACAACTTCGATGAAGCATTCTTTACCATTGTCTCATAGGTCTTCATCGCTTGAAGATGACAGTTCGTGATGGCATTCTGAAGATACTCGTCCTTCTCTGTATAACTCTCCTCGAAGAGTGAGTTCGCACCTACAAGCGGAATGGACTTCGTGGCAATCACATCCTTGATATATTTCTCGTACACAGTATCCTTCGCTTGCACAAACGTCACGCTGTCGCAATTACCGACATACTGAATGGTGACGCTTGCTTCACTCTCTGCATCTACCGAACAAGCCACAAAGCCTGTTACACCCAGACACAACAACACTATACTCAATAAATTTTTCATTTTTATCCTTTGTTTTTAAGATTCTTCAAGAATTGTTCCGCTTTCTCAAGGTCCTCCGGCGTATCGATTCCGATGGTCTCGATGTCCGAAATGCCCACCTTTATCTTATATCCGTTCTCCAACCATCGCAGCTGCTCCAGCGACTCAGCCAGTTCGAGCGACGATTGTTGCAGTCGGGTGATAGCTTTCAACACATTAGCACGATAGGCATAGATGCCGATATGCTTGTAATAGGTATGTCCGGACAACCACTCTTCCTTGTCCTTGCCTCGAGTGAACGGGATGATGGAGCGTGAGAAATACATTGCTTCCATCCGTTTGTTCACCACCACTTTCGGCGAGTTCACGTTCTCCAGAGCGGCAAATCCATCAGCTGGCGTGAACGGTTTCACCAAGGTTGCAATGTCCACCGTTGGGTCGTCGAAACAAGCCTTGATCGCTGCTATCTGCTGTGGTTGGATGAAAGGTTCGTCACCCTGGATATTCACCACCACATCCGCCTCGTCCAACTTCAGTTGGTCGGCTGCTTCCCAGCAACGGTCCGTTCCGCTTCGGCATTCAGTACTCGTCATCACCACCTGGCCTCCGAAGTCCTTCACGGCCTGCTCTATCCGCTCATCGTCCGTAGCCACCCACACATCGTCCAGTTGACCTGCCACTTGGGTGTACACACGTTCTATCACCCGTTTCCCACCCAGCATCGCCAGAGGTTTGGCAGGAAATCGAGTCGATGCATATCGTGCTGGTATGATTCCTATATATTTCATCTTATTGGAACGCCTCGTCTATCTGGTTTTCGTATTCATCCACCTCGCTATTCCCCACATGCTCCAAGCTGCGGAGTTCCTTCAGCTCGTCATAGCATGGGTCGAAGTCCTCTGGTTCTTCGAACTTCTGATCCTGATCCACACCAAACCGTCCGTCCCTGTACACCTTATCCATAAACTTATGGTAGATTGGCAAGGCAGCACGTGCACCTTGTCCGTAACCCATAGAGTCGAAGTGGATGTCGCGGTCGTCACCACCAACCCACGCACCTACCACCAGATGAGGTGTGAAGCCCATGAACCATCCATCGGCGTGTGAGTTCGTCGTACCGGTCTTACCACCCATATCAGCTCGGATCGATGAGCGCAGGGCACGACCTGTACCGCTGTTGATAACACCTCTCAGCATGGTCACCATCTGATAGGCAGCTTCAGGCGAGAGCACCTCGTTGGTACGAGGGGTGAACGTAGCCACCACATTTCCGTCAGCATCTTCTATGCGGGTCACCAGCAGAGGAGCCGTTCTCAGTCCCTGATTGGCGAATGCCGTATAGCCGCTCACCATCTCACCCACGCTGATGTCGCAGGTACCCAGACAGAGCGACAACGTTGGGTCGATGTTTACCGTACGGATACCGAACTGTCGCAACAGGTTGATGAAGTTCTCAGGACGCAGTTGGTCTATCAGTCGGGCACTCGCCTGGTTGCTCGATGCAGCCAAAGCGGCAGCCAACGTTCGATAGCCACCCACACCACCCTTCGGCGTCCAACCTCCGGCAGAGAACTGTGAGGTATTGATTTCGTCACAAGGTGTCCAGCCGTTCATCACAGCCAGACTATACAGATAAGGTTTGATGGTCGAACCCACCTGACGGCGGCCACCATGATAACCCATCACGTTGTCGTATTGGAAGTGTTTGAAGTCCAATCCTGGCACATAGGCACGAACATAACCCGTCTGGGGGTCCATAGCCATCATGGCACAGCGCAGGAACTTCTTGTAGTAGAGGATGGAGTCACGAGGAGTCATCTCCGTCTCGAACTCCGAGCAAGTACCGTCCTTCTCGTATTTCAGCAAGGTCATCGAAGTCTTCGTGTTGAACGACTCATTAATCTCCTCTTCCGACCATCCGGCCTCCTTCAGTAGTCTGTAACGTTCCGATTGCTTTATGGCACGGTTCACAATACGGTCCACACGATCCTTATTCACGTTGATATACGGGAAGGTCGAATAGCGGCTCTTCAGGGTCTCGAATGCAGGCTGCAGATACTTCGCAACATGCTCCCTCATGGCCTCCTCCGCATATTTCTGCATGCGCGTGTCGAGGGTTGTATACACCTTCAGACCATCCGTGTAGATGTTATAGTTGTCTCCATTCTTCTTCTTGTTCTTGTTACACCATCCGAACAGCGGGTCAGTCTCCCACATCAGCGAGTCGTCATAGTACTGCTGATACTGCCAAGAAGCATAGTCGCTTCTGTCCGGCTTCTTCGCCATCATCATCTGTCGCAGACATTCACGCAGATAAGGTGCGATACCCTCGTTGTGCGAAGTAATCTTGAACAACGACACATCAATCGGCATCTGACTCGTCTCGTCATACTGAGCCTTTGTGATGTAACCCTCCTTCAGCATCTGCTGCAGCACCACATTACGGCGCTCCATACATACTGCATTATCACGTACAGGGTTATACAGCGACGGGTTCTTACACATTCCCACCAACACCGCACATTCGTTCAGGTTCAGGTCGAAAGGCGCCTTACCGAAATACGTTCTGGCCGCACTCTTAATACCCACAGCGTTGTAGAGGAAGTCAAACTGGTTCAGGTACATCGCGATGATTTCTTCCTTCGTGTAGTACTTCTCCAGTTGCACGGCAATGTACCACTCGATCGGCTTCTGCAAGATACGACCCTTCACATCGTGAGCCACATCCGTGTACAACTGCTTCGCCAGCTGCTGAGTCAGCGTACTACCACCACCAGCCGAACGGTCGCCCATGATCAGCGTCTTCACGATGGCACGTCCCAGCGCCTTGAAGTCTATACCCGAGTGCTCGAAGAAACGCTCGTCCTCCGTAGCCACCAAAGCCTTCACCAAGTTCTCAGGAATCGAGTCATAGGGCACCATCACACGGTTCTGACTCGCATAGCTCCAGGTACCCAGCAGCACCCCATCGTCCGAATACACTCTCGAAGCATACTTGTTGATAGGATTCTGCAGTTCCTCAATCTCAGGAATGTCGCCCAGCCAACCCTGTGAGATGGAATATACCGTACCCACACCAGCGATCAACACCAGCAGGACAAAGATCCACACCAGGGCCACCCCTTTCGCAACACTCTCTTTCTTTTTTTCTGTACTCATATTTTTAATCTATCTATTTTCACTTTGACCTGCAAATTTAGCAAAAAGTTGAGAGACGCTCAAAATAAATTAATTTATTTTCACATCCTCCCCCTCATTATTAACTTCCACCCCTCCAAAGTTTGCAAACAAACCCACGAAGTGAGCA
>Ga0310786_10006979_pt1 | contig 14862 bp, 2 predicted proteins | sample AusTroGonzalo_MG_FD_203881 | JGI IMG/M metagenome (GOLD analysis project Ga0310786, IMG submission 203881) | Bovine rumen microbial communities from tropical cattle in Woodstock, Queensland, Australia - Gonzalo_03 (v2) (version 2) | ecosystem: Host-associated > Mammals > Digestive system >... | reverse complement strand
TGGAGAGGCATTTTCTGCTGATGCCGAGGCAGAGGGTATCACGGCGTTCACAAAGGACTATTATGAGAAGAAGGTGGATGATGTAGATCCGTCAATAATCATACCACCTTATTTGGGAGCGGACATCACGGCTTCTGCTTTCGAGAAGGTCTACACGGTGCTCCCCACCCCCCAGGGACAGAGTTCCTATACTTTGACGGTTAGTGTGAATGGTGACCCGAAGACCGCTGTGGTGCCAGCAGAATTCATGACGTGGCTGCCCGGCTACCTCTATACCTATATCTTTAAGGTACACGTGGACGGCAGTGTGACTATTGATAATGTACAGTCGGCTTTCACATTGTGGATAAATCATTCGAAAGAAGACTATAGAGTGTATAACTGGTGATGAAGAGTATTGACCATAGGATGATGCGATGGCTATTGCTGCTGGCCTCTGTGCTGCTGCTGAATGCCTGTTCTGATGACGCCCCCAGTGATCAGGACAAGGAGCTTGTGCAGCTTGAACTGAAGCCATACGCCTCGTCGTATATCGTGGAGTCGGACAGTGCTGTCACCCGTGCAGGTGACACTTGGGAACCCCCTTCGACCTATGTCACCTATGATCACATCAACAGCCTGTTTGAGAATCAGAAAAATCTGATGGGCAAATCAATCAAAGTGTTCTTCACACAGGATAATGCGGATCCTTTGGAGCGTACCTTTTCCTATAGGAACGGTTATAATGGCAGTGAAGGGTCATGGCAATTGATGGAAGTACCTACTGACCATTACTTCCTCTATGGCTTCATTCCGAAAGAGGATGCCGCATCGGCCATCATCACTCCCAACGGCAGCTATAGCAATGGTGCTGTTCTGACCATCGAAGGTCTGAACACAGTGACACCCAGTGATGTCTGCGTTCTTATTGGAGCAAAGGATGGCCCAAGCAGCATTTCCGATGGTCCTGAAGGTGATCGTCTGCGTCCTGGATACTTTGAGACTCAAATAAAAGCCGAGAACAACTACATCTACTTGCTGTTCGACCACCTTTACGCTTCTTTGCGTTTCAATTTTAAAGTGGATCCGACCTATGCTGCCCTGCGTACCATCCGGTTGCGCAAGCTGGAGCTGGTAGCCTATAAGGACGGCCAACAGACGTCAGTCAGTGCAAAATTCAACGCAGAAATCACTCTGCTGGCGAATAATACAGGCTCGTCGCCCATTGTTGGGAGTGTCAGGTTCACCCCTGTTACCTCCAGTGCCAGTGTACCGCCAGTGACATTATTCGAATGGGATGGTACAGTGGCTAATGAGGTGACGCTCTCCACTACCACACCTACGTCATTCATGGGTTGCTTCGTACCAGGTGATAATACTTACTTCAAGTTGCGTAGCACCTACGACGTGTATGATAATAACACGACAACAGCACACCCTGAGGGCAACCTCGTCCGTCAGGGTTGTCAGGCTGAGAATACCATCGACCTGCGTAAATGGTTCGGCAATGACCTGACGACGACACGTGGCCACAGTTACTCGCTCACCTTGACGGTACAGCCTACCTATCTCTATGTATTGTCAGACCCGGATCTGGATAATCCGACATTGAAAATTTCGATTTGATCATTGAAGACAAAAGGTATCATAATAAGCACATTGATGTTCCTGGCTGCCACGGTGGCACAGGCGCAGAAAATTTCCATCGGCGGTAACGTTTATGGTGGTGGTAATGCCGGTAACATGACTGGCAATACCTCTGTCACCGTACGCGCCGGCGACCTGCATGGCGTGTATGGCGGTGCCCGTATGGCCAATGTGGGTGGCAGTACCTTCGTGAACATCGACGGTGAGCATGCCTCTGACTTTATCATTATCGATAAGGTGTATGGCGGCAACGATGTTGCGGGAACTATCGGCACCAACGAGGCAGGGACAAAGAAGATACCAGCGGACATACTGACTCATGAGAATGATTTCACTACAGGCGTGAAAAAGGTGGATGACGAATTTGATGCCTGTGTGCGCATCTCCTCCAAGAAAACAGCAAATCCAGATGCTGAAGATAAGAAGATATACATCGGCCAGCTCTTTGGTGGTGGCAATGGCGACTATGACTATACAACAGAAAATTACACAACGACGAAACCTAAGATAGATGAGGTAACAGGAGAAGAAACCGAGGAAGTAGAGACCATCGTGACACCGAATCCCTATTTTAATTTGGTAAAGCCTGTAGTCGGTAAGGCCTATTTGGAGATTTGCGGTGGCTCTATTGTTTATGCCTATGGCGGCGGCAATGCTGCCACAGTGACGGATAACACCGTGATCTGTGTGGACAACCCAAGCGATGTGGTCAGCCATATCAAAGTGGATGCCACAGGTACTGTCGTAGCAGATGACGCAAGCGGAGATGGTATTACGGAGTTGCTGGATGATGCCCGCTTTGCACGGATGGGCATCTATGGTGTCACCCAAGGTTTTACCCAGCCCAGCAGCGATGCGTTCCAGATAGGTCGCCTCTTCGGCGGTAACAATAAGGCCGTAATGACCATCATACCCAAGTGGAACCTGCTGAACGGCAAAGTGCGTAATCTCTATAGCGGCGGTAACGAGGGTGACATGACCAGTAAGGACGGTATTCTGGTGGAGATCCTGTCTGGTTCGACGATTAAGGTTGACAATGTCTTCGGTGGCTGTCGCAAGGCTAACGTACAGCCGAAGGATGGAAACAGTGAGGTTAACAAAGTCTACTCGCCTGATGGCTTCAACTACAGTTTCCCCGAAGACCTGGCAGCCCGCGTGATTGTGAGTGGCGGTGATGTGAACAACGTGTATGGCGGCAACGACATCTCCGGCAAGGTTCACTTCGGCAGTGCCGTGGGTGTCTATACCAATATCCGTGGCAATATCTATGGTGGCGGCAACGGCAATTATGCCTATACTGACAATCCAGACTTGGAGAATGATCCTGACTGGGGTGATTATTATTACAATCCTGCTACGGTATTGAGTAATGCAGGAATAGTACCCTCTACAGGAACGAGTGATGCCATGAAGTCTGCTATGGCTCTGAATCTTTTCCGCCCCAATGCCGAGCAGGTGTCTATTCGTGTGGCGGGTGAGGCAAATTCCGACGGAACGAAGAAAAACGAGGTTATTATCGGCGGATCTATATTCGTGGGTGGTAACTGTGCCACCCTGAAGCCAAAGGACGGTTATGATAATCCCTTGGCAGAGCTGAAGATTGGATCGTACGTCCTGGCTGACAAGGTGTTCCTTGGTAACAACGGTGAGAAAATGATCGATGCCTCAAAGAATGGTGTCCTGGAAACGTATGCTGGCTTGGTTGTTCAAAATTTCAGCAAACTCCAGTTGACGGATCCTGATATCTTTGCAGAATACATGGAGGGTGTTACCATGGGAATATCACCCAGCGTGAGATTCGACAACCTTGCTCACGACAACAAGCCTAACTATCTTGATTATACGTCTTCTTTCGGTTCGTTCTACTGCGGTGGTAATGTGGGTAGTGTGAGAAGCCAGGACAATGTTTCAAATATCACCTTCGACCACAAGGTTATTATCTTCGACAAGCTGGTGGGCGGTTGCAATAATGCCAACGTGCCTGTGCAGTATGTGGATAACGACCCCACGAAACAACAACTTAATGCCGCCTATCAGGGCGGTCTCATTGGTCCTGCGGATAGCGACGGTAACAAGCTGATTCTCAACCTCTCCGGTCTGAAGATTCAGCCCAAGCGGTGGGTGAACGAAACCGACAAGACGCAAGGCCTGATGTGGAACACGGTGGATGCCCGCACATACGATACCGCCACCAAGACTTATGATGAGGTAGCCCCTGTTATCAATGGAAACGATGATGTAATTAATAGTGACGGAGAAGTCATTAGTAGTGATGACGACCTGAACCGCCGTTTGTTTGGAGGTAATATTTACGGCGGCTGCTACACCAGCGGTTATGTGAACGGTAACGTGGTCATCAACCTCAATGCCTCCATTGTTGATAAGGATAAACTCTTCGACGAGGTGGAGTCTGATGAGTTGGGCGAGGAGGAGAGTCTCTATGGCACATCCCAGACAGGCAAGACCCAATACAAGATTACTGAGCGTCGCACGGGTGTTATCCTGGGGCAGCAGGGTATGGACGTGTTCGGCTCGGCCCTGAACGTCTTTGGCGGCGGTAAGGGTAAGGATACCGAGATATGGGGTAGCACGACCATCAACCTGAACGAGGGCTACACCTTCCAGATTTTCGGTGGTAGTGAGGAGGGTGTCATTGGTATGCCTGTCGGTACTACTGATGAAAAGGATTATGTCTATAATACCTCTACTGAGCAATATGCCTTCAATGGTAAACTCTATGCGTACGACTCGAAGTACAGCTGCTATGTCAACCTGAAGGGTACAGTAAATGGTGCGTCGAAGAAAGTCTCGAAGGAAAACAATGAGGACGACATCATGGCTGATTGTGAGTTCATGTATGGAGGTGGCTTCTTCGGACCTATCTGTGGCAACACCATTATCAACATGGGTAAGGGCCGTCTCTTCAACAGTTTCGCCGGCTCCTGTAATGCCGACATCTTAGGTCATACCGAGACCTATATCGGCCGTATGGTAAAGGATGTAAACATGAACCGCATGGGTAAATTGGGCAGTACCAACATCCTCGATAATGATACCTGCTACCAGGAAGGCTTCACCTGGGTCCGTGATATTACCTATGGCGGCAATGACTTAGGCGGCAGAATCTTCAACTCAAAGGATTTTACAAGTCGCGTCCGTACTATTAACGATGATTACGGCTCTGATGTGATTGGAAAGGTGCATAGTAACGATGCTGATCAAGACGGTGTGCGCGATGTGCTGGTGGCCGGTGCCTATACGGAGTATCTGCAGGGTCGTGCCGACGCTATCTTCGGCGGCTGCTATGGTACCTACGACTATTCTGACCACAAGTTTGAACGTTATACATATACTGCAATAAGGGACAATGAGGGAAATATTACAGGTTATCCCGAAGATGGGTCTAATGCTACGAATCTGGGTGATTCCAAGATGAATGGTACTGCTCCTCTTTTCTATAAACCCCGTCTTAACAATGCCTTTGTCAATTTCCGTCCTACCTATTACAGCGACAACAATGTGGTGAAAAAGGTATTTGGTGCCGGACAGGGACAGTCGGGTGAGAAGGAGCGCGACCTGTTGCAGAACCGCAGCTACGTGCTGATTGACATTCCGGAAGTGGGGACCGAATCCGAGCAGAACTTCAATAAATACTCGACGATGGAGGTCTTCGGCGCAGGCAGCTGGGGCGGCGTGGGCATGAATTTGGAAACGGCAACATACAATGCCGACAAGGACAAAGGCTCTGCCATCATCGACTTGATACGCGGCAAAATCTCTTCTGTCTATGGCGGCAGCTATGAAGAGGGTGTCACTCGCCGCACACTGGTGAACGTTCCACAAGGCTCCACCATCTGTATGTATTCGGAAGAAGATGATTATGTTGATCCACCGACGAATCAGATAAAAAACGAAAAGAAACATGGAAACATCTTTGGTGGTGCATACGGTACGCAGATACTCCCACCCTGTGATGTCTATGAGGCCAATGTCCAATATCACAGCAGTGATGCCGAAGTGAAAGGTGCCATCTATGGAGGTAACAACAGTGAGCGTCGTTCACTCTATACTCATGTCGAAATTGACGTACCTGTATGGTCGAACAAGACTAGTGGCTATCTGTCTTCCGTCTATGGCGCAGGCCAAGGTCAGGACACTTGGGCGGAATACACCGAGATAAATCTGAAGCCCGGTGCCAGGGTCTATGAGGTCTATGGCGGCGGTATGATGGGACACGTGCTCAACGCAGAGAGCGTGCAGCAATATATGCAGACGTATTCGCCTAATGGGCTGAACAAACCTTCTGATGACATTGCGACAAAAGACCCGAATTGGAGTGATGTAAGCAGATGGAATACCCAGACTGTTGATGGCCAAACGAAAAAGGTGTCTTTGAAAGACGAATGGAAAGCGGCTTGGGCAGCCGACTGGAAGAAAGCCTGGGAGTTAGGCACTTACTATACTCCTAACGAAAATTACGACAACTACATCAGCAACGGTAATCTCACCAACCTCAACAACACCAATCAGGTTAGGTCAGCTACAGAACTTGATGAAAACACTGCTAAGTTATTAGGCAATACCGAGGGGAAATACAATACCAACGTCATCATCCACGAGGGCGCCTCAGTGGTAGGCTATGCCTACGGCGGCGGGTATGGAAAAGTGGCGGTTCCTCTTAGCGGAGATATTTATGGCACAACTTATATTACCCTGCTCGGCGGTACAATCGGGAAAGATGTGTATGCTTCGGGCACTTCCGGTAGTGTGGTCGACCTCTTCCGCGTGAAGCCTAAAAATGGCACCCAAAAACCCAATGGATTCACCGCCAGCGCCAACGTCTACATCAAGGGCGGCACGGTGCGTAACGTCTACGGCGGTGGTTGGCGAGGCAGTGTAGGCTATCATGGCGGGGCTATCAGCAATATCAACGAAGACGAAAATACTTGTGACATTGACGGTGAGGCTCATGTCGTCATCGGCAATGTCACGGGCAGCACTCACACTGATGGTATCCCCTCCATTACCCGCAATGTCTATGGTGGCGGTGAGGGTGGCGCTATCTTCGGCGATGCCTATATCACCCTCAACAACGGCTATATCGGTTATCGTTATAATGGCACAAGGAGTGATGACCCGGATACAGAACTTGACGACCGTTATGTGCCGGAACTTGACGACAAGGCCGCTGGTGATAACCTGTTGGAGAAGGGTGGTAATATCTTCGGCGGTGGCTATGTGGCCAACAGCTATGTAGATAGGACCCATGTGGAGATGTTGGACGGCATCGTGCGCGGCAGCCTCTATGGTGGCGGTGAGATCGGTCCGGTAGGACGAGGCACGGTGCATACTGATACCCTCTCGTTGGAAAAGATTCAACCCTATAAAAAGCATAATTATACATTTGAAGGCGCTCAGCCCGCTGCCATCTATAAGGGCGGCGAGACCAACGTCATCATGTGGGGTGGCCACGTGATGCGCGATGTCTTCGGTGGTGGTCGAGGCTATGACAACTGGAACGGTGAAGGCTGGTTCCAAAGCGAAGAAGAAAAGCAGAACATGGACCGCAGTTCGAAGGGCTATGTCTTCGGCACTACCGACGTCCGTATCCGTGGCGGTGAGATTGGCACGGAAGAAGGCGTATTGTTTGGCTATGGCAACGTGTTCGGTGGCGGTAACGAAGGATTTGTCTATAGTCCGACAGGTGTGAAGACCGGAACACAACAGCCTGATGATCAACTTGTCAATGGCGTACCTACTGACGGTGGTGGCTTCTATTATAAGGATGGCGATACCAGTCTGGGACTGACGCTTGATTGTAATGTTACCATAGAACCGTATTGTAAGGTCACAAATGCAGGTGGCATTACCATTAGCGGTACGACATACGCAAAAGACAAATATGTTCCTGTGGAAGAGTTGAATAAACTGAAGAACAGGAACAACGTCCCTGGCGAGTGGGCAAAGCTTGACACCCGTGGTGTCACCATCCATAATGCTTTGTTTGCCGGCGGTAACATCACCGAGGGTAGTGATAACCTCTATGCCAATACGGTCACTGTCTATGGCAATGCTGCTGCCTCGCTGCGTGATGTCTACAACTTCGACCTCATCTCCCTCGGTACGGAGGATATGGGCGGACTCTATGGTGACGGTAACCTGACGCTCGTTGACGGTTTCCGCGAGCTGCATATCGATAACTATGGTACCGACCACTACAGCCTCAATGATACGTTGCGCATTTCCGACTATAATCAGCTGACCGAACGTCAGAAAGCCTATTACAAGTTGAAATATGTGACGCACGAAGAGCATACCTTCAATTTCTATGAGTGTAAGGAACTTCATACCTATACGCATACCGAAAATGGTGAAGAGGTGAAGACGCCTTATAAGAAGGGTCAGAAAGTGACGGAGGCGACATTCCTCGCTTTCTCTGAAGCAGAACAGGCGAAATGGACGAAAGGCCAGAAAGCTTTCCAGGAGGATGACCAGATTGAAGAGGGCGAATATATCCTGATGTATGCTGGTGAGCAGGCCAAATGGGCACTCTATGGTGTCACCAGTATCTATGCCGGACGTCCGCTGAATACCATCCAACGTGCCGACATGTGTGGTGTGTTTGGTAGCCGTATGGTGCTGAAGGGCGCTGAGGACCGCGTGGTCGATGCCGTTGACTACCATCTCTATACCATCAACCGTGTGGACGAAGTCTCGCTGAATAAGCGCAGCTCACAGGCAGGCGATCCGTCAGGCAGTAAGGATTTTGAGCATGGTAATTACTTTGGTATCTATAGTGAGGTGAACTTCCTTGGCAACCTGACCAGTGACGTATTCTTCGACGCTGTGCGCAAGACCGACTCTAAGAATCAGGATAACAAAAAGGATATTGAATATCAAGGACGAACGCTAAGCTATGGTGAAGCATCCTATTACGAATGGAAGGCATCCATGCCGCAGGGTAAGAACCGCAACAACGGTACCAGCCACAACATGGTGGCCCTAGCTTCGGGTGTTCACTTGGAACTGAAGCGCCAGGAGGGTGAACTGACGGGTATTGACGACTGGGGCTATATTACCGGTGTCGTTGAACTCGACCTCATCAATGTGATGCCGGGTATGGGTGGTGGTTATGTCTATGCCCGCAATGAGCACGGTACGAAGACGTGGCATGGACCAGAGTCTACTGATCCTTGGGGAAAGGTCACGCTCTTGGACTACAATATTTCTGCCCGTACATATCGTCATTTCGATTATACCAAGAAAACCGAGGTTAGTTCAATGCAGCCCATCGAAACCTCGGGTAACTTCGTGCATAACACGAAGCAAATCGTCGACGACTGCTACCCGCATGGCGGTATCTATAAGGATGGCTATGAGAAGTCACCTGCCCACTACTGGTTCATCCGTGGTACCATCTACGTTTACGACCAGTATATCTCTGCCTACACTGGTGCGGCCAATGCATACGCTGAGAAGGTGGAACTGCCGCTGACCATCTCAGCCGCTGCCAACGGACGCATGACGCTGCGCGAGGTGCAACCCAACTATTATGCTTACTATGATAAGAACGGTAACAAACTGGGTGACACATCTGTGAATGCGGATGAGACCATCATCATCAACAACACAGCCTATAAGCTGAACGATCCCGTATCTTACTGGGAATACCGTATGATGAGTGATGCCGAGAAGGCCAGGTTCGTAGAGGAGACCTACGTCGTCATCGACACCTGTACAGTGGACGGAAACCTGCATCTGAAGGGAGAGGTCTTGCTGCCTTCTGAATATAGTGTCCTGAGGGGTAATGGCGTACATGAAGTCACATACGTAGATGGCGGCGTCACGAAGTCGGATGACAATCATGGTTTCGACTACTTCTTCCGTCCTTCGAACAACCTGAGTACCAATACCGGCTATGTGCTTACCTACGACGTGAACAACCCCATGGTGTGGAACAACTACTACACCAAGAAGGCTGCTCCAGGACAGGAAAATGCACTTAACTCTGAGGAATATGCTGAAGGCAAGAAGAACAATGTGACCATCAACAAGAACGATTACATCGAAGGTCCTACTTATACGTTAAAGGGAACCACGAATAGTGTCTATGGTCAGGAGACTATAAACAAGGGGTCGATTGTATTCAAGAAGACGAAGGATAAATATGATACCGATATAAAGAATAATGTGCTCTTCCCCGCTGTTAAAAACGGCACGACACTGACGGAAGGCAAGACGTACTATACTTCTCCCACTGACAGAACAACAGCGTTCGAAGCCACAGGCACTGAGAAGGCTGATGGTACCAATTACTTCGAGAACAACCAGGCCATCGTGACAGAGCAGGCTTACATTGTGACAAAGGAGATCTCAGTGAAGGACGATGTTACCGGCGTTGAAGTGCAGCATCTGAATCCCGGCACGCCTATCTACGAGAATAACTACACTGATGCTCAGTGGGCAGCCATCACTGGTGGCAGCAATCCTGCCGCAGAACCGGCTAAGGTCTGCACCAGCCTCATTGAGTTCACCGCTACGGATTATGTCTACGCTGGTAAACTCTTGTCATCGGCAGACATTGCGACGCTGAAGACCAAGATCAAGACTAAGATGGGGTATACCGGTACTACTGCGGATGATCAGGCTACTGAATACCTCAACAAATACATTGATGATGCCTACTACTGTACCGAGGGAGGAAACTATGGCGGTACCTACTTTGTGGCAGGACAAGCCTACAGCGCTATCGAAACCTGGTGTTCGGTTTCTCCGGAGGACCGCAAGAAGTTTGAGTTCAACTACGATGCACTTGACTTGCTCGTAGACTCTACCTACAGCGGCAGGAACGAATACTATTACGGCTATAAGCCGCAGTATGACGGTTGGAAGATAGACTCGGAAACAAAAATCTCTGACAGAGCCCTCGATCCTAAGATATATTCCTCAGAGCAGCCTATCGACTATCAGGCAGAGTGTACGGAGGAGCAGACCTATTATCTGCCTGGCGGAACAACACAAAAGACGATTTCCGTCAATGCTTCTGAAGATGCATGGTTGTCACGAACGGAATACGAGGCCATCCCCAATGAGAAGCACAACTTCTCGCCCATCAATGTGACGAAACCAGGTAACTATTATGTGGTCAATACGGTGTGCCTGGATGGTAACATCCCTTATACCGTGGGACAGGTAATTGATGAATCGACCTACAATTCCATGAGTCAGGCAAACAAACAGTTTGTTGATAGATATACGTTCACCGAAGCTCAATCCGGTACAATAGAGAGAGACGGAGATGGCAATGTTGTCAAAGACGAAAAAGGCGATACTGTCTATACTGTTGTTACTTATTACTATTGTCGTGAGGGCTTTGAGATAGGTAAGAAGGGTGGTTATTCATCAACACAGAATGGAGAAATCCAGACAGTGTCCGTCCTGAGAAATGGCTCTACCGCCCAGACTGCAACTTACGTAAAAGGTGGCTCAGTCATACAGGGTGACATTATCAATCAGACCTATTATAATGGGTTGCCTAACTACCAGAAGGGCTTTATCATCCACGGTATGTCGCCCACAGAGACCAGTACGCTCTACGTATCGAACGAGAGTGACATCCACGACCTGTCGACGGAGAAGATCATCACCGTCATCTACCTCTATGAATACGAGGAGAGCGATGAGTCGGGACTCAATGTCGTGCCTGTCAGTGAGCGCCACGTCGTCAATATTCACATCAACTTCAAGAGCGGTGTGCCTGAGATCGGTAGTATCAGCAAGCCCGACCTCGTGCTGCCTGGTACCTCCATCGGTATGGATATCCCAACTGTGTCACAGGGTGCTTACCGTGTGACGGAGTCGGGATGGGAGATCTTCGACAACGAGAACGACGCCAAGACGCATACCAACGGACAGGAATACTACAACAACGATACACCGGTCTACTGGTATCAGAACAACTACTGGATAGCCTACTATGCACAGACCTATCTCGGTAAGACGTACTCCAACTCCGTGCAGATCAGCGTGGGCAACTACCACGACCTGAAGAAGGTGATGGACGATAAGGAGCACCACTACTACATCGACCATAAGGATGTGGACTATGAGCCGAAAATCTACATCAACGACTATAGTGAATCTGGTGGCAATGGCCTCGACATGTTTAAGGATCTCATCGACCTGACTTTTGACAAGACGGTAACTGGTCACACCCCATTGGATCTGTCGAATTCGAGCAAGCCGTTGCGTGGCGGTGAGTACCTGGAGTTCTTCCTCCGTTCCGACCAAGGTCATACGGGCTCATGGACCCCGATTGCCAATGGCACGAACGAGTGCTTCGAGGGTATCCTACATGGTGATGGACATACCATCAGCGGCCTTAATAATTCGCTGTTCAACCATCTATGCGGCGAGGTCTATAACCTCGGCGTTACGGGTACGTTCACGGGTGCCGGTATCGCAGAGGACGGCGAAGGTTATGTGGAGAACTGCTGGATCAGCACCAGCAACACAGCTGCTAAGACCACAAAGCCCGTATTTGGTAATCCTACGAGGGCATCAGGTAATGCAAACCCGATCCAGGTGGTGAACTGCTACTATCAGGAGGAGGATAATGCGACGGCTCCATATAGCAACGCTGCAGACAACTTACATGGTACGGCCATTCGCAAACCGATGCAGTCGTTCTACAATGGTGAGGTGACTTACAACTTGAACGGCTTCTACCTCTATAAGCGCTACAGCGACCATCAGGCTACTTCGACAGACGCTTCTCAGAAGTACCAGTACTATACTATTGGCAGCGACAATAGTCTGACGCAGCACACGAAGTATTATGACAGCAATCCGAAATACTGCTCGTCGGGTTATAAGCCAGCATCGGCTGGTGCCAATTATCTGGCTCCGAAGTACGTGGAGGATAGATTTGCCGACGGCGACTTCGTCTATGCCGACGGAACGATACCCGGTTCCAATAAGCGTACATACACGGATCCGGAAACGAAGAAAGATAGCTGGTTCCCCATCTGGCCCGATGACTATATCTTCTTCGGACAGGCTCTGAACTACGATCACATGGACGGTAATAACGGCCGTGACAAGCGAGATCATCAGCCTCTCCCGTCGGCTATCAATAAGAGCAACGACCAGTTGGTGACCACCAATGCCGGCAACCGCGTCTTCCGTGCACCGGCTTACTTCCGCTCGAAGAACATGGGCGTGGCCTACTTCAACCCATACGCCGTGTTTGTCGATACGAGAAAGGATGACCCGACGACTATCGCTTACAAGGATATGACGGCCATCGACTTCACAGGCTATAACGATGTGTTCACCGTGAATGATCCGACTTCTGATGTGATACCAACCAACCGTACTGTAAAACCGTATCAGTTGGGCTGGGAAAGCAGCAACAAGTATTTCTACCAGCCGCTGCTCGACGACGATGGCTTGGAGGACATCTATATCGCTGGCATCACATCCAATGTGTTGGCCTATACCACGACAGGCACAGCGGCTGCCAATAAGACCAACCAGACCGTGAGCGGTTACATGACCGACCAGGACTATATTGAGACCAACAGCAAGTATCGCACCGTGGCTTCGTTCGACGACTTGACGTACCCACCAGGTCACTGGGTACAATTGACGGACGATGGTTACATGGCCTTCCGCGACCATCTGCTCTACGACCGTCAGGACTTCAATGCGCCTATCAGGTATACGTTTGACGACGATTACCGGATGTGGTATCAGCGTAAGCCAGATAGTTACGTCGACCGCACGATGGGTTGGGAGGCTGTCAGCCTGCCGTTCAGTGCAGAAATCGTCACTACACATCAGAAGGGTGAGATCACCCACTTCTTTAGTGGCAGTGCGGAGAGCCAGAACGGTACGCACACGAAGATTGGCCATGAGTACTGGCTGCGTGAATTTGATAAGACACCTAATACATTGAAGCCGAAGGAAGGTGTGACAGGTGTTTTGGAGGGTAATTTCAAATATCCGTCAGGTACGGAATCTTCATCCACTTCAGATGTAATTCAGGAGAAAGATGTGATGAACACTTTCCTTTGGGATTACTACTACAAGGGTGTAGGTGTGTCGGGTGGTCACAAGCAGAAAGACTTGAACGACGATACGTACCAGGAATATTACTCGAGGGCCCGTGCGTATTCGAACTATCCGATGGTGACAAGAGGTACGCCGTATATCATCGGCTTCCCAGGTTCGACCTATTACGAGTTTGACCTCAGCGGCGAGTTCAATGCCAATACAACGGCTGATCCTAACCCGACGATACTGGGTAAACAGACCATCACCTTTGCTTCGCAGGAGGGTACAACCATCTACGTGAGCGATGATGAGATGGCGGGTGTACAGAATACGTATAACGATCTGACATACACCTTCAAGCCGAGTTACCTGAACATGGCATTCAAGGCTGGAGATGATATCTATACGCTGATACCTGAATACGACGGCGATAACGATGTAGCGCATAAGCCCGACTGCAGCAGCTTTGTCAAAGTGCCTGCAACGGGTGATGACACAAAGGTCGAGGCCTTCCGTCCGTACTTCAGAGGACCTTCTGCTGTCGGTGCACGAAATCTCACTCGTAGCATTACCTTCAGGAACGATGACTCGCAGATGAAGGGCGTGGTAGAGAAGGGCGATCCTTCTAAGGAAGAGGCTGGCGGTACGCTCAATATCTATGCCAAGAAGCATAAGATCATTGTGGAGTCGTCGCTCAACTATACCACCGATGTGCGCATCGTTAATCTGGCGGGTATGACCATCAACAGCTTCACCATCGAGCCGGGTCAGACCATCGAGACCCGCGTCAACAACAGCGGCGTCTACATCGTCGAGCCTTCTGAAGCACGATATATTAAGAAATTATCCGTCAAATAGTATGGAGGGGAATCGATGCATAAAAAGGGGTGAAAAAGTTGACTCGAGTCAAATTATCGAATAGCTCGAGTCAATCGATGAAATGACTCGAGTCAGAACATCTGATGACTCGAATGGCTTTCTAAGCCAGTTAGAAACAGTAAGAAAAAGATATGACATAAGATATGAGTGAAGAGAAAAAAGACATACAGACTGCAGCCGACGTCGCCAGCGAACCAGCTGTAGGCTTGGCGATGAAAGAGGAAAACGCTGTGGAGGTAGACGATAATTTCCAGGGCAAAGACTTCGGCTATGCCAGAACATTGGATGAGTTGGAACTTG
>Ga0310786_10006978_pt1 | contig 14862 bp, 12 predicted proteins | sample AusTroGonzalo_MG_FD_203881 | JGI IMG/M metagenome (GOLD analysis project Ga0310786, IMG submission 203881) | Bovine rumen microbial communities from tropical cattle in Woodstock, Queensland, Australia - Gonzalo_03 (v2) (version 2) | ecosystem: Host-associated > Mammals > Digestive system >... | reverse complement strand
TTGTTATTACAGGTATGGGCTGCGTTTCCTCTCTCGGAAACTCCCCCGAATTATTGTGGCAGAACTTGCTCCAGGGCAAGTCTGGCATCGCTACCATCCAGCGTTTCGACGCTTCCGCTTACACTTCTCGCATGGCAAGTGAAATCCGTGAGTTCGACGCTTCTGAGATCTACAGCACGAGAGACCAGTCCAGGTTCTCCCGCTGCATCCAGTATGCTGTTTACTCGGCGTACCAGGCTTTGCGTCAAGCTGGCATCTCTCCGGAAAACGAAAATCCCGAACGCTGCGGTGTTATCATTGGTAGCAGTATCGGTGGTTTGCAGTATTGCTATGACGCTGCTGTAGCTCTTAGCAATCGTGGTCCGTCTCGCGTTTCTCCGTTCTATATTCCGATGGCTATCGTGAATATGCCGTCCGGTGAAGTCTGCAACAAGACTGGCTGGATGGGTCCGTCCTACACGGTCACTTCCGCTTGCGCAACTTCCAACCACTCCATCGCAAACGCATACGACATGATCCGTCTTGGCCGCTGCGACGTGATGCTCGCTGGTGGTGCCGACGAAACGGTGAATCCGCTCAGCCTCGCTGGCTTTACCAGCATGAAGGCCGTCAGTAAGCGTAACGACGATCCGGAACGCGCTTCCCGCCCGTTCGACAAGGACCGTGATGGCTTCGTGATCGGTGAAGGTGCTGCTGTTCTCGTGCTCGAAAGCGAATCCCACGCTAAGGCTCGCGGTGCAAAGATTCTTGCCCGTATCGCTGGCGTAGGCGCAAGCTCTGACGCTCACCACATTTCCGCTCCGCGTCCGGATGGCAAGGGTGTGATGCTCGCAATGGCTAACGCCATGAAGGAAGCAGGCATCGAAGCTAAGGATATTAGCTATATTAACACCCACGGAACTTCTACTCCGCTTGGTGATATCGCTGAATGCTCCGCCATCGAAACGCTCTTCTCGCAGTCCTCTGCATCGGCTCTCGAAAACCTCAAGGTCAACTCGACGAAGTCCATGCTCGGTCACTGCCTCGGTGCTGCAGGTGCGCTGGAATCTGTCGTGACGATTATGTCCGTTGTCGAACAGAAGGTTCACGGTACGCTCAACGTGTTTGAGAAGGATCCGGCAATCCACCTCAACGTATGTGAAAATGGCGCTTCTAATCAGTCGATCAAGTACGCTATGAGTAACGGCTTTGGCTTCGGAGGCCAAAATGGAGTTATCATTTTCGCGAGGGATTAATGCCTAACGCCAACAGAAAGTTTTCTATTGGCTTACTCGCGTTTTTGCTTACGCTGTCGCTGGTGTTCCCGGCGGCAGCTTTGTCGTCTCCAGGGGACCCGCTAACATGGCGCGATTCCACCTGGGATTACCGTAGCGAAGACTCGGTCGATATTCAGTCGGGAATCGTTCCCGCAAAGCTTGCGGGCGTTGCTTCGCTTACCTTGATTGCCTATGGGGCCGCCTATGGCTTTGTTTTTGAAAAGGGCTGGTGGGACGAAAACGGCGGGAGAGGATTCCATTTCGAAAACGATTTTGATTACGCCCTGAATCTCGACAAGTTCGGGCATTTTGCCGCTGGTGTCATTCTCGGCGAATCCTTTTATGAAGGTTACCGCTGGGCGGGCGCAAGCGAATTCCAGTCTTACCTTTTTGCAGGTTTGACGGCTCTTGCGACTCATATTGCAATCGATATCAAGGACGGCTTTGCTCCGACGTGGGGCTTTAGCATTTTCGACGTGCTTTCGGGCGGGCTTGGCGGCTTTTTGCCGATGGCCGAACGTTATTTGCCCGTGTTCAAGTACGTAGACCTCAAGTGGAGCTACTGGATTAATTCCAACGCCTATTATAACCATGAGCATGGGGCTTCGGGCGGTGTCTTTACGGATGACTATGTGAACCAGACCTTCTGGGCATCGTTCAAGCCGTACAGGCTTTTGCCGGAATCGGCCCGTAAGTATTACCCGAGCTGGCTTGCCATTGCGGTTGGCCTCAGTATTGATGAAAAGGTCTTTACCGGAGCCCCGCACCCGCGCCGTGAAGTCTATATCGCACTCGATTATGACCTGGAAGCATTCCGTCCGCAGAGCCGCTTTGCGCGTTTTGCCGTCAAGATGCTGAACTATTTCAAGCTTCCGGCTCCGACAATTCAGGTTTATCCAGAATTCCACTGGTATCTGCTTTATCCCATCAAGTTTTAATTTGTGGTAGAGGTAAATGATGACAGAAAGAGAAAACTTTAAGTCCCGTCTAGGTTTTATTCTGATTGCGGCTGGTTGCGCCATCGGGCTTGGCAACGTTTGGCGTTTCCCGTTTATCACGGGGCAATATGGCGGTGCCGCTTTCGTTCTGATTTATCTTTTCTTCCTCTTGATTTTTGGATTCCCGATTCTTGTGATGGAATTTGCGGTCGGTCGCTCGGCAAAGCGCGGTGTGGGCCGTTCGTTTGCCATTCTCGAAAAGCCGGGGCACAAATGGCATTATGCGGGCATTCCGATGATTGCGGGCAACTACATCTTGATGATGTTCTATACGACCGTGACGGGGTGGATGCTCTATTACTTCTACCGCATGGTGACGTTAGGCGATCTTGTGAAGCTTTCGCCTGCCGAAGTTGGTGAGGAATTCACGAAGATGCTCGGGGATGGTCCGTTGCTGACGTTCTGGATGGTCGTGGCTACATTTGCCGGCCTTTCGATTGTGGCGCTTGGGCTCCAGCGTGGTGTGGAACGCATCACGAAGACGATGATGTCTGCGCTTTTGATCATTATGTTCATCTTGATGATTCGCGTGCTCACGCTCCCTGGTGCGGGTGAAGGTCTGAAGTTCTACTTGTTGCCGGACTTTGCGAAGCTCAAGGAAGCGGGTGTCGGCGAAGTCGTATTTGCGGCTTTGGGCCAGTCTTTCTTTACGTTGAGTCTGGGTATCGGTTCCATGAGTATTTTCGGTAGCTACATCAAGAAGAAACATTCGCTTTTGACCGAAGCGGCTCATATTTGCATTCTCGATACGGGTGTTGCCTTGATTGCGGGCCTTATCATTATCCCGTCTTGCTTTGCTTTTGGACTCAAGCCGGATGCGGGTCCGGGACTTATTTTTGCAACGCTCCCGAACGTATTTGCGCAGATGCCGGCGGGCCGAGTTTGCGGTGCGGCATTCTTCCTGTTTATGTCATTTGCGGCTCTTTCGACGCTCGTGGCCGTGTTCGAAAACATTGTCGCTTACTGGATGGATGTGCGTAATGTGCCTCGCAAGAAGGCGGTGAAGTGGAACTTTGTTGCGGTCGTGATTCTATCGCTCCCGTGCGCACTCGGCTTTAACGTGCTTTCGGGCTTTGAACCGTTTGGCCCGGGCAGTTGCGTGCTGGACTTGGAAGACTTCTTGGTTTCGAACACGCTTTTGCCGCTTGGTTCGCTTGTGTTTGTGCTGTTCTGTAATTCGCGTTATGGCTGGGGACAGTACAAGTTCATTGCCGAAGCGAATCTGGGTGTAGGCTTGAAGTTCCCGAAGTTAAAGATTTTACATCTCTACTTCAAGTGGATCTTGCCCATTATCATCATGGTGATTCTGGTATTCGGCTACTTGCAAAAGTTCGCCCCAAGCGTTTACGACAAGATATTCGGGTAAAGCGATTTGTCATGCCGGCCTCCGTGCCGGCATCGCCTTTATATTTGGAAAACGCCTATGGCAATGATTATTCCCGCATAGACTCCGCCGAGCAAATCATCGGCCATCACTCCCCAGGCTCCGGGGAGTTTTTCCATTTTATGGATGCCGAGCGGTTTTAGAATATCGAAGAATCGGAACAGACCGAACGCGACCGCTAGAATCCAAGGTTGCGCGACAATGAATTCTGATGGAACAAAGGCAAGTGCCATGAAGATTCCGCAGACTTCGTCGATGACAATCCAGCCAGGGTCTTCGGTGCCGGTGTCTTTCATTGCTTTTTTCACAAACGGGATAGCTGCGAAAAAGACGAAAAGTGCTGCGGCAATGAAGAAAAGATTTATAAAAATTCCCCAATGAAAGCTATGGCTGAGAAATAAAAAATCAGTTTGCCCGAAAGGTTCGCTTTTGGCCCAAAGTGCCATGGGGTAGGCGACAATCGCTGCGGCAAGGCTTCCCATGGTGCCGGGGGCTTTGGGCGACATGCCCGAGCCGAAAAACGTCACGACGAGGGTGGTGAACCAGTCTGTTTTGCGCCATTCATGCGGAACGCGCTTCTTGCCATATTTTTCTTTAAGTTCTTCTTTGTTCATGCGAAAGTGGTTGGTGGTTAGGCTGAGTCATCCTGAACGAAGTGAAGGATCCAGAGCGATTCGAAACTTGACTGGATCCTTCGGCCTTACTGCCTCAGGATGACGAACGCATATTTCATTATTGATTTATCCTGTCTACTGCCTACTGTTTACTGTCTACTCCTCCGGCGGCCACGGCAATTCAGCAATTTCCTTTTCTTTTTCTTCGGCGGCGGTGCGTTTTTTGTGCCAGCGTTCGAGCTGTTCCTTGAAGGCGGCGCGCAAGCGTTCCATGCCGATGTTTTCTTTGGCGCTAATCTGGATGGCGTCCGGATAGTTCTGCAAAAGTTCCGTACGGCGTGCTTCGTCGGCGACTTCGACTTTGTTGAACACGCGTAGTCGCGGCGTGTCCTTGTCGATGATGCTTTCGAGCGTCTTGTGCGTGACTTCGAGATGGTCGCGGTAATCGGGCGCAGAACCGTCGACAACTTCCAAGATGCAGTCCGCATGGGCGGCCACGCCAAGCGTACTCTTGAACGTTTCAATCAAGTTGTGGGGGAGCTTGCGGATGAATCCGACAGTATCGCTCAAGATGATGTTTTCGCCATCGAGGTAAAGCTTTCGCGTAGTGCTGTCGAGCGTGGCGAAGAGCTTGTCTTCAACGTAGACGTCGGCGCCTGTCAAGCGGTTCGTGAGCGTGGACTTGCCGGCGTTCGTGTAACCGACAATGCCGACTTGGAATATGTCCGTTCGTTTGTCTGCCTGCTGTTCGCGAGCATCTTCGATTTTCTCAAGTTTTTTCTTGAGTTCCTGGATGCGCTTGCGGATCATGCGACGGTCTGTTTCGAGCTGCGTCTCGCCCGGCCCCTTGGTGCCGATGCCGCCATTGTGCTGGCGGCAAAGGTGCGTCCACGCACCGGTGAGACGCGGCATCATGTACTGCAACTGCGCAACTTCGACCATCAGGCGGCTTTCGGCGGTCACTGCATGCTTTGCGAAAATGTCGAGAATGAGCCCCGTGCGGTCGAGAACCTTGATTCCCGGCATACGTTCTTCGAGATTGCGCACCTGCGAACCCGAAAGGTCATCGTCAAACACGACCATCTTCGCGTTGTCTTCTTCGAGCGCACGCTTGACTTCGTTCACCTTGCCTTCGCCAATGAGCGTTGCTGGGCTAAAGTTCTGAACTCTTTGTAAAAAACTCCTGGTGACTAAGGCTCCGGCCGTTTCTGCGAGTCGACCGAGTTCCGCTAGTTGTTCTCCGGCAAGCCATGAGCGAATCTTAGGAGTTGCGATACCCACTAGAATACAGCGTTCCTGATCCTTCTTATTCTCTACGGGATTGATGCCTTTTTTTCTTGGTTCTTCCATATTCTTCAATATTTTCTTTGTTCTGTAATGTTTTAGTTACCTTGGACCGCTGTTGTGGTATTCTCAATTTTTAAAAATGATTTTTTGTCTCTAAAAAAATAAAATGTTTTGTGTATAAATTTATTATTTGTAATATTTCATAAATTTTTTAGCGAATTTACACTTTAAAATATATAATTTTGTAGGAAAAAAAAGGAATAGTGAGTATGAGGAATAATATCTGCCTTGGAATGGGATTTGCACTTGCTTTTGCCGTGAGTGCCAATGCTGCGAGTTTTAAGGTAAACAAGGTTGGCAGTGAAGAAGAACAGTCTTTTGATATCATTTTAAATCAAAAAGTTGTCAGTGAAGCTTCGCCTGGTTCTTGGTTGTATGTTTCTCCGATTGTTCCTAGTGGTAAAATGTTCAAGTCTTTTACCGTTTATGATGAATATGGCGAAACGGCTGAAGAACAGGTTGAATCGCCGGCGGCTAAAAAGGAACTTCGCTTTTTGATGCCGAATCACGACGTTTACGTAAAGGCTTATTTCGAATCTCTGCGCTATTATATTTATACCAACGAGGCCGAAAACGGTTCTGTGGCGGTTTCGTTCAGCGACCGTATGGATATTAAAGACCGTACCAAGCCCGGTTTTAAAGTGACCGTGACTCCGACGGCTGCTGCAGGCTATAAGTTGGCCTCGGTGAAGGTCAGCAAGTATCTTGATGCAAATACCACGGTGACATGCACAAAGGCCGAAGCGGCTGTTGGTGGTATTGGTGGCGGTATGTGGCCGGGAATGGGCCCGGGTGCTGCTGCAACTGGAAGCTGCGTGTTTGAAATGCCGAACTTCGATGTCAATGTGTCTGCCACGTTTGTCGAGGAATCCGTTGCAGTTCCCGAAGTAGACTATAAGGATAAAAAGTTCACTGTCACGTACGAATTGAACGGTGGTGCTATTGCTGAAGATGCTGCAAAAACATTCGTTTGCGATTCTATTGCAAAGCTTCCGAAGCCCACAAAGGAAGGCTTTGATTTTGTCGGTTGGTCTTTTGAAAATAAGCTCGATAACGTCTACCATGCATTAGACCGTATCGATGGTCATCTCTGTAAGGATACGACCGTTTACGCTATTTGGACGGCTGCAGGAACTTGCCCGGAACAAAAGGCTATTGCTGTTGAAGGTGTTAAGATGCCGGTTTGCTATTCCAACATAAAGTGCGCTTTGTTCTATGATAATACGGCAAAGCAGGATTCTGTTTGCAATGGCGTTATTTGGACTTCGGATTTGAGCCTCCTGCCGAGCAGTTCGAGCGTTGCCTCTTCGAGCAGTGCTGCGGTTTCGAGTTCTTCTGCAACTCCGGCTTCGAGCAGCGCAGTGGCTTCTAGCTCTAGTGCAGCCGCTTCGAGTTCTAGTGTTGCTCCGGTTTCTAGCAGCGCGACAGTTTCTAGTTCCTCTGCAAAGCCTGCCTCCAGCAGTGCGGCTGTTTCAAGTTCTTCTGCGAAACCGGCCTCCAGCAGCGCAACAGTTTCTAGCTCCTCTGCAAAACCAGCTTCTAGCAGCAGCGTGAAGGCTTCCAGCTCTTCTGCAAAGCCCGCTTCCAGCAGCAGCGTGAAGGCTTCCAGCTCTTCTGCAAAGGCTACCTCCAGCAGTAGCGCAAAGGCGAAGTCTTCTAGTAGTTCCAAGGCTAAATCTTCTAGCTCCAAGGCCAAGTCCTCAAGTTCTGTCGAAATGGTTGTCGAATCTGTCGAAACAGAAGAAGATTTGCCGAGCTGCACAGAAAAGCGTGAAAACGTGACTTACTATGTTTCTAAGCTCAAGAAGGTCTTTGTTTGCAAGGATCGTAAGTGGACGCAGTTTGATCCGAGCGGTATCCCGATGATTGCTCGCAAGCCTTCGTTCGCAGCCGTGGTCGATGGCCGTCAGCTCCAGATTTTCGGCGCAAAGATTGGTTCTCAGGTGAGCTTGTTTGATATGCAGGGCCGCGTGATGTACAATGGCAAGGCCGATGCTTCGAGCTTCTCTCTGAATGTGGCTCAGAGCGGTTCCTTCTTGCTCCGCATTGGAACGCAGCAGAAAGTCGTGAACGTCCGATAAATTTTACATGATCTTTTTAAAAGCCTCGCTTCGGCGGGGTCTTTTTTCTTTCTCTCGTCTCTCCTCTCTAGTCTATTTTTCTAAATTACCTCCCGTCAGGGCCTATCATCCAGGTAGGTTCCTAGTCCGGCACGCTACAAGAGCCTGCCGATAAAGGATATAAAATGGCAAAGAAAGTCCAGGATGCCCTTAAGGACATCATCTCCCTCTGCAAGCGCCGTGGATTCATTTTCCCGGGCTCCGAAATTTACGATGGCCTCGCCAACACTTGGGACTACGGTCCGTATGGCGTGGAACTCAAGCGCAACATTAAGAATCTTTGGTGGAAGAAGTTCGTCACCAGCCGCCATGATGTGCTTGGTCTCGATAGCTCTATTCTTTTGAACCCCCGCGTTTGGAAGGCTTCTGGCCACGTGGGTAACTTCTCTGACCCGCTCGTGGACTGCCTCGCTTGCCACGAACGTTTCCGCGCTGACCAGCTCCTCGAAGAAAAGCTCGGCGAAGGCTGCTGCGCTGGTAAGAATTTTGACGAAGTTCACCAGATGATGGTGGACAACAAGATCGAATGCCCGACTTGCGGCAAGACCGATTGGACAAAACCGCGTGCTTTCAACCTCATGTTCCAGACCGAAATCGGCGTGATTGAAGGCGAAGGCAACAAGGTTTATCTCCGTCCGGAAACCGCTCAGGGTATCTTCGTGGACTTCCGCAACATCGTTGACAACGTCCGTCCGCGCATCCCGTTCGGTGTCGGCCAGATCGGTAAGTCTTTCCGTAACGAAATTACTCCGGGTAACTTCATCTTCCGTACTCGCGAATTCGAACAGATGGAACTTGAATTCTTCTGCGAACCGGGTACTGAACTTGAATGGTACAACTTCTGGCGTAAGTACTGCTTCGACTGGCTCGTGAACGATCTCGGCGTGAAGAAGGAAAAACTCCGCCTCCGCGAACATGCCAAGGAAGAACTTTCTCACTACTCCAACGGCACCACCGACGTCGAATACGAATTCCCGTTCGGTTGGGGCGAACTCTGGGGTATCGCTTCCCGTACGAACTATGACTTGACGCAGCACCAGAACGAATCCAAGGTCAAGCAGGAATACATCGACCCGGTCCAGAACAAGCGCTACATCCCGTACGTCGTGGAACCGTCTCTCGGTGTGGAACGTTTGCTCCTCGTGCTTCTCTGCAACGCTTACGAAGTCGAAAAGCTCGAAAACGACGAACGTACCGTGCTCCACTTCGATCCGAAGGTTGCTCCGGTCAAGGTCGCCGTGCTCCCGCTCGTGAAGAAGGGCAAGGTCAAGGAAAAGGCCGAAGAACTTTATCAGAAGCTCCTCAACCGTTGGAACGTCGAATACGACGAAACGCAGTCCATCGGTAAGCGCTACCGCCGTCAGGACGAACTCGGCACGCCGTTCTGCGTGACCGTCGACTTCGACACCGTTGGCGAGGGTGAATCCGATCCGGCAAAGCTCGGCTACGTGACGGTTCGCGAACGCGACTCCATGAAGCAGGAACTCGTCGCTATCGACAAGCTCGAAGCTTACCTCTTCGAAAAGCTCGGCTGCTAATTTAGACGAGAGAACGCCGCAAAAACGGCTACAGACGAGAGACTAGATATTAATTATGGCGCTTCGCGCGTTTCATTATTAAGACATTCTCTCGTCTTTCGTCTCTCTTCTATAATCTAATTGAACCCGTTCGCGGGTTCTTTTTTTTACATAAAATAATTTTTAGGGACCGTAGAAAGTTTGTATTTGTCCATGTTTTTTTACCCAAAAAATTGATTATAAAGTTTTTGAGAAAGCATGAAATTGTATATTTAGAATGATGAAAAAGTATACTTTGATTGCTCTTTTGGGTACACTGGCTCTATCGGGGTGTACCTCGGATGTTGGAGTGAGTCCATCTTCTAAATACGCCGATAAACCCGTCCAATATATCGCCGAATATGACGACACATATTATGGGTTCCATAATAATTCGTTCCCTGAATGCACGGATGCATTTGAAGGCGTTGTTTTCTATACGCCGGTTTCTTCGAAAGTCTATGTTTGCGCAGAAGGGTACTGGATTTTCATGCGTCAAATATCTCCGAATAGCGATGAGGTGCGCAATGCTGTTCCTTATATTTCGGTTGGGGGCAAAGTGTATGAAAAAATTTAAAATGAAGTTGCTGCTTGCTATGGTGGCTTTGCTCTTTATGGGGTGCGGTTCGAATGCGTACCTTGTTATGGACAAATTGAAAACTCGTGAACCGTTAAAGCCCGATGCAAAAGTCGCGTTCTTGTTTGCGACGAATGTTCCTTTGGTTCCTGAAAAAGCTGAACATGTGGCCACGATGGAAAACAACATGGAAACGCATTGCTCGGCAGACGAGGCGATGCCGTTCTTTGAAGAAAAGGCAAGAGAACTTGGAGCAAATGTGGTGTTCGTCAAGTCTTACGAGCGTAGGATTTTAGTGCATACGTACTATACTGGTGTTACGGCAATGACGACTACAAAAAATTGCGAAGTCCTATTAGTTGATTTTTACAGCGTTCCCGAGGAGGCTATTAAATGAGATTTGCTAGCCTTTTAGTCTTGTCCTTGGCTCTAACCGTTTTTGCCCAGGAACGTACGAAGACCGATTACAGTAGTTTTGAACAGAGTTTGATGAAGGATCATGCGATTCAAAGCAATAGCTCGTCCTCCAATGAGTTTGAACAAAGTTTAATGAACGCTCCTTCGGAGATGGAGCCCGTTTACAAAGTTCGTGAAGAAATTCTTTCGGCCCTTAGGCAAAAGGATTATCCACAGGTTGCAAAACTGATGGATGAATTATCTGCAATGGAAAGCCGTACCGTAATTCCTGTAAATGATGTTGAAAAAGAAGTCATTTATATTGAATCTAAATTGTACGGAAAGTTGCTCGATGCTGTGCTGCATTACTACCGCAATGTTTTTGATCTGCACCGTTACGATAACCCGACGGTTGCTAAAAATGACGGCCTCGATTTGTACGTCCGAGAATCCCTCAAGAAAAGAAATCCCGAAAAGAATGTGTTCTATTCCATTTCTGAAGGGATGGATTTTGTAAAACTCTCCAAGAATAAAAGGGAAAAACTGGAGCTATTCCTCTTGCTTCGTGACGCCTATAGGGACAAGGAAATCGGTAAGCGCGTCCGCGAGTTGGGCGAATCGTATGTCGCTTCAAATCCCGATGATCCTGACAGTCCGTGGATTAAGGGCAGTATCGTTTCTCCGTTGTCTAGAATGAGCATGTTTGATTATACCATGGAAAAACGTGCCGAAAACAAGGAAGAATTGATTGCAAGCAAACTCTACACCGGAGGCTTCGGTTTGAATCTCATGCTCCCGATGGGTGGTGCTGCGATTGGTTTTGACGAATTCTACCGCAAGGATTTGTTTAATGCCGAAGAAACGGCTCCGATTAACTTGGAACTGTATTTCCAGATTTGGCGAATTGCGGCCTTGTTTGAACTGGCTAGCAGTGGCATTTCCGGCCTCACGACGTATGGATTCGGTCTTGGATGGGTGGCTTACGATAGCCGTTATTTAAAGGTGCGCCCCTATTTGGCATTCGGTGCGTCGTTTATGGACATGTCGGCAAGGGCTCATGTCCCGAATACGAACTTGTACGTCGATGAATCGGAACTGTACGGAAACGATGATGGTGGCCCCACGATTACGGCTGCAGTAAACGTGGACTACAAGTTTGGAACGGCATACCTGTTCTTGTCCGATAAAAAATTGGTCAGCTTCTCTCTTATCGGTAAGTTCGGTGCCTCGTATATCGACTTTAAGAATAAATATGCCAGCGGAAGTGGCGTAAGCCCGTTCTTCTCGCTTGGCTTGGGCGTTTATTTCTGGTAACTTATGAAGGTACGATTCTTATTAGTTCTGGTGATTCTCTTGGCGTCTGGCCTTTGGGCTCAGGATCTTTCTCAGCCATCCAAGAAAGAACTCTATCAACGTGCGCGTGACGCGATGAAGACGGCTCTTGAAAGCGGAGACTATGACCGTGCCGGACAGGCTCTCGATTACCTTAAGGAGAACGTGAAAAACGGTGCTCCCTTGAATCGGTTTGAGGAACATTTGGCTAATATGGAACTCAATCGCTTTGAAGATGGCATTCTTCTTTACGGCGATATCCGCCATGTCTTCTTGGATCCGGAATACAAAGTGGCTGATAGTCGCGTTTCTGTCGATGACCAGCTGAATCGTTACTTGTTCCGTAATTTTATGCCTTTCACGAGACGCACTGTCGATTCGCTATATGCCCGTGCGGAAGCCTCGGATGTCAAGCGTGAATACAAGGACCTGTATAAGACTTTACTTTATTCAGAACTTGTTATTGGCTTTAATACCGTACGTGTAGGCCGTGCTTCTTATATGTACCATGTTATTTCGGATACGACCGATGCCGAAGACTTCTTGGTGGCGGCAAAGCATTTCACCGAAAGCTATCCGTTATCGGAACATAGCGTTTATCTGAAGAAAAATGCGATTCCGTTTGTCGAAAATTATATGACAGAAGTGAGGGAATTCCGTCGCGACCCAATCTCGAAAAAATACTATACGGGCGGTGTTGATGCCTATGTCGGTTCGTGGATTGGCTTTGCCAGTGGTGGAATCTCTGATGTGTCCAAGACGGAAATGGATACGCCTTTCCAATTAGAAGTTCAGCTCCGCTTCAGAAGATTCTCTCTTGGAGCCTTTATCGATCATGGTTTAGCTGTTAAACCTAATTTCAAGTATGAAAATAAGTATATGGGCTATTACAATGGTGAGGTGGCGGGTGATGAAATGCTTGGCGTGACTTTTGGTTTTACCGCATACGATTCGCACTATTTGCGCGTTGAACCCTTTTTTGGTGTAGGCGAATCCTATATGGAAGGCTTTGAGGATTATTGGATTAGCCCTCTTTGGATTTTTGGAGCCAATGCGGATTATCGTTTCTATGCGACTCATCCCAAGCATCCCACGGGAATGTCCTTGGCGTTTATGTTGCGCTTCAAGTATAAGGCTTCTGTAGGCACGGCCGAATCGACGGTTATCAATGGAGGGGTGAAGGATCCTTCGTATGGGGCAGTCTATCATTCATTCGGTTTGTCGTTGGGTGTTAATATTTGGTAGTTTTTGGATATGAAAATATTTAAAGTCTTGAAAAATGTTGCTGTGTATGCGCTGGCGTGTTCTGCAATGACGATGGTGGCGTGTACAGAGAGTAATTCTTACGACGGGTGGTCTATCGCAGAGTCCTCCTCAGCTGTCATCCCGGACTCCTTGTCGTCCCGGACTAGTTCCGGGGCGGAATCATCATCTTCTTCAGCTGTCATCCCGGACTCCGTTCCGGGGTCGCCTTCTTCATCTAGTGGCGCGATCGTCGTGCAGTCCTCTTCGTCGACTGCTGCGGACACCGTTTGGCATCAGGCAAATCTTACATGGTACACCTCTTGGCCGGAACCCGATAGCGAAGAATGCATTGAATACAATGGTTGCACATGGGCGGGCTATTTTGCTGGCGTCGAAGGCCAAATGACCGAAGAGTGGGTGAGTCAGCACAATATCATCGCCGTTCACGAAAAAGATTGGAAACAGTATAAGCTCAAGACCTTCAGGCTGCGTATGAACGGATCTACGATTGACGCCGTGGTTTACGACATGTGCTCCGACAGCGACTGCGATGGTTGCTGCACCGAAAATGCAGGCGAAATTGGTTTCCTCATCGACATCGAAAAGTACACGCGCGAACGCTTTGACGGCTATGGCGACGGCGTTGTAGAATGGACTTGCTTGGATTGTGAATAAGTTATAATGAGATCGGTGTGCTAAATAGTTCTTTAAAGGTTGTATTTATTGCTTTTGTAGCTTGCGTCTTCTTTGCTTGTGGCAATAAATCAGATTCAGTTCCGGTCATCGAAACTTGCCCTGAGGGTTTTGTTTGCGATACGACTTATGTCAATGCGAAGGCTTATAGCTTTGTCTATTATTCGGGCAAAAATAGGCTCGATACCATAACAGAAACTACGGATAAAATTTCCTGCGATATCTGGAACGGGTATTTCGAATGTACTTTGAAAAAATCTTATAGCTGCGCAAAAGCTATGGTTACTAAAATGTCGGTTCCTAAAATGTCGGTTCAATTTTCGAACGACAAAAAAAGAGCCAAACATAAAACTATCAAAATTAAAGTTGGCGATACGACATATATCAATTACGGTAAACATCGCTTGACCAATTTTATTCCGCCGTATCATGAAATCCCTCCGTTCAATGCTGAAAAAATGAAAGAAGCTTTTGATACGGTGATTGTTGAAAAACCTGTTTATTCGGACACAAAATTAACTGGAGATTCTAGGAAATTCCGTGATTATTATCGGATTGAAGAGTCGGAATTGCCTTCTTGGGTTCATATTTCGCGTACTTCTGGTAAAATGGTTGTCTTTGATGGGAAAGATGGAACACCGTCGGTTGATACAACGATTATGTCTTCGGATGGTTGTGGACAAGCTCTTATGAGTGGTTGCTTTAGTGTATCCTATGTCAAGTATCCCAAAGATTTGGTGATGTACAGATCTAAAATTCATGTTTATGGTGATACCGCCGAAATTCCACAAAAGGATACTACCATCAAGTGGATGGCTCACTACACCGATATGTACGGCGTCGAAGATTCGCTGCAAATTGAAACGCTGTTTAGGATAAATAGAAAGAAGTAAAATAAAAAGCCGAGTGAGAAAATCTCATTCGGCTTTTAAAATATTTGGAATAATTAATTTATTTAGATTAATTTATTCTAAAAAAACATTGTACCTTTGCGACCATTGTTCCAACATGTTTAAATCTCTGTTCCAACCTGGGTTGAATCCATAGTTTGCAACTTTGTTCACAACCTGGGGTTTGAACCACCGTTGCCACCTCGTTGCAAAAAGCGGCGCCTCTGGCTCAAACAATCGCTTGAAACCCTGTTGTAACCTAGCTTAGAACCTGGTTGCAACCCGTGTTGCAAACCCTGTTCCAAACCTGTTGCAAACAAAAAAACACCGAGATTTTACTCTCGGTGTTTGCAAACTTTGGTTTGGAACCGTGGTTCACACAAGGTGGAACGGTCGGTGCAAAATTACAAACATTCTATTCCCACTCGATTGTACCAGGCGGCTTGTGCGTGAC
>Ga0310786_10006976_pt1 | contig 14869 bp, 18 predicted proteins | sample AusTroGonzalo_MG_FD_203881 | JGI IMG/M metagenome (GOLD analysis project Ga0310786, IMG submission 203881) | Bovine rumen microbial communities from tropical cattle in Woodstock, Queensland, Australia - Gonzalo_03 (v2) (version 2) | ecosystem: Host-associated > Mammals > Digestive system >... | reverse complement strand
CCAGACCTATAATTAACTGTGCTTATGTGCAGTCTTCTCCTCTATATGCAGATTCTACTATTAATGACGTAATTAATAGTGGCGACTTTTCGGTAACTGGGGTTGATATATACGGTCAGATATATACTCTTGATATTTCAGATTGTGTAATCACTCCTGAAGCTCCGTATGTAGTAGGGACACAAACATTTACAGCATCATATAATGGCAGTACTACTACGTTTACTGCCATTATATCCGATTCTGAATAGAAAGGAGGAAACTAAATATGGCAATTTTAGAAGGTTTCGAGAAACAGAAAGAATATATTACAGATGAAAACAAAGATCATAAGTTGGTTTCGAAGTGGACTCATAGTGATACAGTACACGTTGGCGCACCGTATAATAGAAACTTAACCGAAATGATAACCGATTTAGATGAATCAATAGTTGCTACCGATGATGATTTAAATGATATTAAATTTGACTATCTGTCAGCGACTCAATATCCCAATAGACATAGAAGTGTTGACCTTTATGTTGATGCCAAATTATCTGCGGGTGCAGCTCCAGAATCTAGTCATATAGAAATAGAAGATAATTTTATCAGAGCTAAAAGAAACGGTGAAAATGTTAAACTTATTTTAAATCCTGAACAAAAATATGTGCAAATTGGTGGTGGTCGTGCAGCTGTATTCGAAGAGTGTCCACCATCATTTATTATTGATGATAATGGTGTGCAACATGGAAGTCTAGAGGATTACGTGCCTAAGGTTATTGTGACTTCTCCATATCAAGGAAAGATTGTTCAAAGCACAAAAATACTTGCTCAGAGTGTAATGTCTGATTCAAAACTTACTGATCAGAATGTAAGACAGATAGGAACAAATCTTAACAGTGATCTTAGGGTGCTTTTATCTGGTACAGCCGATAATACAACTCGTACTGAAGCTTGTAGAAAGACTGGCTCTCTTACATTCAATCCAACCACAAATAAACTTACTTGTGCTGGCGTAGTTCAGGCTACAGACTTCGTGCGTTCATCAAGTAAGTATGTTAAGAAAAATATTGAGGCAGTATCTGAAGATGATGCAAAGAAAGTGCTGGAGCTTAATCCGGTTACATTTGATTATATCAACGGCGCAAAGGATCAGTGTGGTCTCATTGCTGAAGAGGTACTTGATGTACTTCCGAATGTAGTTACTATACCGAAAGGTTATACAGAGTTTGATCCTAAGAATCCAACAAATACACCAAGTATTGATTATTCAAAGCTTGTGCCATATCTGATTAAAATGATTCAGATGCAACAGGCTGAGATCGATGAATTAAAAAAGGAGAGATAGATTATGTATACAGTAATAGTCAATGACGATAAAAGCTTGACTACTTCTATTCTCGAGAAACTCATAGGTGACAATACTAACACAATCCAATTTCTGATGCGGTCATACGCCTCAGAGAGCGATTCTGATAATGAGGATGACCAATCTGTCACCCCCAACATTCAAATCGTTTATTCAGCCGATTTACACTATAAGACGGGCGGTTTAGAGAAGGCTGTTAGACTTGTTACCGATTCAAATCTGTATAAGGAGAGGGTACGCTTCGTGCTGCCCTCTTATTCTGTTTTCTGGAATCATCGTGGAGTAATTGAGTATTGGTTAGATATCACAATTGAAACCATTACCACCAGCATTGATGAATCCACCGGACTAAATGTAGTAAGTCGCAGCACTCAGTATGTTGTTACCTATCCTACTACTCTACTTATTGACGGAAGTCCGTTTAATAAGTGTAGATGGAAAGGTGAATGTAACACTATATTTGTTACTCGTGGCGATTCGAAGCAAGTTAAGATTGCCCTTACGGATGATGAAGGATATCCGTACGAACCTGAAGTTGGAGACGAGCTTTGGTTTAGGGTTAAGAAGACAGCTTATATGGAGGATATTTTAATTGAAAAGCAGATTGACAACTCTACGCTTATTATTGATTTAGTAGAGATGGATACGGAAAATCTGGAATTTGGAGAATATAGATATGAAGTCGAACTTATTACGGAAGGTGGAGATCATTACACCGTAATAAAGAATACGCCTTTCATTATCGGAAAGGAGTTAGGCTAATGAGTGGAAACAATATTTCAGTACACGGTAGTGTGGATAGAAATGTGAGTGATCCAACTAACCGTGATTATAACTTACAGTATAATCTGCCTTCTATGGAAGGTCATATACTGAAAGGGGATACAAAATTATCTGATATAGGTATACCATATGTATTCTATGCAACATGCGAGGAATGGAATGCACAACCACAGCTTGTTACAGTTCAGAATGCTATATATGTATATACTGATTATCAGGTTGATGAACAAGGTAAGAATGTTGCTGGTATTAAGATTGGTGACGGAGAAACTCTTCTGTACTATTCACCGTTTATTAACACATCTTCGGGATCTGGTGGTACGAACAATTATAATGCATTAGTAAACAGACCGATAGTTAACGGTAAGGTTGTCGAGGGTAATCATGGTGGAGATTATTATGAGTTGGTAAACAAAGGTGATATGTTAATTACACAGCTTAATCCAACTGATCCGGGTGGAATTAATTATCCGCGATTAGAGAGAGTGAAGACCAATGATGGAACTATCTATACAATGGAGTATTCTCCATTTGTGGGTACAGATGGCACTCACTTTGGTTCATCTGGTTTAGTTCCTTCGCCAACTATCGCAAGCAAAAATAAGTTTTTGAAATCGAATGCTACTTGGTCTACACCAAGCGCAGAAGAAATCTCATATAGTGGCACTATTGGTGGTGTTGAAGTTTCTACTGTTAAAGAAGCATTAGACAAGATTGTAGAAATTATATCACAGTAAATATATCAGGGTGGTACATTAATTTGTACTACCCTTTTTTTAGCCAAAAAAAATAGAACATTGCACACACAATATTCCAACATTACCGAGGACTACCGCTATCAAACGTCCTCCCTTATTAAAATTAGTAACGCTATTTCGTTACTATCTATTTTTAAGCCCCCATAAACCCTTTATTTATAAGCATTTGTAAGTGCGGGAGATGGGACTTGAACCCACAGAACCCACGATGAAACCCTTATGTATAAAGGATTCTTGGATTAATAACTCGTTACTGTCGTTACTATTTCTTCAAGCACCCTTCTGTTGTCCGACATGTTTGACATATCGTAAGTGTAGTTGTTTTTATTGACAGATTCAGTATGTCCAAGCAAAGCACTAGTGGTAGCAGTTGTGATACCGTGGCTCTTCAGATTACTGTTTAATGTACGACGAATGTCGTGGATTGATTTAGTATTAAAGAAATCTTTCTTCTCAGTTCTCCTTCTAATGGATCCTGATATCTTTGATTTAGTTATCCGCCCATTACTGTCTTGGAACACATATTCACCAAACCAACCATGATTCAACTCATACTCTTTGATTCTGTCAAACAACTCTATGATTTGTTTTGTTAGTGGAAACTGTCTTATCTTGCCGTTCTTCGTGTTGGAGATATAATACTCGTGATTGATGCGACTCAGCTTTTCGGAATGCCTGATAAGTATAATACCTTCATTATACTTGATATCATCCCACATCAACGCTGCTAACTCTCCAACTCTCATTCCTGTATAGATTGCAAGCTCAATTGCAAAACAACATATCTTATTACTATTATATGCTTTAGGATTTCTGATGTTATCCATAAGCGAAGTCAGTTCGTCTTCAGACAGTGTTCGCTCTCGATTTGTTTCAATCTTGCCCTCATAACATCTTGCCCTATAGATGGAAATGTCGAGAAACCTACAAGGATTATCTTTGATTATTTTATCCTTAATGGCTTTCTCAAATACGCCATTAATATAACCAAAGATATCCTTGAACGCTCTCCATCTTATTGGTTTATCGCTAAGAACGGTAATGATATGATCTGATAATGTTTCCTCGGTTATCTCTCGTATGTCACAGTTTTCAATTGGATAACCTTCAAAGAAGCGTTTGTAATCCGTATGATACTTGTAGATTGTATTATCTGATCTACCGCAGACTTCTTGACGTTTTACCCAGACACCATATCTTTCTTTAAAGACATATCCTTCTGAGTGAGCCTTGTAATATTTAATTACTTCGGCTTCAACATCTTGTCTATGTATCTTCTTTATCAAACGCTTCTCATTAGTTCCGTTATCCTTTGGCAACTTTGTTTTCCAGTAACCATCTGGAGCTTGCCAAATTGAGTGATCGTGCATACTGAGATATTTTTTATTCTTTTCCATAATAGCATTTTGTTTGATAGCGGTTATATCTATATTATACTGTTCCGCTAAAAATTTCAATGCTTCGGAATCAGAACATTTATCCATAGCATACCTCTTAAATCACTTCATCCTTAACTACAAACTGCGCAGCTTCTATGTTTGGTGTACTTACGCTAACCTTTACCAGACTGGCAATATCATATATGTGCGAAGCTGCATCACTCAGTATAACCGTAGGTGTATTTGATGTTACTGGTATTCTTGTTTCGTCGCACAGCACGATCCATGTAAAGTCGTCATGTTCTGGGATGCGATTACCGAGTGCAGTCATAATAACCTGATTAGTACTTACATCTCTGCTTACATTTATATTGGTGAAGTACGGATTATCTGACGGTTCTACAATTACTGGTCTATAGTAACGGTATGCCAGCTTATGACCATTCTCCATTGTAAGGATGACTTCATTAGGATACTTGTCTGCCTTAAGGTATGACTGACCAGCAATGAATTCTGCATCCATATGTGACGCTTCACACTTACGAGCGTCCTGTTCCACATCCCATTCCTGTCCGCATACTCCGCACTTATATATTGTTTTGATTACCATAGTTATCCCTCCTACTTTCCGGTGCTACCGATTCCGCCTTCACCTCGTTCGGTATCAGATAGTTCGTTTGTTTCCTCAATATCGATTAATACGTACGGAAGAAGAATCATCTGACCAAGTCTCTCGCCCGGTTCAATAGTTTCAATCTGACTACCATGGTTTACAAATGCCATCATAATTTCTCCACGATAATCCTCATCAATTACTCCTACATTATTAGCAAGCGAAAGATGTCTTTTAATTCCTACGCTACTTCTTGGTACTATCGCACCGAAGTATCCTTCTGGAATTTCACAAGCTATACCGCTAGGTATAATTACTGTACCTCCCGGAGCCACTTCAATCTTATTGTTGATACATGCATATAAATCCACAGCCGCTGCTTTCTTACTCCCTCTTGTTGGAAGTTTTGCATTATCCTTTAATCTCTTTACTTTGAGCTTCATTACTCTTCTCCTTTTCTAATTGTTGTTCAAGCTTACGGAGTTTATTAAAATCATAAATACTCCGCGTGGTCTTATGTTTGATTTCTTCTATCTGCTGCAATAATTCCTGTTCTGTCATCAAATCACCTCTATGATATATTGGCAGTAAATGAGGTTTACTGCCGTTATATGGAGCATGGCGGGTGTGCAGTTTCAATCACACGCATTCTCTTACGGATTGCACGAATTGTAACTGGGGTATCTTACACGGATTTGTGTCTTGCATATAGCCTCTGTCCGTCCACCGTCGCCCTCTGTGGTGTCTCCCCACTGTGTTCCTTTCCCGAGACTTTATTTTCTTTTCGACTTTTAATGCTTGTCTACCGCCATGTGTTTTTACCACCAAAGTGCTGGTAATATTCTACAAAATAATGTCATTATGTTTTCATCGAATGGTTTAGCGTTTTTATCCCAATCATCTTGTAATATCATACGCTTTGCTTCAGCTCTGACAATCTCAATTGCTTCACCTTGCGTTACCGTCTTAGGTTTAGATTCTCCAGTTGGAATATATTCAAACTTATGAAAATCAAGATCTACACAATTAACTTCAAGATACATTGAAAGTCTTGAATATAACCACTCGTAAAATCGTTGGTCTAAACACCAAGTTTCACGTTCGTCAAAACTATATTTTTCACGTTGTTCTTCCCATGTATTCCAACGATTATCTGAATTATTACAGAAGTTAGTTCCGTAATTTTTTATCTCAAGACCTAAATCTTCGAGATATTTATTTCTTATATATCCTAACTCATTTTTACTCATGATATCTTCTCCGCATATTGATTATCTGATGCAAGGTCTACACCTAATACATCGTCGTAGTGTGGTTTCTGATTTGGTACGTAGCGTCCGAACTTAACGATGATATTCGGAAACTTGCGTAACCATTCTATCTTGTCAGCAATCTCACACTTGGTGTATCCGGTGTAGATTACGATGTCATCATTAATACCAACTGACCTAACTACATGAATAAAATCCTGTGTGTCTTCCCATGTATCTAACGGATCTAATCCACCAAGTACAAAAGCTTCAGTAAGATTATTATCTAAGTAACGTCTTAATATTTCACCGTTACTTATTGCTTTATCAGGTCTTTTAAGTAAAGGATTGTTCTGACAAAGTGCCTCGCCACACTTCATAGTGCAGCGAGACGTAGCTATAAACATAGATGGCTTTTTATAATCATTAAAATCTTCATTAAGAATAATTTTAACTACCATATTAATCCTCCACGTTTTCTTCAGTAAGCTGACTTCTATCCTCAAATTCAGCTTTCTTACCTCTGTTAAAGTTATCTATACAACGGAGATATCCTGTGATACGCTGATACTTCTTAAGTCTCTTTTTACAGATTGGACACTTGTCAACGTGTTCTGCTATGTAACCATGTTCATCACAATATCTAGAGATAGGTGATATACTCATATATGGCTCTTTATATTTTGTGAACATAGACTTTACAATAGCTTTGGCATTGTCGCCTGAGATTGCTCCTTCTAAATAGCAATGTATTACTGTTCCTCCCGTAAACTGTGTCTGAAGAGTTTCTTGATGTTTAAAGGTGGAATCAATACCCTTAACCTTTCCAACTGGGATATGGCAAGAGTTTGTGTAATAGCAATCCTTACCTTCACCTCTTGTGATGATATCCTCATAATCTTTCTTGTCTCTAAGAGCAAATCTGTAGCAAGTCGACTCGGCTGGTGTTGCTTCATAGTTAAAGAGTACTCCTGTTTCCTCTTGATATTTAATAAGCTTCTCACGAATATATTCACCAACCTTTTCTGCAAAAGCTTTACCTTTATCTGTTACGATATCTGAATGATCCTCAAAGAAGTTCTCGCACATCTCGTTCATACCAACAATACCGATTGTTGAGAAATGATTATCCATAGTGCCAACATACTCACAAAAAGCCGGAATAAGTTTAGTATCAATTACATTTTCCTGTAACCATTCTCTCTTCATTACGAGACTTTTCTTTGCTACATCAAGATAATAATCAAGTTTCTTAAAGAACTGTTCTTCGTCATTATTACTTTCGTAAGCAATACGTGGAAGATTGATTGTGACAACTCCTATAGAACCAGTACTATCTCCGCTGCCGAAAAGACCACCATTACGCTTACGAAGTTCTTTGAGGTCTAAGCGAAGTCTACAGCACATACTTCTTGAATCCTCAGGATTCATATCAGAATTAATATAGTTAGCAAAATACGGAGTGCCGTACTTTCCAGCAAGTTCCCAAAGAAGTTTGTTATTAGGGTTATCCCAATCAAAACGCTTATGGATATTATATGTTGGGATAGGATAAGAAAATAATTTACCATCAGCATCGCCTTTTAACATAATTTCAAAGAATGCTCTGTTGAGCATATCCATCTCTTGCTGACATGAACGATATGTGAAACTTGCAAACTCACCACCGATTATTACATACTCATCTAAAAGGTCTTCAGGTGGCGTAAGATCAAGTGTTATATTTGAGAAAGCTGGTTCTGCTCCTATTCGACTATTACTATTAATGCTAAAAATAAAATTCTGCATATTCTGCTTTACTTCTTCATAAGTAAGTCTGTCATTTTTGATGAATGGAGCAAGTAGTGTATCGAAACTGTTAAACGCAACAGCTCCCATTATCTCGTTCTGAAATACAGTGATCAGATTTGCACACTGATTAAGTATGCTATCAAAGTGTTTCGCGGGTTTTGATGATGGAATGTTTGGTATTCCGCGTACCCCTTTAAGAAGAACGTCTTTAAGAGAATAACCGCAACAATAAAGTGTTAATCCTCCAAGGTCATGAAGATGTATATGACCACTCACGTAAGCCTGAGCAATATCTTCTGTATACACTTCTCTAAGCCAATAATCCTTCATAACTTCAGCGTCTGTATATTTACACAATCCGCCATAGCTATAAATTGTACTTGAGTTTTCTTTAACTCTCCAATCCTGATTCTTAAGATACGGATTTATAATAGTCTTACTACTCTTCATATTCTACTTACCTCCATTTATTGCCCATCTGACAGCATCTGTGTATTCTAATATTTCTCCATTTACTTCCAGTTTTGGAGCAGAGGTAAATCCTTTGTTAATCATTACATCTCTGTCTGTAACTAACTCATATTCAATTTTACTTTTGTCTAATTGTCTCTCCAAAGCTTTGCACTTTGGACATCCTGTACTATACAGTATTATCATTTATAAGCCTCTTTTCTTAGTAATTTTGTATCCTTTTAATCCTGTAGTCGTTAACGGAATAATGAACCGAGTGAGCCGAATAGATCCTCCACCATTTCTCGAATCTCTTCATCTTTCTTAACGTCTTCTTCAGACTTTACAATCTCAACTCTGTACCCCAGCTCTTTCTCGAGATCTTCAAGAGTCATCTTTTTTGTTTCCGGCTGGAGCTTCCATAAATCCTCATGAAAGAGAACATTGATAAGTCCACGCCATCCTTCTTTAGCGGTGTGTTCTCTGACACTTTCATTAAATATGAATCCGTCTTTCTTATTGTAAGTACCATACTTACATTCATACGTCTTACCATTTTCATCGGCAAGACCAACCATCTGATAAGTTACCATAAGCTTTTCACTCCCTTATTAGTTTTGATATTAAGTTGTTAACCTCACGCTTCATTCCTTCAGGTGTACCATCGTTGGTTAATTCGTGATCAAATAAGTAACCGTCTAAAGCGGTCTCTGAAGGATGATTGCGCTGCTCTTCGGTGAGACTATTTTCAAATCCCGGTCTGGATACGTGAACGCAAGAACAATCAAAACAATCTCGCATCTTTTCTATCTCATTAGGAAAACGAGTATCAGGAATTATTACATAATCCCATTCGTTATAGAAGAACGTGAGGATGTCAATAATAAAGTCAACCCAATAGTCTGGCTTAACCTTTCGAACACCCTCAGTGCCTACCTTCTGCAGTAGCGTCCTTCCTTCCTCGTTCTTTTGACCGTCCCATCCAAAGAACTGTTTACATATATACTTAAGCAAGTCTGCGTAGTGACAAACCAGTACACTAAATCCCAAGTCTTCCAATCCGTCCTTTAACAGACTTGCCGTATAATCTTTGCCATGTTGTGCTTTCGCACTAATCGTTACTATCTTCATCTCTATATCTTTGTAACTCCTCAATCATGTCTATAATGTAACCTTCGTAGATATCTCGAATGTTAGCTATTTCTTTGATCTTTCTTAAGCAGAAGAAACTAATACCAATAGCGGTTCCCGCAAATATTCCTATTATAATCGTTGCTATCATTTTAGTTTTCTCCTTTAGCGGTATATGGTAATGTTTCTAAAGCTTTTTCTACTGACCACTTCAAAAGATTAATTCTACTAGCTAATGTTTGTATGTTAATATTTTTAATTTTAGCCCATTCTGCCATTGATTTCGTTTCTCCTTTATAAGTAAGATAATGAGTTGTTCGTTTATTGTATTGTTGCTGTTCTTGAGTTACCCATCTACAATTATTAGGGCAATAATTTCCATTTACATCGATACGATCAATAGTTAAATCGTCTTTGTATCCATTTTTAATTGCCCATTCATAAAAAGGCTCAAACTCTTCCCATTCACTACAATATGATATACCTCTTCCACCATAATCCTTATAGTTTGGGTTATTGGGATTTGTACATCTTCTTTTAATGTTTTGCCATATTATATATATTCGTGTTCCTTTTTTGCCATGTTTAGTTGTTCTATCCTTTGCCATCTGTCGTTTTAAACACCCACAACTTTTACAGTCTCCATTATTTAAATATACTGCAGCTGTAGTATGATAATTGCCGCAATCACACTTACACAACCATAATATATTATGGCTTTTACTTTTACCAACTGGTTTAATAGCTGTTAAGCGTCCAAATTTTTGTCCTGTTAAATCTTTGGATTTACCCATATTATCACCTTATTAATCCACAATGTAAACATTAGCCGATCCAACACCAAAGTTTATTGCTTCATCATATGAACCCACAAATATATCTATAATATAATTTGATGGCATTCCACCAGTATCATGACAATAATATGTGCCATATCCTTCTATATATACCCAATGATGCCAAAGCGAAGGATCATTACAAGCTATAGTATAACCACAAGATGGCATCACACCGTCCGCACACGCATTACCCGTAGCGCAATAGGCTGTTAGGGTATAAACCCCCATATAAGTTCCACTTGTTTCATTATTTGTTTCGTCTGAGACTATCTCAACCTCAGGTGCTGGCTCCGGTGTTGACTCTACAACTGGCTCTGGTTCTGGCTCAGGTTCTGCTACTGCTTCATCTACTGACATCGACTGTACAGGCTCTTCGTATGCCGCCTTTTCTTCAACCACCTCATTAACCTCTTTGCTAATCTCAGGTTCTTTCTTAAGGTCTTGGATTTCTTTATTCAGCTTTTCATTATCTTTCTGATTCTTATCAATTGACTCATTGATGATGATGAATTGTGCATCTGTATCAGATGCAATCTTTTGTATCTCTTGTTTAGTTTCCTCGTTTACAACTGTGATTTCTTGGATCTGTGCATTAAGCTCATCAATTCTATTCTCGAGCAGCTTAATGTCTCGTGCTGACATTATGTTGGCTATGCATATCATTATCAATGCTATATACAAACATATGTCTCCTAGGTTACTAATAAATTTGTTTTTCATTACTTTGCCTCTCTTTCTTAGTTTGTGACAATCTTATAATCGTAAAGCCACCATTCTTTATCGCCATAATCTCTAACCCATTCACCGTCAACCATCTTCGCCTTAGGTTCTTTACTAGCCTTAACCATATAAAGCATGTCACCTTCGTTGAACGGAGCCTCTTTGAATGTGGTATATACAAGCGATCCCCTTCCGGTTCGTGTCTTCCTGACTTTCATAGGACATGTCTGCCCGTTATTGACACAGTAAGCTACAAACTTTGGTGAGTATTTAGTGTCTAGGTTTGTTACGATTATATAACGTTTGTCTAATGTAGGATCGGTATAGTCTATGTAAGACAAATAATCCATTTGATATTTAGTTTTCTCCTGTACACTCATTATATTACCATGATATTGTAATTGTGTCAAGAGCATATAAGCATCTAAATCACGGTACTCAGCTTCGGAAATCTTCGTAGCATACCTAGTTTTTATATCATCTGGCATTTCACATAATTTCATCAACTTTTCATAATTGTAACCGTTAAACGTACCGTCCTTCTTATGCTTCTTACATTGTTCTACTATATCTTGGAACTGCTGCTGACGAGTTGGTTCAGCAATAGCTTTTGTAATAGCATCTATATTAATTTCTTTAACGGTTGCTTCCTTGTATTCTCCGCAGTATGGCATTACAAACTCAGGATCAAGTACAAGTTTGGATTGTTTGATATTAGATTTAAATCCCTTGCCCTTATCATATAATTTATAAAATATATCAGTCTTATACAGAAGTTCATTAGCCTCACCGAAATCGCTAAAGTAATCGAGCTTGATAAGTATGTCGAGCTGACGTGAGTTACATGAAGTCTTATCGGTGATATCCATAAGTAAATCTATAAAGTTGGCATATATATTCTCTTGAGATAATTTATATAATTCTTCGGCAACTGTACTGTTAAGATTTTTAACGGATGCTACACCCTGATAAATACTATTTGTGTCCCTGTCAAAGAAGAAGTTGCTTCTTGACTTTCCAAACTTAATAGGATTTATCTTAATATTTTTACTCTTAATATACTCCTTAATATTCTCAAGTTTTTGTTTTGATGCATCTGTATTAGTATCTGAGTATATATTAAGTGCTTCGGTCATGGTTTCAAGTGGATAATAATGTCTAAGCCAAGCACAGGCATATCCTAACATAGAGTAAGGTATGGCATGGTTTCGACTAAATAAATAATCTGAAGCATCCTTAATAACCACTAGAAAGTTTGTGATTATATGCTCTGCTTCTTCTTCTGACAAACCATATTCTGTCGTCATAGTTTTTATAAAACCTTTTTTAATTAAAGGTATATCATTCTCTGTACCAGTCTTCTTACTAAAATGTCTTCTTACTACATCTGCTTGACCCATTGTATATCCACAGAATTTATTTAAGAATCCAATAATCTGTTCCTGATATACTAAATATCCAAGCGTAGGAGCTAAGAAATCATTAAGCTGTTTATTACCATTGTCGTTAAATATACCCTTAGACAATTCATCTCTATACGATGCGCCAGCTGGTCTAATTGCACCTGAGGCCATAGACATTACATCTAAATATGAGAACGTTGGGTTAACTTTTTTAATATTGTTAATTGTATTACTACTTAAACACTGTTTTAAGAAATCACTAGCAAATCCAGATTCAAACTGGAACACAAGAGCAGTATCTTTTGCAATATCTTCCCACACATTCTCATCGGTAAAATCTAAAGTGTCCGGTGTTAAATATGGTATTCCAATATCTCTACACGTATTTTCAATTAGACCTACACAATCAAGTCCAAGAATATCAAGCTTAACATAATTTAATGCATCTATTTCTTTCATATATATTTGTGATACTGGTCTTGGATCAGTTGAAAGAGAGAGTGTTCCAAAATCAGCTTCTAAATCATTAGTTGAAACAACAAGTCCAGCAGCATGCCGACCAATACTTGTAATTGTTCCAACAACTAAATCAACATATTCAAACATTTTCTTATGTTTGTTACGAATTTCATTTGGCACAATATCTTTTCCAGTTTCTTCATCTACACATACGCTATCTGCAATACTTTGTGCGTCAGCTACAGAATACCCTAATGCTCTTCCGACATCTTTAATTGCTCCCTTTAGCTGTATTGTATTAAATGTGATAATATTACAACACTTAAGTCTTTCATCGTTGAACAAGTGTTCTCTAACAATATATCTTTCATTATCGAACCAATCACTATCTACATCTGCTAAAGATACTCTTTCAACATTCATAAATCGGTCAAAGTTTAGATCATACTTAATAGAATCAACATTTGTTATTCCTAATATATAAGCAATGATACTACCACTAACTGATCCTCTTGACCAACCACAATGAATATCATCTTTTTTTACTTCGGACTTATAGTCTTGTTCAAGAATAATAAAGTCAAGAGCTTTATTGTGTTTATACGCTTCCATCTCACGTTCAATTTGCTCAAGATATTCAGAATAATTTGGATACTTATCTATCCCCATTTCTTTTATACCTTCAGCTAATTTTTGACGTATATATGTTTCGTTATCTTCGACAAGCTTTGGGTACTTATAGCTCTTATCCAACTCAAATTCTTCAATCATATCTGCCATAACATTAGTGTTATTAATAGCTTCTTTAACTACATCCATTGGAAGAGCGTCTTGTTTTTCGTAAGCAGCTATTAATTCGTCATATGTTTTAAATGATAAGTCCCAACCATCTTCATTATCAAAATGTATACCTTTGGATTTCTGAAGAATACTTCTACCACGCATATGTTCTTCGTTGAGTGCATGCGTATCTGTTCCAGCAATAAGTGGTATTCCGGTTGATTGATGTAATGCGTACAATACTCTATTGTATTTTTTCTGCTCTTCTACATTATGATGCTGTATTTCTAAGAAACATCTATGTTTGTTGTTCATAAGGAATACAATAAATTGTTCCTTAAGCGACACGTTGTCTGAAGCAAGTATCGATTGTAAACAAGCAGTACAGATAATTATATTATCCGATGTATTTATAAGCTCGTCAAATGTAATACGAGGTGCATAATAAAAATGATTATCTTCTCTGTTAAAGGCAATACTTGAAAGTTTATTAAGCTCTTTAACGCCTTCGTAATTGCGAGCTATAAGTACGCAGTGATAGTTATCTCTAATCTTTTCAGCTATTGTTTCTGTAACGTAAAACTCCTCGGCATGAATATACTTCATGCCCTTAGATTCAATTTTGTCCTTTTTGAAAGTCCATTCCATAACTGATCCATGTTCAGAAAATGCCATAGCTTTCATTCCGAGTGATGATGCATAATCTATGTATTCGTTATACTTAGTTATCGAGTCTATGTTGGTCACTCCATTACTAAGATCACTATGCAAATGATATACTACATAATTATTATCCATAGTTACTTCCTCCCTATATATCGGCAAAATTATTCTCTCGGTTCAATCTCAATATGACATTCAACGTTGTTAGGATCTGTCTCATCTATGTCGTAAACCAATACAAGTGAAAAGTCTGGCATCACTTCGCCTTCAACTTCATAGTAGGCCATATACGAACCATCCCTCATGTATAGATTAAACTCAGGAACTATTATCTTAATCCCTTCAGCTTCTATATACTCCTTTTCGTCATCAACACTGATTTCATATATTACATCGGGATAATATATTTCTGCATTATCACACATGTAATCCTCTACTTCTCCTAGTTTCATATCAAGTCTCCTTTAAATATAAACATTATCACTGCCACACCACTAACCAA
>Ga0310786_10006973_pt1 | contig 14872 bp, 11 predicted proteins | sample AusTroGonzalo_MG_FD_203881 | JGI IMG/M metagenome (GOLD analysis project Ga0310786, IMG submission 203881) | Bovine rumen microbial communities from tropical cattle in Woodstock, Queensland, Australia - Gonzalo_03 (v2) (version 2) | ecosystem: Host-associated > Mammals > Digestive system >... | reverse complement strand
CATCACTTTTTATTTGAAACCTTGGATAGTTAGAGAAATATTCTTCAATTTGTTTCCATGTATTTTGATATTGTTGATATTTATTATTTTCCATAATCAAATTTACAACAACTCATTTTTCCAAAAGAGATTTTATAATCTGTTTAATTTCTTTTTTTGTGAATTCATAAGTCTGGATTTTTACAGTATCATCAGCATAACTCAATGATTTTGAAAAAGCATTTCGACTATTCATAGGAGAATAGTATAATGTTCAAGTCACATTTTCCAAATTATCGAAATTCTGTGATACTTGCTTTTCAACAGAATTAATTCAAATATTTGAAAATAAATCTTTATTAAAAGATATCGTCAAATCTCTTGTAAGAAACGCAACTACACAAATTAATACAATCAATAATAAAACAAACTCTTCTATGGTTATTTTCTTCATATCAAAGAAGTTGACAAATTACATAAAAATAATTATAATATCAAAATATAAGTAAATTTTTATTTTTTACAATCAGAAAATGAGTGACAAGACAAGCGAAAGATTTGCAGAACATCTTTTATATGAGACACCAGAATGAGTAGATATTACACAATTAGAAAACATGACATGACTTTCACGTAAAATTATCAGCATTTTGGATAATTTCGAATGGCCACATCAAGATTCTCCAGATGCCGCATCTTTAATGAATTATATAAAAAAAGAAACTGGAATAAATGACGAAGAAATTATAATAAATAGCATAATTAATATTATAAAATACAGAAGGAGCACAACTACAGTTTGAGAAAATTGAAAAGAGAAAAGGCCACTAGTGAATATGAAAATATACAACTATTGTACAACACTTATAAAATGATATGAAAAAGTATTAGAAGAAATTTATAGTAAAAAAGAAGAAATTTCAGACACATTTAAAACCACAGAAGACACGAATCAATTAAGCATAGAATTTCCACAGGAAGATTAATTACTTAATCAAACAACAAACTCTCCCTTTACACTAAAATTATTATTTTCAAACAAAACAATCAAATCTTCAATTGATCAATTGAAGATTTGTTCATACATTTTACTAATTTCTCTACCAACAAAAATTTTTCAATTAAATCAAAGATTTTGTAATTCAGACAACAACTTCTCGAATCTATGTACAGACTCATAAAAAAATACAGCCATTCAATATTCATTAGAAATTATTTTATTCAAAATCGTTTGTCTTCATTTTTTCTGTGGCAAGAATCAAAGAAATACAAAACTACTGGTATCAAATCATGCAGAAACTACAGAAGGAATCAATGCATTTGCTCAAGGTAAAACAGTATATTTTAGATTATTTTCATTACATAGTTGGATCAAAGATTTACCAGGATCAGAAAGTCATGGTGTTCACGCCTCAGAAACAACTCAAATATCATTGTCTTGCATTAATTTTACATAAAAATTCAACTTTCACTTATCGGTAAAACTAGTTAAAGAATAGAATTCTTTATCAGAATAATCAATCACATACATTGATAGCAATTTCTTGAATGTCCTGGTATCTTCACAAATAAAGATTTTCAATTCCTCAAACAAATTCAGTGCCCTCAAAGTAATATCATCTCTATTTCATATTGGAGTAGGAATTAAGAACAACATTTAAGATCTTAAATAAAAATAAAACAATACTCAAAAAATCACAAACCAAACAGCTACAGCAGATCGAAAGCATACCAAAAATTTTGATTTAATCGTTTTATGATGAAAAACTTGCATTCAAAAAACAGCTCACACAATTCATCACATCAATGTTAAAATCAAAAGGGTCTTCTCAGAAATTCTCCATTTTTTCTTTATAGCCTTTCTCTTATCAATTCACCAAACAAAAAAAGTTACAAAATTAACGATAACAAAATATATAAAAAGAACATAAACAATCATAAAACAAACATGATAATAAAACAAAATAATATTTATATAAATTACAAAATAATACAATAAAAAATGTCCATAAATTTGCAATTTAAATATTTTTTGGTTATAATTAAAGAGAATAATATTTTAAAAAAACTTCAAAAAAACAAATATGTCGGATGGTGAAAGAATAGAAAATAGAACAACAAATACAAAAGACGAATTAGAGCAACTTAGAAGAGAATTGTTGTGAAAATTTATTGATGAAAAGAAAAAAGACGACTTTACATTAAGATTTTGAAAAGAAACAACAATTGATTACTTGTTAGATGAATGAAAATGATGATTCAAATTAAGAAAATTTTTCAGAGGTATGTTTTTAAAAATATTCTCAAAATCTTATACAGAATTAGAAAATTTCAGTAAAGAAATAAAACAATGCGATACACAAACAGAATTAAATAATTTAAGAGAATCGATATTAAATAACAATAAGACAGAAACAGTCCCAGGAAGAAAGCAAACAAGACCAGCACAAACGAGTAATAATAACTGAGAAAGAAACTGAGAAAGAAACAGAGAATCAAATAGATGAAAAGAAAACAATGGAGAGCATTATGAAATCGATCATTTTAACATACATGTTTCAGAAAAATATCGTGAATTATACAATAATTTAAGATGATTAGAAAAACCAGATTTAGAACCATTTGCGTGTGCAGTAAAATGATATGAAGAACTCAAATGAACATTGAAAAATAAAAAATATTTAACAGTAGTTGACTATACAAAACCTCGTAGTGAAAATAGATTTTATGTAATAAACATGGAAACATATAAAGTTGAACATGCAACGAGAGTGTGACATTGACACAATTCATGAGAAGGAGAATGGGCCACATCATTTTCAAACATAAATGGTAGCGAACAATCAAGTTTGTGATTTTTAACAACGTCATCAAGAAGAGAATCAAATAGTAATCCAAATTATCGCCGACAATGATTAAGAATGTATTGAACAGAAAGTAGCAACAATAATGCCGCCAGTCGTTGAATATTTATGCACAGAGGGCAAAAAAATGGAAGTCTATATAGCCAATGATGTTTCGTAATTCCAGATGATATCACTGAAACAATATTAAATAAAGTAATTTGATGATCGCTACTATTTTCATATGCAAAAAGCACAAATTATTTCGCAAATTCAAATCATTTCATAACTGAACCAAATTGAGATATATCAATATGTTAAGCATAAAATTTTTCTAACAAAAAATATTTTTTAATAATGTAACTTCTCTTGAAATAAAAAAATTGAACATTAAAAACAAAAAGATTCATTTATCAAAAAATTAAAAAAATGGAATTACAAAGAAAATTCAAATTACCAAGAATGATTGCTAATACAATTGCAAAAACTGCATTTAAAATCAAAACATTTTGAAAAAAAGAAAGTTTAGAACATCAAGAAAAATTTCTATTCAATTTAATCCATAAATGTAGAAATACAGTATTTTGAAAAAGATATTGATTTGCTGATATTCAGACAATTGAACAATTTCAAAGAGAAGTACCAATTTTCACATACAAAGAATTTCAACCACGAGTAGAATACATGCTAAAATGAGAAAAAGATATTTCATATCCATGAAAAATCCCACTTTTCGCTGTTTCATCATGAACAACATGAGAAAAATGAAAATATTTACCATTAACCATTGAACATATAAATTCATCACAATTTAACTGATGAACAAAACTAATTTCATATTATTGCAAAGCAAATCCAAAAACAAAAATCTGTACATGAAAAACGATTGCAATTTGATGAACGTTCGTAAAAAATCCATATACAGAAGAACGTAACGTCTGATATATAACAGCAATATTACAAAAAAGAACTCCACGATATGCAAGACTTTTCAAAAGTCCAAGCCCAGACATCGCATTCATAGAAGATTGGGAAGAAAAATCAAAGAAAATTGTAGAAGAGACACTACCACAAAACATTACATGAATAACCGGACAACCATCACGATGTACACAATTTTTGTATAAAGTACTAGAAAAAACATGAAAATCAAACATCCACGAAATTCGACCAGATTTTGAAGTATTTTTCTGATGATGAATGGCGGTAGATTTGTATAAAGACACTTTGAAAGAATTATTCCCAGATCCAAAATTTAAATACCGACAAAGTTATAATGCATCAGAATGATTCTTTGCATGTCAATGCGAAAATGATGTAGATGATATGCTATTGCTAACAGATAATGGAGCATTTTATGAATTTATTCCACATGAAGAATTTGGAAAAGAAAATCCAAAAGTAATATCGCTAAAAGATGTCGAACTAGATAAGGAATATGTAATAGTAATCACCACAAATGCATGATTACGAAGATATATAATCTGAGACACTGTAAAATTTACAGAAATTGAACCATACTACAAAATCAAAATTACATGAAGGACAAAATATTATATAGATGTAGTAGGTGAGTGAACTACAGTAGAATACACTGACAAAGCAATAATAGAAGCATGTAAAAAGTCTTGAGCAATCGCAACAGATTATACGGCATGACCAGTTACACCAAAATGAACACAAAGATGAGCATATGAACGAATTATAGAATTTTGAAAAGAGCCAAAAGATCTTAAGGAATTCCAAAAAATATTAGATGAAGAATTACAAAAAGCATTTTCAAACTATTATGATGAAAGAAATTACAACAACACATTAGATGAATTAATCGTACATCAAGCACCAGCTTGAACATTCCAAAAATGGTTAGAATCGAACAACAGAGCAATGTGATGTTCAAAAATACCAAAATTAATGAACGATAGACACGTATTGGAAGAAATATTTGAAATAATGGGAGAATAAATCAATTTATTTCAGTATAACATGACAAAAATATCATAAAAAAGACTAGGAAACCCTAGTCTTTTTGTTCATCGTCAACATCTAATAAGACATTTCGAATGCTCAAATATCTAACCCAGATAATGAGCATCGCAACCACAGACGGTACTAACACAGCCAGAGAATAGCCCAACTTTTCATTAACGCTAAAGGGACTTTCACGAGAAAAAATCCCAAGAAGATTAAAAAAAACGAACCAAAAAATAATTACTCCTAAAGCACGTAATGAAGTAGTTATAGCTAAACGCCTAGCTTCTTCAATCTTTTTTAATTTTTTATTTTCCATAACTAAAAAGTTTTAACAGAATTTTCATATACATATATTATAAATATAATATATAAAAAGTCAACAGCTGGTTAAATAAATGTTTATCAAATAATACAGTAAAATGGAAAGAAAATTTATATAAACTATAATGAACAAAGTAGATATATAAAAGAATGACAAAAAAACAAACTTACGAACAGATGGTAAACTGACAATTTTTAGAGACAATTGTAAAAAACAATTAAAACACAAACTAATAGATCATGAAAAACGGATCATGATAATCAACGAATTAACATGAGAAATAACTATAAATTGAGAAAAATGATTAGAATATAAATTTAATATAATTACAACATGATATAAAATTATATCGGCAATTTAAAGATGCAGTGACTGAAGCAGAGAATCGTTGAATATACGATAAGATATTTAAAGAGATTGAAAGTTAATGAAATTAGAACATAAATTCAAAAATTAAAAAATAACTAAAATAAAATAGCAAGAAAATTAATATTTCATTTGAAACAAAAGAAAAAAAGTTTAAAAGCATAGCAATATTTAAATAATAAATATATGTTATGTTAGAAAATATAGATCCAGAAGTTTATCAAGCAATACTTGCTGAAGAAAAAAGACAAGCTGAATGAATGGAATTAATCGCAAGTGAAAATTACCAATCAAAAGCAGTCTTACAAGCACAATCAAGCGTTTTTGCAAATAAATACTCTGAATGATTTCCATGAAAAAGATACTACTGATGACAAGAAAATACAGATAAAATTGAACAACTTGCCATCAATAGAGCAAAGAAACTTTTTCATGCTGATCATGCCAATGTACAGGCACTCTCTGGAGCTGCTGCAAATTTGTGTGTTTATACGGCACTAATGAATCCATGAGATACAATTTTATGAATGGATTTAAGTCATGGATGACACCTAACACACTGAGCACCAGTAACATTTATTTCAAAAGTTTTCAATTTCATAAGATATAAAACAAATGAAAATTGAGACATAGATTTTGATGAACTTAGAAGACTAGCACACGAACATAAACCAAAAATTATTTTAGCATGATTTAGTGCATATACAAAGACAATAGATTTCGATAGATTTTCTGAAATAGCAAATGAGATTTGAGCAATTGCATATGCAGATATGTCACATATTTGATGATTTATCGCAGCATGATTATTGCCAAATCCACTCGATCATGGATTTCATGCCATGATGACAACAACTCATAAATCACTCAGATGACCAAGATGAGCACTAATCTTGAGCAAATGAATTGTAAGTAATCCATTGAAAAAACCAGAAGACACAATAGAGAATATTCCAACTAGAATTGATAGGGCAGTATTTCCTTGAATGCAATGATGACCACATATGAATACAATTGCATGAATAGCAGTAGCACTCAAAGAAGCTAGTACACCAGAATTCAAAGAATACGCAAAACAAGCACTAAAAAACGCACAAATACTTGCACATGAATTGATAAATTATTGATATAATCTAGTAAATTGATGAACAGAAAATCACATGATAATCATGGATTTTTCAAAAGATGAATACTCAGGATGAGAAATAGAAAAGGCACTTGATAAGGTGTGAATTTCTACATCAAAATCAACAATTCCAGACGATCCTCGTAAACCATTTGATCCATCAGGGCTTAGAATCTGAATGCCAGCCATGACCACAAGGGGAGTAAAATGAGAAGATACAAAACAAATTGCTTCATTCATTAATCAAACAATCCAAAATAGAAATGATGATCAAAAATTATCAGAAATAAAAAAAGAAGTAATTTCATTCTGCCAAAGATTCCCATTACCATAGATAAATAAAAAACGGGTTAAAATATGCCATATTAATTTAAAAAAGTGGCATATTTTTTGACAAAAAAAAGAAAAATAAATATAATTAAAAAATATTTATAAATTAAAAATTATAAAAAATGTGAATTAATGAAACAAATATAGTAAATGAGAATGGGCAAATGATCCAAGAATCTAAAAATAAAATAATTAAAGAAGAAATAAAACGAATAACTAATCCAATAAATTGAAAATTAAAAGACACATTGTGAGAAACAGAGGAAAATTACAACAAAATGATAGAAGAAATATGAATTGAATGAATCGAAGAAGAAAATCTTACAATAAAACAGTTAAAAAATATCAAAAAATTTAAAGAACTATGAATTAAATTTGGTATTGGAACAATATGGAAAATAAAAGATTTAACAAATGAACAAATTAATAATATAAAAACAATCAAAGAACTCTGATTCGAAATCGAAATACGAGAAATCAATGAAATAAAAGATTTAGAGTTAAATGACGAACAAATCAATAATATAAAAGAGTTAAAAGGATTTTGAATAAAAATTTACAAATCAGAAATAAATAAAATAAAAGATATAAAACTGAAAAATAAACAAATTAATAATATAAACACAATAAAAAAATTCTGAATCGAAATAAAAAATCTTGAAGACATAGATAAAATAAAAGATTTAGAATTAAATGACGAACAAATTAATAATATAAACACAATAAAAGGACTCTGAATAGAAACAAAAAATCTTGAAGACATAAATGAAATAAAAGATTTAGAATTAAATGACGAACAAATTAATAATATAAATACAATAAAAAAAGAATTATGAACAATAATTTATTGAAGAGATACAAATGAAATAAAAAATCAAAATTTAAATTATGAGCAAATAAATGAAATAAAAAATCTAATAAAAGACCTAGGAATTAACGAACACTGAGTTCAAAGCCTAAAAGCACTAAGTGAAATAAATTATAAAAAAATAGTAAAAATAAAAAATATTTGAATAAATATAAAGAATATTAATAAAAGTGAAATTAAAATTTTAAACGAAACAAATTTTGATCTTGAAAAATTAGAAAAATTAAGAAATATTTGAATAAATATAAATAAATTCAATATAATAAAACTAAATGAAACAGATTTTGATTTTAAAAAATTAGAAAAAATAAAAAATATTTGAATAAATATAAATATAAAAAATATTATTAATTTAAACAAAACAGATTTTAATTTTGAAAAATTAGAAAAAATAAAAGGAAAAATAGAAAGTTTTTGAATAAATATAAACGAACATAATATAATAAATTTGAATAATATAAAAATAGAAAACTTCAAATGGATAGAAGAAATATATAATAAATACTGAATCATAGTAACAATAGACAAAAATGAATGGGATAAACTAGAATTAACAGAAGAAGAAAAATCAAATTTAAAAAATTCTCGCGAAATACTTAAAAAAGAATGAGTAATCATATCATCAATAAATGAACTAAAAATCATGATAGACATTACATCAAACACATTACAAAGTAAAAAAAAATATATAGAAAAAAAGGAGAACTACTTACAAAGAAATCAAACATTAACAAATGAAAAATTCAATGAACTATTTAAAACTTGAAAAGATAGATGAAAATATTGAATCCAAAATATTCACCAAAAACGTCTATGATATTGCTATGCATATACATGATTTGAATTATTAAAAAAATCAAATTTTTTTGATATTCTAATAAAAACATCATTAAAAGAAACAAATACATGATGGGAAGTGAAAATCCCTTTAGCAGAACCAAATTGACATATAATAAAAGTCAATAATGAAGAAATTGATAAAAAATATTCATATACAGATATTGATGATTGAGAAAAAAAAGAGAAAAGTATTAACAGCGACTCATCACTATGACAGAAAATATTAGAAATAGCATTTATTAAAGAATATATAATAAATCCACCAGAGTATTTAGTAAATCCACAAGACGAAGAAAGCAATAAAGACAAAAAGCGATTCGAAACAAGAAAAAATATTCTTAAAAAAATCAAAGCAAAAGAAATATATGAGAAAACTGGAGATATCGAAATAACATGAGAACTTTTAAATGTCATAGAAGGATGAATTACAAATGTTTTTATTGAAAAAATTATGTGAGGACCTATAGATAAATACGAAACAGACGACACAGAAATTATAAGAACAATATACGATTATATAAACTCATGAAATATAAAAATAGAAATGTGATACGGTACACACGATTTAGCACCAAAAAGAATAAATTACACATGAGAAGATGGTACAAAACATACAATTATATCAGACCATGCATACTCAATAGAAAGAACATTTACAGATATGAAAACAAGAGAAAAATACATAATATTTGTTAACCCGCATAATACAAGTGAAAAGCACAAAATCACACTAAATGAGAGTATAAAAATATTTAATAACGTAAATATAACAACAATAAATATAAATAAATTATTTAACAACAAAGAATAATATAAAACAACAATTTAAAATCTTAATTCTTCATTTTATATTTCTTCACTTTTTCCTTTCATCTCTTAAAGAAGCTCAATCCGGCCAATACAGCTAAAGAAAGTCAAACAATAAAGAATGCAATATTCATAGTGAAAATTGATGACAATACTCAGAATCAAATTGATCACAAAATATTTCAAAGAAATGTTGCAAATTGCTCAGCTCAGGAAATAAGTCAGATATTATCTTTTTGTGCATGCTCTGTAATCATTGCAGATACCACTGGCTTCATAACAGAAAGTCCGAAAGAAATACAGAATGACACAATCAGCATCATTACAAACGATAAATCAAATCATAATAGAATGAATAGTCCTGCTAAGAACACAAGAACTACAGCAATGAATAATTTTTTATTAAATCATTCATCTCGTCACGAAACGAACAAATTAAATATATATGGTAATCTCATCACTGCAAAAACAATTGCAATTTGTCATAATGATAAACCATGTTCTAATGCAACTAATGGGATAAACAACAAGCTCAAATAATCCAAAAGTGCATAAAGCATCTCATATCCAAGTCAATTCCACAAAGCCCTTGGCGAAGCTTTTAATGAAACAATCATTTTCTTCATTGGTTGAATTGAAAAGCATTTACGACAGAACTTTTTCACAAATTCAAAATGATTTTCTGATACTACTTTGTTACTTGATTCATGAAATGGAATTCTCCAATCAATAAGCAATGATAAAATAGAAAATACTGCAATGAAAATATATAAATATGGTAAATGAATATAAGAAATTATTGCAGCAGAAATCAAAGCTCAAACCACATAAGCTCAGTTAAATCAAGTAAAAAATAATCATCGTGAGGCTTCACTATGATTTTTATTACAATTTTCACGAACTGAACTAAAATATGTCACAAATGTTGCCGAGCTTCAAACTCAATTGACAATCACAGCCACTAAAAGCAGCCAAGGATTTTTCAGTAATCATGCTGCAACATAAAATATACTTGATACTATGTATAAAAATTTACTAAACAAGAATACATGCTTTTTGTCTGAATCATCGTTTAATTCTCATACAGATGGAGCAATAAAAAGTTTTACAAGTGGCAAAACTGCTCAAATCAATGACACCCAAAATACATTTTCAACTATTGATTCAATAAATACAGAATAAAATGTATCTCATCAAACTCACCATCCCAGCATAAAAATAAAAACAGATAATGAAATCAATCTAACATTTTTTGGTACAAGAAAAAACTTGTCTTTCATTCTCGCAAAAATTCATCATTTTTTCATCGTTCCTCATAAATCTATTTTTGTTTTTTCTATTTGATTCTTCATCTAACAATAATTCATAAACTAAACATTTTTCACAACTCAAATTTTGATTTCTTTCTCATCCAAGATTAGGTTAAATCATCCAAGTCAACCTGAACATTCCAAATCAATCTCTTTTCCAAAATATTTCTTAGTCAATTTTTTCAATGGAATAATAATTTTTCAAGCCATTTGATTCCTTTGAGTACTATAGCTTGAATATGGTAATTCTTTACTTGTTACAGTTTCTCAGAACCTAGAAATCAAACAATCAAGCACCTCAACTGTCGTTGATTGAGATAACAAATCTTTTGAAGTAATATCTTTTCAATTTACATAAATTTTTCATTCAACACAATCCAACAAAAGTCATTTCGATTCTCTTTCAAGTATTGAATTATAATCTCAAATATAGCTCTTTCAAAAATTATCTTTGTAAATTACACTACCAGATTGTAAATATTCTGAGAAAATATCATTTGATAAATCTTGCTCAACCCTCATTCATTCATCAGAATATCAATCAATCCAAGATGCATATTCTAAGTGCATTTTGCTTCATTGAAAATTATATTTTTCAACCATCTTTGAAATTGTTCTCCTTGATTTTTTAAATGGAGTAACAAATAAGAAACTTCATCACATCTTTCATAATGTCAAAGGACAAATTCCAATCTTTTCGTTATCAAATAGTTTCAAGCTATTGAATGTATTTTTTATATCAGTCAAAAATGTATTGTTTGATTCAATAATCACTGAAAAAGCACCAAATTCATTTATTATTTTGATAAATTTATCAATTTTATTTTCATCCAATGGATTATTCAAAACTTCATCAAAAGCCTTTAATAATTTGAAATGAAGAATAATTCAAACCTCAACAAAATTATTATAAAAAGTTTCATAATCTAAATCACCAAAATAGAAATTTCAATCAGAAACTCCACTATTTTTGAATTTATCATAAATATATGTTTGAACATCATTAATCTCTTTTTTATAAATTTGACTAACTTGATCAACATAATCAGTATCATAATCTACACCAAAATAAAATACTCAAAAATCAAATGGCAACTCAAGATCTTTGTTCTTTACTCACAAAAAATCAAAGATATTTTTGTGAATTGTCATTCATTTATCTTTATCAGATTCATACAAATGCTTATCAGCAATATTTTTTGAAATATAAACAATTGGCATTGGATCCTTTCACATACTTACAAAAATATCAGAACCAGTTGATCTTCATTCCATCAAAATATCTGCAAAAGACCACGCTTTATGATGCAACTCTTCTGCAACTTCAGAATTCAAAAATTCATCATAATTTTTCAAAATATTTGGGGTAATAATTCATTGAGTATACATCATGGCAAAAACAGCCAATAATGAAACAACATCACCAGCTCCAAAACCATGACCTCTTGGATTTTCACAAATAAATGACAATTCAATTCACTTATTTCAAATAGCAGTATAATTTTCATCCAGAAATTTCTGAATAGGGGAGTAATCCACTACAGTATCATCAAAATTTGTCACAACAAAAGAATTTTCCAATCAATCAAATTCATAAATTTTATTCAAATAAACTTTTCAAGTTTGATTAAATTTCACTCCACAATAAGTTTTAGTCGAAACTTTCTGTTTAATTTTAAAATTATTGAAAGATTCTCAAATTCAAATTCATCGATCTATTACATTATTAGTAGAAAATACTAAATTATGTTCACAGAAAAACTTCTTGTAAACATCTCAATGTTCAATCCTTAAAGTGTCTCAAGCTTCTTGTTGTTTAATCATTTTTTTTGTTTTTATTTTTATAAAAATTTTAATACAAAATAAGTATAATTAAAAAATTTTTTTTGTCAAATTTCTGGGCAGAAAATGACAGAAAAATGTAATTAAAAAACAAAATTAAGACAAAATAGAAAACGAAATTGTTTGACTTTTTATAAAAAATATATATAATTATATTAATACAAAGAAAGTAAAGATAAACATTAATAAAATACCTAATAAAATGAAAAAAACAGTATTAATCATCATTGCTGTACTCTCAGTATGGGCAATAACCGTCTTCGCATGGATCAAGATAGACGGAAACAGGGCTATCACATTTGAGGAACAGATCGAAAAAGCAACTTCAAATGTTGAAATTAGTCAACAAAAAAGAGCTGACTTAATCCCGAACCTAGTAGAATGTATCAAAAGTTACAACGAACACGAATACAAAACATTTGTGGAAGTTGTCGCTGAAAGGTCTGTGGATACCGCAATTAACGTTACAGAATTCAAAAAAATCGTCGTGGAATTTTATCCCGAACTAAGTTCGCAAGAAAACTATAAGAATCTAATGATTTCACTGGCAACTTGCGAAAACGCCATCTTCAACGCTAGAAAAGCCTACAACAAGAGCGTTGCAAGATACAATTCATATGTCAAACGCTTCCCAACAAGATACATACTTGAAATTGGAAAATATGAGATAAAGACATATGAATATACAAAATTCGATAACAACATTCCAGTAAAAGCCTTTGAAAATGGATAACGAAGTAACAAAAAGAGAGATCTATGTCAGTACAATAATCATCTGTATAATACTTATTATTGGAAAGCTCATTGTTGACTCAATAGTCAGTTCTGCGACTGAAAAAGCATTTGAATTGGAAACAGCTGTTCAAGTGTATGATGACGAGACATTTGCCTACATAAAAAGCGTAAACGCAGGTACATTTCTGGCTGAAGGATCTCTAATATCAAACGAGATCATAACACTTCCGGAACTTTCAGGTCAATATTCAAAGATAAAAAAAGTAAAGGAAGAATACACGAGACACACAAGGACAGTAACAAAAACGAATGAAAAAGGAGAGACTTACACAGAAGAAGAGACCTACTATGAATGGGATCATGTAAAAACCGAGGAATTCGTTACACAAAGTTTCTCATTTCTCAATCAGCGTTTCACAGCAAAAGAACTAAAATACAGTATTCCGACAGATTACGAAAAAACTATCTACAAAAGCTCGGATATAAGATACTGTTATTACACAGCTCCAGTTGTGGTAAACGGCACGATAATCGGAAATGCTGACGAAAAATGTTTCAAAGAGACAGAGTTCTTGAAAAATAAAACAATCGAAAGCGTCATAAAATGTGCAGAAAAAAGAATCGATAATGCACCAATAATCTTCTGGATAATATGGTGCGCGTTGATCACAGGACTAGTTGTCCTATTCATAAAATTTGAAAACGATTGGTTAAATAAATAACAAACAGAACGCGTGTTGAACCTCTTCACGCGTTTTTTAAATAAAAAAAATCGGCTCAAATATTGAACCGATTTCATCTTCTCAAGATTTTTCGCTTAATACCAAGATTCCTGTTGGATAACCTGTTGTTTGCTGGGATTTTTTGATTTCGTGGAGTAAAATAATGCTGTTTCTTTTCTGTAAGTAATTCACATCTTTGAAGAATCTCTCTAGCATCTTCAACTTGCTCAAAGGTTTTCTTAACAAGCTCAAGAGCAAATTCCCCAATATCAGACAACCGACTTTGTGCTGAAATAATTTCAGCCGCCCTTTCATTCGCCATACGCTGTAACGACTCAAAAGTCTGATGAAATTCCACAGGATCACAAAGAATGACTCCAATAGAGTGTTCAGGAACATCATGAATATGACTCATAATAGTAGAGTCAATGCCTTCAGGAGTACCACAACAAGCAACCACAAGACCATGTTTTGGCCTTGACTCAACGAATTCTTCTTTGATAAGATCAATGGCATCATAATGGTCAGAGCAACAACGGACTTCCAAGTTCAATTCCTCAAATTTTTTTGCAATCAAGGAAAAATCTTGATTTTTACCGATAATAATTAACTTATCCATAATAACAAAATTTAACTATATAACTATAATGAAATAAGTCAATTTTTCAACCAGAAAAACACTTTTTTAACTTGAAATCTGGCACAAAATTTCTATAAAAATAATGTCGTGTGGAGTAGAATCCACAAGTTTTTAGAGTTTTAATAAAATTTTGATGGCAGAAGAGACAAACAACATTTTTTGATGACA
>Ga0310786_10006972_pt1 | contig 14873 bp, 18 predicted proteins | sample AusTroGonzalo_MG_FD_203881 | JGI IMG/M metagenome (GOLD analysis project Ga0310786, IMG submission 203881) | Bovine rumen microbial communities from tropical cattle in Woodstock, Queensland, Australia - Gonzalo_03 (v2) (version 2) | ecosystem: Host-associated > Mammals > Digestive system >... | reverse complement strand
GGCGGTTTAGAGCAAAGAAAAGCTGCTTTTACCACCACATTGGGCCTGTTTTTGACAGGGTTGACTTTGTTTGCAATCACGCTTCTGGCCTCCAGCCTGACGAGAACCTATAAAGGGGCTGTTCGGATAGGCGCGGGAATATTATTGCTCTTTTATGGCATCAGCATCACCGCCGAATATCTTGAAGCTCCAATGCTGTACTGCTTAACGCCATTAAAATTCTTCGATGTTTACACAGTGGCAATAAGTGGAATACAGTTTTCGTTCTTCCTATTGGCTATGATAATTGCGATTGGTTCTGTTATCACAGCTCAAAAAGTTTGGACGCTCAGGGAAATTTGAAATGAACGATATGGATAGCTTCGAGTGGTTGCTATGTCCTGTCTGTAACAGTAAAACTCGTATCAAGCTGCGGTTAGATACTGAGCTGAAAAACTTTCTTTTGTTTTGTCCTAAATGCAAACAAGAAACTTTAATCAGCGTAGAAAAATTTAAGATTTTAGTTATCACAGAGCCAGACGCACAGACGCAGAGCCGATAACACGCAGATTGAAAATGCGGTTATCGGCTTTTTCTTTGGAAGGTACGGCAACCGTTAGGAGGTAACGCTGTGCTTTTCTTTTTTATCTATCCATCTGACTTGTCAAAAAAAGCCCTACTCCTATAAAAGAGTAGCCCTACCCAAAACTGCGAAAATTGTAATATTCAGTCGCCCCGACACGTCCGTGTAGCCTTGCGCTATGCGGACGTTTTTCTATCCGGGCGGCACATCTGGACACAGTGTCCAGATGTTCGGAGCCCCGGCTGCCGTTCCCCGTCTGACCCTCCATTTCGATCTGTCCCTTTCCGCCCCGTATCGAAATGGAGGTTACTTATGACGACCATCAAATTAAATAACTACTACCCCCACCTGACCGAGTGTATCACCCTGGAAGTGTCGGAGGAGATCGCCGTGACCCTCTCCATCGGGGGCCGCTTGTGTGACAGCTACAAGCGGCGCAAGCGGGAGCATGACGGCGATTGCCAGGGCCGAGGGAGTGAATAAGTGCCAGATCACCCGCTCTATTGACTTCGGGCTGAAAAATTTGCGGGAGATTTTGAAAATCTCCCGCTGACAGACGCAACAAACCGCCCTAAACCCGCCTGATAGGTGAGGAGGGACAAGCCCCTCCCACTGACAACTGAATACACAGTATTCCAGGCACAAAACCCGTGTGAATAGCGACAAAAGGCGCGCCGCCAGGATGGGAGCTCCGAGAAGGTGAACAGGGAGCGGACCGAGCGATCAACGCGAACCTTTGACCCGGCTCTGGCAGGCCGGGCGCGACGACAGCGCGGGGGATTATGAAACTTGCTCACGCCCTCCCATAGACTTGCGGGGGAGTTCTGCGGTATGCGCCAGCCCTCTCCACGGGGGCAGCGGTATTGCGGAGCTATGACAGCCGGAGCCACCGGCGGCCTGGAATACTCCCCGCGCTGGGGGTGCGTGGCAAATACAGCGTACAACAAAAACTATGGGGGCCGCCCGCCTGGGTCCTGCCTGTCTTGCGACAGCCCAAACTTTCCCCGGCGCGGCGGCCCCGTTCGTGGATCGAAATGGAATACCCTGCTGGCCTCTGGACACCGTGTCCAGACGTGGAGCAAGGTTGAAAGGCAGCACTTTTCGGGTGCTGCCTTTCTGCGTTTCCCCACAAGACAGCGGGAGAGAGAGGCAATCAACATCATTCTGGAGAGGAGGGCGCTATGGCCGATACTGCCACGAACGAGGAGTACACCTATCAGGTGGACAAAATCAAGTTTATCGTTACGCCTGTTTACAAGGAGGAGGGCGAGACGATGGGGGATATTCTCTTAAAGCTGATGCTGGCCGAACTGGACCCGGCCTGACAATTTCCGAGACATCCTTAACATGGGCGGCCAAATGAGGTATAATATAGGTAGGATAAAACCTCTTGTTTGGCGGCTGGAAAGGAGGAAATTATGAAGCTGTCAAGCAAGAACAACGAGTTAGGAACGGCCGCCCTGTACTGCCGTTTGAGCCGTGACGATAGATTGCCATTACTTCATCTACATCGGCAACAAGTGAAATTGCATTTTCATAGTTAAGGAAGGACAAGTCGGGTTCCTTATTAACTGGATTTGTCAGGAAGCAGATAGCAACAATCACACAGGCAATAACCGCAAGGACAACGATCCAGAAAGCAGGTTTCTTATAATTCATCACAGACTTCACACGTTCTTTTACGCCTACCTCACCAAAGGCAAGGGGACAAGCAGCAATCATACGACGGTTCACGCTGCAGGCCACAAGTGCTTGGGTGTAATCGGCTCTTTGCTCATTTCCAAGTTCCTTGATGACCTTTTCATCACAAGCAAGTTCAATGTCACGGCACAACAGCACATAACAGCACTGTTACTCTCCGTAACAATGTAAAATAGCAGGCATTAAATTCTATTACTTTACGAACAAAAAAATGGAACTTTACATCCTATTATCAGTTTACAAACCAATATGTGCCAAGAATACTCCTATGGCATTGATGAAATGACAGTTGAACAGAAACGTGCCGCCATTCGCACCATCGTGCGCAAGGTGGTTTGGGATGGTGTCAATGCTCATGTAATCTTGTTTGGTGTTCGGGATGATGAAATTGAGTATCCGGAAATTGCTGCTGTCACATCCGATAATACCGAAGATGATGAGGAAACCGAGGAATTGGTGGACTTCTCCGATGTAGATTATGAGGATGACGATATGGAGGATGAACGCCTGGGAAAAACTAATCCCCTCAGTGCATCAAAAACGCATTGGGGGGAGGATAGCAAATGGAATAAATGTGTTTAATAATTGTGAAAGGAAACTTTTTTCTATGCAAGTTGATTACATAAAAATTGGCAGGAGAATCACAGAGGCAAGACTAAAGAGTGGATTGACGCCCGAACAGGCTGCTGCTTTATCAAGGCTGTCATTGTCATATTATGACCGTGTAGAAAGGGGCGGTGTTGATGTTAAAATACCTGCGTTGCTCCGCATCGCCAGGGCATTGAACGCTACTTTGGATGATTTTTTCTGCGATTTTTACTTAAAGCAGATCCCTGATGATGACGAAAATGAACTAAGGGATTTGCTGGGTGGATGTTCCGAATATGACAGGAGAGCCATTATAGAATTGGCCAGAGCCATGAAAGCCGTGCTGAAAAAAAGGCCAACGGATTAAGATGCCCCCTTGATTCTGTGGTTTTGCCGGTTTAAAAGCTTGGGAAAGATTAACAATTGAATAATATAAACGTTTTTTAGCACTTACTAAAAAGGTAAGTGCTTTTTTCATGCCCACATTAAGGAGGGAACATGAATATTTTCAACCGGATTATCAGCGGGATTTTCAAATCCAGGGACAAACCCCAAAACGCCCTTATGGGTTCCATGCAGTTTTTCTTCGGGCGGAGCGCCGCCGGGCAGACCGTGAACGAACGCACGGCCATGCAGGTCACGGCGGTCTATGCCTGCGTACGTATCCTGTCGGAGTCTATCGCAGGACTGCCGCTGCATGTGTACCGCTACAAAGACCAGGGGAAAGAAATGGTACCCGGCCATCCGCTGTACCCGCTGCTCCATGACGAGCCGAACCCGGAGATGACAAGCTTCATCTTCCGGGAGACCCTCATGGGGCATTTGCTTTTGTATGGCAATGCCTACGCTCAGATCATCCGGGACGGCTACGGCAGGGTGAAATGGCTGTACCCGCTGGTGCCCGACCGCATGGATGTGAACCGGGACAAGGACGGGCAGCTCGTCTACACCTACACCCGATACATGGATGACTTCGGCGGGAAACAGCGGTACGAGCAGGTGAAGCTCCGGCCGGATGAGGTGCTGCACATCCCCGGCCTGGGGTATGACGGTCTGGTCGGGTATTCACCCATTGCCATGGCCAAGAACGCCATCGGCATGTCCATGGCGGCGGAGGAGTACGGATCCACGTTCTTCGCCAACGGGGCGACACCCAGCGGGCTGTTGGAACATCCCGGCGTGGTGAAGAACCCGGAACGGCTGCGGGAAAGCTGGCATGCGCAGTTCTCCGGGAAGAACAGCCACAACGTGGCGGTGCTGGAAGAGGGCATGACCTACAAACCCATGTCCATCTCGCCCAACGAGGCGCAGTTCCTGGAGACGCGGAAGTTCCAGATTGATGAGATTGCCCGGATATTCCGGGTGCCTCCCCACATGGTGGGCGACCTGGAAAAATCCAGTTTCTCCAACATCGAGCAGCAGTCCCTGGAATTTGTGAAGTACACGCTGAACCCCTGGGTGATCCGATGGGAACAGGCGCTGCATAAGGCGCTGCTGCTCCCCGGCGAGAAACAGCATTACTTCATCAAGTTCAATGTGGATGGGCTGCTTCGTGGCGACTACCAGAGCCGGATGAACGGCTATGCGGTAGGGCGTCAGAACGGGTGGCTGTCTGCCAACGATATCCGGGAGATGGAGAACCTGAACCCGATACCGGAAATAGAGGGCGGCGACCTGTACCTCATCAACGGGAACATGACGAAGCTGAAAGATGCCGGGCTGTTCGCGAATAAACAGACGGCGGAACAAAACGGAGGTAACAGAAAGTGAAGAAGAAGTTCTGGAACTGGGTGCGTAACGAGGATACCGGAGCGCGCACCCTGGTATTGAACGGGCAGATATCCGATGAGACCTGGTATGGCGATGAAGTCACACCGGGTCTTTTTCGTGAGGAACTCAATGCCGGCGAAGGGGATATCACGGTATGGATCAACTCTCCCGGCGGGGATGTGTTCGCGGCTGCCCAGATCTACAACATGCTGAAGGAGTATCCCGGCAACGTGGAAGTGCGCATCGACGGGATGGCGGCCTCGGCAGCGTCGGTGGTGGCCATGGCGGGAGACAAGGTTTCCATGTCGCCGGTGGCCATGATGATGATCCATAACCCGATGACCGTCGCCATGGGAGACCAGAAGGCGTTCCAGCAGGCCATGGACATGCTGGGGGAGGTCAAGGAAAGTATCATCAACGCCTATGAGATGAAGACCGAACTGAACCGTACCAAGATCTCGCACATGATGGACGACGAGACCTGGTTCAACGCAAAGAAAGCGGTGGAACTGGGATTCGCTGACGACATCCTGTACACGGACGGGGAAGGAAAACAGGAAGCACCGGCCGCGGTGTTGTTCGGAAGATTGACAGTCGTCAACTCATTCCTGGGCAAGTTCAACATTATCGACAAACCGGCAGAGCCGGACAACCGTATAGAAGCCGCACCACTGAAGAAGCGGCTTTATTTATTGAGTCATTAAGGGAGGAAAAGACAATGGCTATGAACATTAACGAACTGAGAACCAAACGCGCTTCTCTGTGGGAACAGACGAAGAAATTCCTGGAAGACCACACCGACAAGGACGGCAAGATGACTGCTGCCGATGTGGAAGCGTACGAGAAGATGGAGGCCGACATCGCCGAGATGGGCAAGACCATCGACCGCCTGGAAAAACAGGTAGAAATGGACAAGAAACTGGCTATGCCTACCAGCAAGCCCCTGGTGGGCAATCCGGGTCAGCCGGCAAAGAAAGGCACGGCATCCGATGAATACCGCAGGGCGATGTTCACGGCGATCCGTACCAAGTTCCGCGACGTGTCCAACGTCCTGCAGGAAGGCATCGACGAGGCCGGCGGCTACCTGGTGCCGGACGAATACGACAAACGCCTGGTGGACGTGCTGGATGAGGAAAACATCCTGCGCGGCCTGGCAACGAAGATCCGTACCAGCGGGGAACGGAAGATCAACATCGCGGCTACGAAACCGGCGGCCTTGTGGGTAGAGGAAGGCGGTGCGCTGACCTTCGGTGACGCGACCTTCGACCAGAAACTGCTGGATGCCCACAAGCTCCATGTGGCCATCAAGATCACCGAGGAACTCTTGGCAGACAATGCCTTCCAGCTGGAGGACTACATCATCGCGCAGTTCGGCAAGGCGATTGCCAACGCGGAAGAAGACGCTTTCCTGAACGGGGACGGCGACGGCAAACCGACCGGTGTGTTCAAGGATGCCCAGGTCGGCGTGACCATTGCTACGGTGGACATCGATGCGGATGACGTCATCGACCTGATCTACAAGCTGAAACGCCCGTACCGCAAGAACGCTACCTTCATCACCAACGACAGCACCTTGGCTGTGCTTCGCAAGCTGAAGGACGAGAACGGCAACTACCTGTGGCAGCCGAGCCTGCAGAGTGGGGAACCTGACCGTATCCTGGGATATGGCATCCGTACTTCCCAGTTTGCACCGAAGCTGGCGGCAGGCAATGTGGCGCTGGCCTTCGGTGATTTCAGTTACTACAACATCGGTGACCGCGGCCAGCGTTCCCTGCAGGTCCTGAAAGAACTGTTCGCCGGGAACGGCATGGTGGGCTATGTGATGAAGGAACGTGTGGACGGCCTTCTGATCCTGCCGGAAGCCGTGCAGGTGCTGAAAGTAGCCGGTGCGTCTGCAGGTGGCAACTCTGGCGGAAACGCCGGTGGTTCCAATGCAGGCGGTTCCGGTAACTCCGGCGGTGAATCCGGTGGTGAATCTGGTGGCGAGACCGGTGGAGCCGAAGGCGGGGATTGATGGATAAGGGGTGATGGGCATGCTTCTGGAACTGGAGGAAGTGAAGAACTACCTGCGGGTAGACACTGATGAGGAGGACGGGCTGGTTACCAGCCTGTTCCAGTCAGCGGAAAAGCTGTGCATGGATGTGGCCCGGATAGAGGATGCGGAGGAATTCGCAGCCCAGGGGGAAACGGCAAAGACCGCGGTTCTGTATGCGACAGCCTATCTGTACGAACACCGGGAGGAAGCAGACCATCATGCCCTGACACTGACCCTGCGGTCCCTCCTGTTCGGTGTGCGGAAGGAGGCTTTTTGAGAGATATGAAGATTGCGAAGATGGACAAACGGATCACCCTGCAGCGGCCTGTCACCCGTGAGGATGATTACGGCGGGCTGGAAACCGTCTATGAAGATGATGGGAAAGTCTGGGCCAGGATGGAACGGACAGACTATGCTGAACAGCAGGCGGAAGGGACTCCCATGAACCGGGAGCAGGTGCGGATCCGCATCCGGCCACGGCGGGATATTAAGCGTGGCTGGCGGGTGGTGCTGGAAGGGGATGTGTTTGTGGTGGAAACCGCTGACAACACCTTCCGGGACAACACCATGCTTATCCTGCGGCACTATGAACCGGGGGTGTGAGCTATGGCGACATTTACGGTGAAAGTGCCGGCAGGTGAGCTGGCACAGGCGATAAAGCAAATCAGGAACTGGGACGGGAGGATGCGGTTGCGCGTGGAAGACGCCCTGCGGAAAGGCACCCGGCTGGTGAGGCGGGAAGCCGTGCAGCGTGTGCCAAGACACACGGGCCGGCTGCGGAAATCCATCAAGACCCGGTTCAGTTCCGCAAAGCTGGAAGGTCAGGTCTATTCCAATGAACTCCATGCCCATCTGGTGGAGTTCGGGGCAAGGGCGGTCGTCGTCCGGCCCAGGCATAAGAAAGTACTGCGGTTCCCGTTGGACGGCGGGTACAAATTCAGCAAAATCGCGGTCATACCCAAACGTAAGGGGAAGCCGTTCCTGAAACCGGCGTATGAAGCCGTGGAGCCGCAGATCATTCAGGATATAAAGAAGGCGCTGAGGGGAACATGAAACGATTACCGAATAACGCCCTGCACAAAGCACTGGTGCCTTTCCTCAGGGAAAGGACGGGATACAGGGTGTACGACTATGTGCCGGAAGAGGCGCAGCTGCCGTTCATCACCCTGGGAGCGGTCAATGTGCAGGACAAATCCACAAAGACGGAGGACATGACGAAAGCCTCCGTCCATATCCATATCTACAGCAATTACAAGGGAAGGTTCGAGATCAACAACCTGGCAGAGAACCTCATCAACCTGTTCGCTGTTGAACAGGTCGACCTGTCTGCGGAGGAGTTTTTTGTGTGCAGCCAGGCCATTGATCTTTACGAGACGTATCCGGAAGATGAGATCGGCTACAGCGGCGTCCTCACCCTGGATATGCTGATACAGAACAAGAAGGAGGAATGAAAATGTCTGTGACTACATTTCCGACCCGTACCGATGCCACATCCACGGCGACGGCGGGCAAAGACTATCTGATTTACGCAAACAAGGGCGTGAGCGACCAGAATCCGGACTGGCTGCTGATCGGCGGGCAGCGCTCCGGCAAGCTGAATCGGAAAGCGGATGAGCTGGACGCCTCCCACAAGACGTCGGGCGGCTGGACCTGTCATCTGCCGGGACTCAGGAGCTGGGGCATCGACTTAGAATCCGTGGTGCTCTTGAACGATGAAGGGGCGCGTTACCTGGAAGCCGCGTTCAACGCAGGACAGCAGGTACACCTGAAGTTTGAGTACCCGGACAAGAGTTATTACACCGGCTGGGGTTCTATTACAGAGTTCTCGCTGAACACGCAGCACGATGATGTGGCGACCATTTCCGGCACCATCTCCGGTGACGGGCCGTTGTCGGAGCTGCAGACGGACAGCCCCGCAGGGGAAGAAGTGACCGAAGATCCGGAGGAGGGTGAAAACAATGGTTAAGAAAATCCCGTTCGATTTGATTAAGGAAGGCCAGTACCTGAAACTGGATATCGGCAAGATGATGACCGTGGAACAGATGCTGAAGATGCCCACCCTGCAGGTGCTGCAGGAACTCAGGGCCTTGAGCATCACGGTCATGACAGCCTTGCTCTCGGTTGCCGTCCATGAGGAGGACGGCTCGTTTTGGGGGCGGTCCCAGAAGTTCTATGCCGACAAGATCCAGGAACTTCTGTACAAGGGACACAGCATCGAGGAGATTTCCCTTCCCATCACCAAAGCGGTGGTGGCCACGGGCATCGCAGGCACGGCAGCGTACTTGGCGACCTTCCCAGAGGATGCGACAGAAAAACTGGAAGACGAGGCGGAAAAAGAAGAAAAAAACGGGTAGAGGGGAAAAAGCTCCCCTCATTCCGTGACTATGTGGAGTTTGCAGGGCATGAACTGATAAAGCGGGGTTACACCCACGAACAGTTCTATGCCCTGGATTTATTTGAGGTAAAGGAACTTTTGGACGCATGGCAGGAACAGCGCCTGGAAGAACTGTGGAAAACAGCCTACTGGGTTTCCTGCCTGATGAACATCCATCTGAAAAAGGAGATAACGCCCAAACAGCTGATGAAGCCCTTCCTGCCGGATACGGCGGCGGAAGACCTGCAGGCTGAGCGGGAATACTTTATCGAGAAATTCAATCTGGGAAAGGGGGACATGGGCCATGGCGACAAAGGTAGCCGACCTTCTGGTGAACATCGGGGCTGACACCTCGGATCTGAAGAAGGAACTGAAAGCGGTACAGCGCCAGCTGAACTATGCGTTCGGCAGGGAAGGCATGTCCACGTCCCGTAGCGCGGCCATCGGCATCACGGCGGTAGGCGCCGCACTGGCAGGTGTAGCGGTCTATGCCGTGAAGGCAGGCGGTGAGCTGCAGAATGTGCAGACGGCCATGACCAACATGCTGGGAAGCGCCGACAAGGCCGACCAGATGATTAAGGAGCTGCAGGACTTTGCCGCCCACACACCCTTTGAATTTAAGGATGTCACGCTGGCATCCCAGAAGTTCCTGGCGTTCGGTTTTACGGCGGAGCAGATCATACCGACCTTGACGGCGGTCGGTGATGCCGCTGCCGGCGTGGGCGCAGGGCAGGACGGTGTGAACCGGCTGACCGTCGCGTTAGGCCAGATCGCTGCCAAAGGCAAGCTGGCAAGCCAGGAAATGATGCAGGTCACGGAGCTGGGCATCCCGGCCTGGCAGATGCTGGCGCAGTACCTTGGCACGGATGTAGCCACGGCGCAGGACAGGGTGTCCAGAGGCATGGTGGACAGCCAGATGGCGCTGGAAGCGCTGGTGGGCGGTATGGAAAGCCGCTATGCCGGGATGATGGATGCCCAGAGCAAGACGGTGCTGGGCGCCTGGTCAAACCTTATGGACGGCGTGGAACAGACCGCCATGCAGGCAGGCCTTGCCATCTCGGAGGCACTCAACCTGCCGGAAGTGTTCAGCACGGCCGGGGATGCTCTCTCAGAGTTTGCCTCGGAAATCAAGAACAAAGGCTTGAAGGACGCTTTGCTTGACCTGGTGCCGCCGGAGTTGCAGATGGCCATCATGGCGTTGGCAGGTGCGATCGTGGCCGTAGCGATACCTGCGTTGGGAAGTATGGCGGTAGCCGCATGGGCTGCCGTGGCACCTCTGTTGCCACTGATAGCGGCGGGGGCGGCAGTCGGGGCGGCGGTATATGCGATACTAAATCCCGTAAAAACGCTGCAGGCACTGCTCGATGTGCTGGGGGTCAGCGAAGAGAAGGCTGCAGCGATTACACAAGAGTTTTCGGAAGCCATTGATGCTGTTACTTCTGTCGTGTCCGACGCCATTGACATCATGATGGGATTCGGTGTCCTGTTGGGAGAGGCGATAGAGCCTTTTGTGACGGGGGCCATCGATTTGTTTTTTGACCTGCAAAATGGCATCACAACGATGTCGGAAACGGTATGGAACGAAATTTCCGGCATGGCGGAAAACATCGGCAACGCTATCGGGAATGTAATTGACGATTTCAAAAACATGGCCTATAACGCCTTGCCGGACTGGGGCAGGCAGGTCGTCGATGTTATCCGCAGCACGGTACAGGCTGCGCTGGCATGGCTTGACCAGTTGCTTGACCGGGCGAGGCAGGCAGGAAAGAGCTTGCGGTATTTGCCCGGAGGTTCCGGCGCTCCTGAAATCCCGGGCAGCAAGGCTCCGGTGAAGACACCCGATTTTAGTAATTTCGGAAGATCCGGTGGGGCAGATACAGCCGGCACCGGAGGAAAAGGCGGCGGAGGGCGTGGCCGGCAGGTCGACCCGGCCCGAGAGGAGGCACGCCGGCGGGCTGCCGCAGAACGGGCTGCCAGGTCGGAAGTTGGTATGCTCCGGAAGGTGCAGGACGCCATGCGGGACAGCATAGCCCTGCAGATGAACTATGCCACCGCTGCGGAACGGGCAGCCTATATGGTGGAACTGGACCATGAGGAAGCGGTGGAGGACATCCGCAGGCAATGGCAGGCGTTCGAGATTGAGTACATCGGCATGAGCGATGCGGAACGGCAGCGGCTGACAGAGAATTTCACGGCCCAGGGGGTTGCCTTTGAGGTGATGGAAAACGGGAAACTGTCCCTTGCAAAACAGGTAGCGAAAGACATTGCTGCCGCCGAGCAGCAGTATGCTGAGGAAACAGCAAACTTCTATATCCAGTGCAAGGACCTGATGGCGGCAAAGGATGAGGCGTTCCGGCAGAATTCCTGGGAGGCCCTGCAAAAACTGCTGACCCAGGAGAACGCGGCGCGGATCAATGCCTATAACACACAGCAGAATGCGATGCAGCGGTATTACGAAAACTGGCTGCAAACCCATAAAACTACGAATGAGCTGATGGCGGACAGCATACTGGAAAGCCAGGGTGCCTTTGAAACCTTTTTTACAAACATACTGAAAGGCCAGAAGAATTTCGGGGACGCATTCATGGACCTGTTGAACGGCCTTCTAGACGCCATTGTGAAAAGCATAGCGGAGACCATGGCGGCGCAGGTCGTGAACCAGTTCCTGAAATGGATTATGCCCGGCTTCTTCAACGGGGGTGGCCTGGTTTCCGGCGGGTTCAACACCTATGGGGCGGCATCCAATGCGCTGGGGATCAGGCTGGGCAGTTTTGCGTCCGGGGGCATGATTTCAGGCCCGGGGACAGGAACCAGCGACAGCATCCCCGCCATGTTATCCAACGGCGAGTATGTGATAAACGCCGAGGCCGTGAGGCGCATCGGTGTGCCAAGGCTGAACGCGCTGAACTCCGGCATAATGCCTCACTTTGCCGGGGGCGGGTATGTCGGGAGCGGTTCGTATGGGAACGGGATGCCGCCCGTTGTCATCAACCTGCACAATGAGACTGGCATGGCGATGGAGGCCGAGCAGACCGGCAGCGCCTTTGACGGCGAACGCTGGGTGCTGGGCGTGGTGCTCAAAGGCATCACCAACAACACGATGGGACTGCGTTCCATGCTGCAAGGAGGGAAGGCATAATGACCACGATTTATTTTCCAACCAACATAACACCGCCTGCCTGGCCGTTTGAATGCGAGTATGAAAACAATTCCCTGGTCACCAAGTTTGAGGACGGGTCCCAGCAGAGCCGGCGGAAGTTTACACGGAGCCGGCGGAAGTGGACGCTGAAATGGAACCACATTCCAAGAAGCGAGTATTTGACTTTGATGACATTTATTTCACAGACCGTGTCGTTCTCGGCACGGTCTTTTTACTGGGTCAATACCGATTCCCTGGATGACGCCCACCCGGAAACGGTGGAAGTACGAGTGACCCACGTGGGAAAGTGGACGAATGACGCGCTGCATTACTGGAGCGGTACGGTTGAACTGACAGAGGTGTGACATGATATCAATTTCTGCGATATCGAAAGCCGAGAAGAACAAGCTGTCCACAGACAGCTGTTTTCTTATCCTGCTTGAGATTCGGTTACATACTACCGTTTATATCTGCTATAACAATGAAAATATAACCTGGAAAGGGCATGAGTACATAGCTTTCCCGTTTGAAATAGGGGAGGTTACAGAGGATGATACGCAGGACCCCAATGTCAGCCTGAAGGTATCCAATGTGGCAAGAGGCATGCAGTGGTACGTTGAGGACAGCGGTGGCGGTGTCGGCACAGAAGTAATCCTGCGTGTGGTAAATTCGCTGAATTTAAACGGTGCAGCCGACCTGGAAGAGTACTTCGTTGTTACTGCCTGCAAGATTGACGAACAGTGGATTGAGTTTACGCTTGGCAACGGATACAGCGCAAAAACAAGAAGGCCGTTGGACAGGTACATGAAAAATAACTGCCCGTTTAAATATAAAGGATTGCGGTGTGGCTATAAAGGTGTTCTGGCTGAATGCCAGCATACGTTGGCGGATTGCAGGGCGCACAGCAATTCAAAACGGTTTGGCGGTTATCCCGGAATAGACCAGAAAGGTGTGTATGCTCATGGCTGATTTTACGGATTTGATCGGTGTCCCGTTTGTAAACCGCGGCAGGGATATAAAAGTGGGTTTTGACTGCTACGGGCTGGTAAAGGAAGTATTCAGGCGCTACGGGTATGAGATCCCCGAATATGACATGCAGTACAACTTTGACGATATGTGCCGGGTGAACGAACTGATAACAGGGAACGTGAAGAACTATCCCTGGAAGGAAATCAAGGAACCGAAAGCGCCCTGTTTAATTGCTATGCGGTTCGGCTCTCCCGTTGGGGTCGTCAACCATACGGCTGTATATATCGGCGGCGGGCGGTTTATCCATACCCGGGAGCGTATCGGCGTGAATATTGACAGATTATCTTCTCCCGCGTGGCGCAGGGTGATTGTTGGCTTTTACGAATATGTGGGTGATTAAATGGTTACATTAGTCATTGTAAAAAATCCGTTCTCCCCGCAGGACGGCAGGGAGGTAAAACACATAGAAGCAGGAAAAACGCTTGCTGAACTGTTGCGGGAGAACGCCATTGAGGGCGTTGAGATGCAGGCCACTGTCAATGGGCGTAGCGTGGATGAAACGGCAGGAGTCCGTGACGGGGATTTTATTGTTATTTATCCTGTTATTGCCAAAGGCGGTGGCAAGGGCAAAGGCATCCTTGGTATTGTAGCCGCCATCGCGTTGTCCGTGGTAAGTTTTGGCGTAGGCGGCCTGGTTGGCGCCGGTGCATGGGGCGCAAGCATGGCGTCCTGGGGCGTTATGGGGTATGTTGCCGCTGCCGCCGTTATGTTCCTGGGTTCGACCCTGATTGGCAGGATGACAGGGCAGAAAGCTGACCATGGCAATAATGGCGGTACGGAAGAAGCAACATATTCGTGGGGCGGTGTTACCACGATGGAGGGGCAGAACAATCCTGTTGCGTTAACTTACGGGACTGTGAAAAGCGGCGGGCAGACCATTGGCAAATACACGATGGCATCCGGCAACAATGACTATCTTTATTGGCTGGTCGCGGCTGGCGAAGGAGAGGTAGAGATTGGGGATATACGGCTGAACGATAACCCGATCACGTTTTACAAGGATGTGGAATGGGAAGTCCGGAAAGGCACAAACGACCAGGAAATCATCCGGTTTTTTGGTGATACGCATTTCACGCAGAACCTTTCGTACCACATGGAAACGCTGGATGAGTGGTACAATTCCACGGCCCAGGGGTCGGCCACAGAGGGGTTGATTATTAAGATCGAATGCCCTAACGGCTTGTTCCACGGTACTGATTCGGGTGATTTAACCACCAATACGGTTTATATCCAAATCCAAGTACAGAGCTCTGATGGTGAATGGCACAATGTAACAGAATTCATCCACACAACGGACGGCTGGGATTCTGCCAGGCAGGCGTACGCCATAAGCGGGAATTCTACCAAAGCCATACGGCGTGAATACCGAATAGACCGCATTGCTCCCGGTGAGTATGCGGTCAGGGTGAAAGTAACAGAACGTACGCACAGCAACTCGGCCAGGGATGGGTTCAGCACGTATTGGACCGGCTTGTCGTCTATCGTCTATGATGATTTTGTTTATCCCTGTACTGCGCTGCTGGGAATTAAGGCAAAGGCTACAGACCAGTTAAGCGGTTCGCCCTCGTTGAGTTTCATGAAATCAAGGACGGTTGTTTATGTGTATGCCAAAGGGGGATATACCCCGAAACGGGCTGATAATCCTGCATGGGCCTGTTATGACCTGCTGCACCAG
>Ga0310786_10006971_pt1 | contig 14876 bp, 16 predicted proteins | sample AusTroGonzalo_MG_FD_203881 | JGI IMG/M metagenome (GOLD analysis project Ga0310786, IMG submission 203881) | Bovine rumen microbial communities from tropical cattle in Woodstock, Queensland, Australia - Gonzalo_03 (v2) (version 2) | ecosystem: Host-associated > Mammals > Digestive system >... | reverse complement strand
AAAACTTGTAAGACAATAACTTAATATTCAAAACATTATGAGAAAATCCACATTATTCATGGCTTGCTGCATCGGCCTGATGCTGTTGGCAGGCTGCAAGAAAAAAGTCGCTCCGACCATCACTCTTACCCAAGGCGAAGGCTATCTGACTGAAAATGCCCAAGTTTATGCCAATGAATCCTACACGGTAGGCTTCATGGCCACAGGCGAGAAATTGGTAGAACTTGAGACTAAAATAACAAAAGACGGAGTATTGGTTTCCCGCTCTGTCGTGTCCATTGATGCACAGCCTACTTACAGCTATTCTTCCTCCATCAGTTTCGATGTTACTGGCACTCTGACCGTTACCGGCATCGTGAAAGATGCCGACGGGCAAACGGCATTGACGAGTTTCAATGTTATTTGTGAAGAGAAACCCAACGCGAGATTTGTGGGAAACTATGAAGGCAATGCTTTGGCGACAGGTTTCTACGAAGCCGAAGTTTCAGGCATGGAGCCTATTCAACAGGAATTCACTGATCGCGAAGTGCCTGTCATTCTTGACGTTGTCGCTGGCGAGGGTCTGTATGATGTCGTCGCCACTTGCACAATAGACGAAAGAACCATGACCGTAACAGGCACCGTGGAAGGCAACACGGTTACGTTTGAGACCTTTAACGATGTCATCACTTTCGATTACGATTTGGGCATCATGGTCATCCATCCTGAAATCAACGTCACTTACACCATTGTCGGGACGCTCGTCGACGGCAAACTCAACCTTGAAGGCAACTGCACGGGCAACGGCGACATGAACTATGGCTTTTTCAGCGGCACCATCAACTTGGAAGCTGTTGTTGGCGGAAGCCTGAACAAAACGACGCGTTGAGGGGGAATCCACACTATCAAATAAAAAATCAGCCTTGCTTTCGCAAGGCTGATTTTTTCGTGTAGCGGGGGGAGGATTCGAACCTCCGACCTCCGGGTTATGAGCCCGACGAGCTGCCTCTGCTCTACCCCGCATCGTGTCAAAAACTCCAAAAACGAAAAATTTCGCTTCAGAAATCGGCTGCAAAAATAATAATTTTGTTTCTTTGCAGGGTAAAAAATCGAGAAAAAATTTCACTATGACGCATAAAGCAGGCTATGTCAACATTATAGGTCGCCCCAACGTGGGCAAGTCAACCCTTATGAATCAATTAGTTGGGGAGAAAATCTCTATCATCACCTCGAAGGCGCAGACCACCCGCCACCGCATCCTCGGCATCGTGAACGGCGACGACTTCCAAATCGTCTTTTCCGACACGCCCGGCATCATCAAGGACCCAGCCTACAAGATGCACGAAGTGATGAACCAGTTCGTCAACGTGGCCCTTATTGATGCCGATCTCATTCTTTTTGTGGTCGACATCACCGACAAAAAGATTGAGGAAAAGACCGTGGAGCGATTGAAAACCACTGAGATACCCGTTTTTGTCCTCATCAACAAAATCGACCTTTCCACGCAGGAACAAGTCGAGCAGGCCGTGGAGCAATGGCGGGAAACCCTGCCCAACGCCACCGTTTTCCCGCTTTCAGCGCAATATGGTGCCAATGTGGAGTTCATTTTCAAGCAAATCTTGGAGAAACTGCCCGAATGTCCGCCTTATTTCCCCAAAGACGAACTCACCGACCGCTCGATGCGCTTCTTCATCACCGAAATCATTCGCGAGAAGATTTTGCTCAATTACCAGCAGGAAATCCCGTATTCCGTACAGGTTGAGGTGGAATCCTACGAGGAAACCGAAAAACGCATCCACATCCGCAGCGTCATCTATGTGGCCCGCGACTCGCAAAAAGCCATCATTATCGGCAAAGGCGGCAGTGCCATCAAGAAACTCGGCATTCAGGCCCGCGCTGATATTGAGGAGTTTACGGGAAAGAAAATCTTCCTTGAATTGTTCGTCAAGGTCGACAAGGACTGGAGGGACAATGAGGCCGAATTGAAGCGGTTTGGGTATGAAGCGTAGATAGATTCGAGTTACCCAAATAACGCATCCATCGTTAGTTTGACGGGAATGTCGTCGGAATAGGCGTTTTCGGCCAAAGGCGATGCGGTAATCAGCGTGAGATAAAGGCTTTGTCTCGTTTTTGTTTCGCGTCGGAAAGTTTCCAAGCGATAGGCCATCTTTTTGGATTCTTCTTCAGAAAGGCTGTACTCCTTGTTGGAATACTTGATTTCGCAAACATTGACCAAATCATCGGCACGGTCAATAATCAGGTCGATTTGTGCGGCAGGAGTGCTTTCCTTGCTCCGCCAACTGTATTGCTCGGATGCAATAGTGTCGATGTGCAACGTTTCCTTGATTTGGTCGGTATGAAGCAGACATACCCTTTCATAAGCCAATCCCAACCATGCATTCATCTCAGGAGTTTCCAAATGATTGGCCCAATACCGATTGTCGCTGCCCGATTTGTCGGCAAAATGAATATGGAACAACGAAAACATGTCCATCAACTGGTAAATGCTGCCCTTGCCTTTCACAATGTTTTTCTCTCGCACCTTGTATTTTCGCACCAAACCACATTCCAGCAAGTTTTCCAATTGGTCTGACAAGTTGCCACCCGAATCTTTGCCTAATTTCTGCATCAGTTCGGCGCGTGTCAAACCCTTCTTGTGGCGAGCCAACACTTCCACAATCTCCAAATATGGCTCCGGCAAACGGAACAAGGTCTTGAACAATCGTTTGTATTCGCGGCGCAAAGGGCCGTTGACATCAAAATAAAGTTTGTTGATATTTTGTGTGAGGCTCAGGCTGGCATCCAACAGGCTCAAGTAATAAGCCACGCCGCCAAACATCATATAGGACTGCACTATCGACAACCTACTCCAATGAAATCCTTGATTAATAAGGTATTGTTCGGTTTCTTTGAGGGTGAAGGGCAACAGTTTCATCTCGTGGGTAATACGGTCGTGCAACCCGCCATGACTGTCGATGATGTTTTTAATCATCCAAGTGGTGGCACTGCCGCACACAATGAGTTTCATATTGTTGTACAACGAAGCCCAACTGTTCCAAAAATGCCCCAAGGCCTTGGCAAACCAGATCCATGTGTGTCCAAACAGGGGATTTCGTCAAAGAAAACAATACAGTCGGCGCCAGCATCCACTATAGGCTGCAAGGCTTTGCGAAGCAAGGTGAACGCCCGCATCCATGTGGCAGGTCGTTCCTTGACCTCGAAACCGTATAGATCCATGGCATCCATGAAAGCATCTATTTCCTCGCCGAAATCGCCTTCGAGAACACCTGTCATGCTGAAAGCCATTCTGCCGTTGAAAAGTTGGTTGATTAGGAAGGTTTTTCCAACCCTTCGTCGGCCATAAACAGCGATGAATTCCGGTTTCCCCGACCTGACATATTTTTCAAACTCGTCAATTTTCTCGTCTCTTCCGATAATATTTGGAGTCATATTCATGGTTTTCTGAATTTGATGCTGCAAAAGTACAAAAACAAATTCTATTTTCAGCCAAAAGTCGGAAAAATGATGAGTTTTGGCTGAAAATGTGTCTATTTTCAGCCAAAACTATAAAAAATAGTGAGTTTTGGCTGAAAATATGCAATGTTGTTATGGTAGGATTGTGCCTTTTCAAGCCAATGTTATTTCCGTATTTTTATTGAAGTTTGATTTCGGCAAGGGATTTTGTCAGATTTTGGAATAGATTTCAGTAAAGCAACCCCAAAATGCCTATTTTTGCAGCCAATTTCAAATTCAAAGCATTATGTCAAACATTGTAGCAATAGTGGGAAGACCCAACGTGGGAAAATCGACGCTGTTCAACCGACTGCTGAAGCAGCGCATGGCCATCGTGGAAGAAACGAGTGGCGTGACGCGCGACCGGCACTACGGCAAGAGCGATTGGAATGGAAAGGAATTCACCGTCATCGACACCGGCGGCTATGTGGTGGGGTCGGACGACATCTTTGAAGAAGAAATCCGCAAGCAGGTGGATTTGGCCATCGACGAGGCCGATGTCATCGTCTTTTTGGTCGATGGTCGCGAAGGACTTCACATCTTGGACGAGGAAGTCGCAGAGATTTTGCGTTTGCAGAAGAAGCCTGTCTTGCTGGCCGTCAACAAGGTAGATGAACCCAACAAGGAAATGTTAGCCAGCGAGTTCTATTCCCTCGGTTTGGGCGAACCTTTCCCGATGTCAGCCATGACGGGTACGGGCACGGGCGAACTTTTGGACAAAATCTGTGAACTTTTGCCCTCAGACACCACCGACTTCAACACCGACCTGCCGCGCTTCACCGTGGTGGGACGGCCCAATGTGGGCAAGTCGTCTTTAATCAATGCTTTCCTCGGCACCGACCGTCACATTGTGACCGACATCGCCGGCACCACCCGCGATGCCAACTATACCCGTTACAACGCTTTCGGCATGGAGTTTATGCTCGTTGATACGGCTGGACTGCGCAAGAAAAGCAAGGTGGAGGAAGACATTGAGTTCTATTCCGTGCTGCGTTCCATCCGTGCCATCGAGGACTGCGACGTGGCCATTCTTATGCTTGACGCGACCCAAGGCTTTGAGGCCCAAGATATGAACATCCTGCGCCTCATCGAGCGTAACAAAAAGGGTTTGGTGATGGTCGTCAACAAGTGGGACTTGGTCGAAAAGGATTCCAACACGCATAAGGCATACGAAGAACTGATTCGATTCAGAACGGCACCTTTCACCGATTATCCCATCATCTTCACATCGGCCATCAACAAGCAGCGTATTTATAAGGTGTTGGAAACCGCACATAAGGTTTACGAAAACCGAGAACGCCGTATCCCCGTCCGCGAATTGAACGATAAAATGTTGGAAATCATCAATTCCGTACCGCTGCCGACTGCCTCGCGCGGACGTTTCTTGCGCATCAAATACATCACCCAACTGAAGAGCATCGCGCCGCAGTTCATTTTCTTCTGCAACTTGCCCAAGGATGTGAAGGAGAATTATAAGCGCTTCTTGGAAAACAAGATTCGCGAAAATTGGGATTTCAACGGCGTGCCGATTCAGTTGATTTTCAAGGAGAAATAATGGCTGAAGAAGAAAACATCGTCCGAATGGACAAGTGGTTGTGGGCAGCGCGCCTTTTCAAGACACGCTCTTTGGCGGCAGATGCTATCAAAGGCGGCAAGGTGAAGGTGGACGACAATCCCGTCAAGCCTTCGCGAGAAGTGAAGGTTGGCGACATCATCCAAGTGCAGATTGAACAATTGCACAAGGTAGTGGAGGTGAAAACGGTCATCAAGAACCGTGTTTCCGCAAAGCAGGTGTCCGAAGTCTACGCCGACCTCACTCCTAAAGAGGAATACGAGCGCATTGAGTTCATGCGCGCTTACAAAGCCGAGTGGCGCGACCGTGGCGCAGGTCGTCCGACCAAGAAAGAGCGGCGGATGATTGAGAAGATGAAAGATGAGATGTAAAACACAAAGGCGACCCCAAACGGAGTCGCCTTTGATGCTCTAAAATGGTCTTTCTTCCGGATTACACCATCAAAGCGCCAACAAGGCCCAAGATAGCGTAGAACTCAGGAAGAGCGGCGTAAATCAGGGTGTTGGTGAACACATCGTGACCTTGGCTCACGCCGACGATACCGTTGGCGCAAACCTGTCCCTGACGCATGGCCGAGATCATGCAGACCAAGCCCACGCAGAGGCCCACGCCGAAGATGACGAGGCCGTTTTCAGGGTTGGCCTGCATCTTGCTCAAAAGCATGAAGAAGGCCACGAAGCCGTAGATACCCTGGGTGGCCGGCAGTGCCGACAGCACCATGAAATTGCCCGATGCCTCGGGACGTTTCTTGAGGCCGCCCTCGGCAGCGTTGCCCGCTGTCGAAGTGCCGATTGAACTTCCGATACCTGCCAAGGCCAACACGAGGCCGAGACCGAGATAACCTAAGATTGTTGCTAACATGATTTTAATTGTTTATTTGTTGATTGTTTAATTGTTGATTCTATTTTGGTTAGGCGTTTCGACAGGCTCAACGACCTTTGGCTTTTGGTCCCTGAGTTTGTCGAAGGGCCGTTCATTGTTGTAAAGGATTATACCTCCTGCCTGAGCCTTCGTAACCAGAGTTTTTGAAGAACTCAAGGAAGTTGAGTCGCAGGGGATGCACGAAGGCACCCAAGACGCACATCGCGACATTGAGCACATGGCCGACGACTACGATGAGGATGAAGAACACCCAATTGACGCCGCCATCGCCCAAAGCCTGCAAACCAATGGCATTGAAAGCCTCGCCGAGTTTGGCACCAGCCAAGCCCAAGGCATACAGACGCAGGTAACTCAACACGTCGCCGAGCAAGCCCGTGACGGTATTGTAGGTCTCCCACAAGCCCGAACCGAAATTGAGCAAGGGATTGCGGTGCAGGTCGTTGAGGAAGAAGATGCCCAAAGCCGACAAGCAGCCGATGACAATGATAATCCACTTCGTCAGGGCATTGTCGATGACACCCATCAAGGCCAATCCGCCCACGATGACACCTCCCACAATGAGCAAAGTCCAGCCCCAAGTGCCCAAGGAATTGGCGAAACCTTTCACCTTGGTACTTTGGTAGGTTTTGACAATCATGGCGAGGCAGATATGCACGATACCGACGAGTAGTGCTAATACCATCGTGCCGTCATAGCCGGCAATCTGTGAGGACAACATGCACTTCTTAATACCTTCGGGAAGCCAACTCCAAGTGAGCATATCCACTGAGAAGAAGGTATGGAACAGCAAGCCGACCACCGTCGTGGCGATGCCCAAAGTGATGCCCAAAGGCGCAATTTTGCCCAACACTTTCCTCAAACCGAGGCTCGCCAAAATGAGCACGAGGCCGTAGCCTGCGTCGCCCATGCAGAAGGCGAAGAACAGCATGAAGAAAATGGAGATGAACACGGTCGGGTCGAACTCGTCGTACTTGGGACGGCCGTACATGTCGGTCAACAACTCGAACATCGAAACGAACTTGTTGTTTTTCAGTTTGATGGGCGGGTTGTCGTCCACTTGGGCCTTGTCGACCAAATAGAACACGTTCTCATGCTCTAACATGTCGTGCAAGGCAGGCTCATTTTCCTTGGGCGCAAAGCCCTCGAAGACCGTGATATAGTCCTCTGCGGCCTTCTCGCCCGAAGCGTGTGCCAAATGCAGGTCGAGTTTCGACAAAGTCTTGTCCAACTCGGCTTGAATCACAGGTTCATGCCATTTCAGTTGCGCCAAGCGTTGCTCTTTCTGTTTCACTTGAGCCTCCAACTCGGCAATCTGTTGCTCCACAGCGGCATAGTCGCTCTGAGGGGCTGGCAGTTCCTTCACGGGGAAGTCAAATTCGTCCGTGTCGGAAACGACCACGAAATAACTGTATCCGCCAAGATTGGAAATCTCGCTCAGCGCATATTGTTCCTTCCAAGCAGGGTCGATGGCCTTGGCCTTGTAGAAATGCAGTTTCAAGCCGTTTTCCTTGAGTTTCTCGAAACTCGTCTTGTCGAAACGGCCCCAAGGCACCAAGTCATCGGCTTCCTTGCGAAGTTGGGGCAACTGCGCCTCGATGGTTTCCTTCTCGCGCACGGTCTGCATTACCTCTACGGCAAAATCGGTCGGCTTCTGACCGGGGTCTTCGGCCTTCTCAACTGTTTTCAAAGTCGAAAGTGCCTTGCGATAAATATCGGCACGAGTCGACAGTTTCTCGGACTTCTCGTCGATGGGTTTCAGCGAACGGGTGATGTCCATCACGCCCACCGTTTGCAACTTCTCCAAGAAGGCATCGGCATCGCCGCTCATGAGGATGAAATCATATTTCGTCATTTCAGTTACCATGGTCTGCCTCCTCTTCTTCTATGTGTTTGTTTTTCACGATTTTCTGCGATGCTTTGTCAAGATTCTCCGCGTCTTCCATGTATCGCTTAATCTTACGTATGGCTTCGTTGTAGCCAGGAATTTGCACCTTCTCGTAAAGGTTGACTTTCTGTGTGGTCTTTTTCCGTTGGTAATCCAAAATGCGGCTCACCTCGGTATAGACCTCTGACTCGATGCCCAACTGCGCCAGATTTTTCAAGATTTGCACGCCGTCGGCATACCACATCGGCTTGGTGAACAGGTTGATGTCCTTCACATCGAAGAGCACCTCCTCCAAGGCCGGCGTAGGCACACCCGCAATCTTCACGGTCTTCAGTTTCACATCGGTCACTGAAATCAGTCCTGGCTCAAATTCATTCCAAAGCCGGGCCATGTACTCATACGATTTGAGTTCGGCCTCTAACTGTGCGGCAAGACTCTCCGAACGCTGCTTGGCTTTCTTCACCTCAAGGCGCAGCGCACTCTCCTTGCTTTTCAGCGTGGGCAGGGCACGGGTACGCGTCTTGAGTTGCTTATTCAACTCGTTCAGCGAAGTCTTGTTATATTGAAATTTGATGGCCATATTCTTTCAATGAAAAATTATCTTTTCAGTTCTTTTTCTTTCTTTCTCGTCTTTTTGATATCCATAAACATTTGAACATTACCTAATACAATAAATAATATACACAATATAAAAGCAATATCTTTTATAACGGGAGATGATGTCTTGATACCTATGATAACCACCACAGACCATATTAACCAAGTAATCCAAGTAACAATTTTTAAAGTATTAGGTGACATGATTCTTATGCTTTTATTGTTATTCTTTCCCTTTCCAATACTTTTGAATCAAAGACTCCTTCAGACCCGTTTCGGCCTTGGTGAAATACTTACCGAACAGTTCCCAAGCGGTATCGAGCATCTCAGTAATCGAAATGTTGACGTCGATGGCAAGCAGTCGGGTCGCGTATTCCTTGGCGTAGTCAAGGCAGCGTAAATCGTAGTCGCTCAAGTCGAAACCATTCTCCAACTTGGTCTTGGCGTTGGAGGCGTCGGCATACAAACGAACCGAGGTATTCATCACCGCGCTGTGGTCCTCACGGGTCTTTTTGTTCTGCACATGTTGTTTCAGACGTGACAGCGAGCGGAACGGGTCCACAATGACCTTGCCCGAGTCGGGATCGGCACGGAGGAACAACTGTCCTTCGGTGATGTAACCCGTATTATCAGGAATGGCGTGCGTGATGTCGCCGTCGTTCAAGGTCGTCACTGCGATGATGGTGATGGAACCGCCCGAAGGAAGTTGCACGGCCTTCTCGTAAATCTTCGCCAAGTCAGAGTAAAGCGAGCCAGGCATGGAATCCTTGGAAGGAATCTGGTCCATACGGTTGCTCACGATACTCAAGGCATCTGCGTACAAAGTCATGTCGGTGAGCAGCACCAGCACCTTTTCGTTTTTGTCTACGGCGAAGTATTCCGCCGCAGTCAGGGCCATGTCGGGAACCAACAGACGCTCGACAGGCGGCTGGTCGGTGGTGTTCACGAAGCTGACAATCTTATGCAAGGCACCTGCGCTCTCAAACTCGTTCTTGAAGAACAGGTAGTCGTCGTTGGTCAAGCCCATGCCGCCGAGGATAATCTTATCCACATCGGCGCGGAGGGCCACCATGCTCATCACCTTATTATAAGGCTGGTCAGGGTCAGCAAAGAATGGAATCTTCTGGCCGGAAACCAAGGTGTTGTTCAAGTCGATGCCTGCGATACCAGTAGGAATCAACTCTGAAGGCATACGACGCTTGTAAGGGTTCACCGAAGGGCCACCAATTTGGCGTTTCTCGCCCTCCACAGCCGGACCGCCGTCGATAGGCTCGCCGTAGGCGTTGAAGAAACGGCCAGCGAGTTCTTCGCTCACATTCAAGGTGGGCGGTTCACCGAAGAAGGTCACTTCAGCATTGGTCGGGATGTTTTCTGTGCCGCCAAACACCTGCAAGGTGACGCTGTTGTCCTTGATTTTCACCACCTGAGCCAAACGGCCTGCCACAAAGGCCAGTTCATCGTTGGTCACGCCTTGTGCCTCAAGGGTCACGGTGGCTTTGGTGATGGCGCTCAGCTTTGTATAGATGCGTTGAAAGGCTTTCTCACTCATGTTTCAGTTCCTCCTTAAGCTGGTTCAAATATTTGTTGAATTGTTCCGACTCGTATTCCGAGTAGTTCATCTGACGGCAGATATTGATCAGACCTTTGAAATAGGTCATGCACTCCTCGAAGTTGTCGAACTTGAAGCTGCGGTCGCAAATCTCAAGTATCATGTCGAGCATGAACTTCTGGCGTTCGAGTGGTGAGCAACCGTCGATATTGTCGAAAGCGTCTTGCTGAAGTATGACATAATCAATAAGTTCCGACTTCCAATACTGCTCGTGATAAGACATCGGCACGCCGTCGTCGCCCAAGATGTTGATTTGCTCGTAGGCATCCTTACCTTTTCTAATAATGTATTTCGTCTTGGTGACTTTGTCGACCCAACCCTTTTCAATCTTGTTGTCGAGATACTCGATGATTTCCGGATATTCGAGATATTTCGAATAGGAATCCACGGGGTCAACGGCAGGGTAACGTTTCTTGTCGGCGCGGTTCTGCGAGAGGCCGTAGAAGCAGCGGGCGGCTTTCTTCGTCGATTCGGTGACGGGTTCCTTCAAGTTACCGCCGGCGGGCGACACCGTTCCAATGAAGGTGATGGAGCCCGAGGTGCCGTTGTTGAGTTTCACATAGCCTGCACGTGCGTAGAAGTTGGAGATGATGGCTGAGAGGTCCATGGGGAAGCCATCCTGACCGGGCAGTTCCTCCAAACGGTTACTCATCTCACGCAAGGCCTGTGCCCAACGCGAGGTGGAGTCGGCCAAAAGCAGCACCTTCATACCCATAGCGCGGTAGTACTCACCGAGGGTCATGGCCGTGTAGACCGAAGCCTCACGGGCTGCCACTGGCATGTTGGAGGTGTTGCAGATGATGATGGTACGTTCCATCAGGCTACGGCCGGTGTGCTTGTCCTTCAGTTCGGGGAACTCGGTGAAGATTTCCACGACCTCGTTAGCACGTTCGCCACAGGCCGCCATGATGATGATGTCGGCATCGGCTTGCTCGGCGAGGGCGTGTTGAAGCACAGTCTTACCGCAACCGAAAGGTCCCGGGATGAAGCCCGTGCCGCCTTCCGCGATGGGATTCAACGTGTCGATGGTGCGCACACCCGTCTCCATCACTTTGAAGGGACGAGGTTTCTCTACATAACCGCCCACGGCCACCTTCACGGGCCATTTCTGGGTCATCGTCACCTTCACTTCTTCGTCTTCCGCGTTGGTCAGCGTGGCGATGGTGTCGGTAATCTTGTATTGTCCGGCGGCAGCCACCGACTTCACGGTGTACGTCCCTTTGAAGTTGAACGGCACCATGATTTTGTGGGGCAGCCAGCCTTCCTTGACTTCGCCCAACCAATCGGCGGCAACCACTTGGTCGCCAGCCTTGGCAATAGGCGTGAAGTCCCAAAGTTTTTCTTCGTCAAGGGCCTTGGTGTATTCACCGCGTTTCAGAAACACGCCCGTCATAGTGGCGAGGTTGTTCTGCAGGCCGTCGAAGTTGCTCGAAAGCAGACCAGGTCCCAAGGTCACCTCAAGCATGTAGCCCTGGAATTCCACCGGGTCACCGATTTGCAGTCCACGAGTGCTTTCATACACCTGAACCGAGGCTTTGTTCCCGTTCACTTTAATGACCTCTGCCATCAGTTTGGTGCCATCCAAGTCGATGAAGCAGATTTCATTCTGTGCCACAGGCCCATTCACCTCCACGGTGACCAAATTGGAAATGATTCCTGTAACTTTTCCTGTTGTATTCATAATTTAAAATTCAATATTCAAAATTAAACATTTGATATTTATATTTTATGATTCAATTGATTATGTTTGATTCTATCAACAATTTCACGGCAACTCCAATCAAAATAGCGAAGCCAAAGCTCAACAGAGTTCCAACCAACACATATTCCGACTTCACCGTATCCGTTTCCCTAAATCTCAACAGCGACTTGGCGGCCAACAAAAAGCCTATAGCTTCAAATTGCCCCAACATGACAAAGACCAACGTTAGCATCCTTTCAACATTGCCGATAACGCGCCCCGCATTAGGCAAACTGTTTTCTTTTCCGCTGTCAGGAATGGAGATTCTTGCATCCTTGAAGATGTTCTGAATGATGAAATTGGCTGGACGTAGGCAAAACACAAAAGCCACAATCCATAGCAATACCTTCGTTTCAGGCAACCATGACGGGAATGAGACTTTACCTATATTATTAAAGGTAAGCACCGCCGCGACGATAACCGCCAAATGCAGCATCTGGTCAACGAAAAATGCACCTCTCTTATTCTTGAAAATCGACTTCAACCCATCAATCACAAAATGCAACGCAGTGATGAGCAATGCCGCCCACCAATAGCCCACATTCAAGGAGAAGAGCCACGCACAAACGAAGGTGATCAACGCATGAAAGTATAAATGCCTCGACTTGAACGCATTGTCGGCCTTGCTCTTGCAGGATTTCTCCGTCTGCAAGTAGAAGTCGCTGACCAAATGCGCCAAAAGTTGCAATATGAGGAGTTTGACTATCATGATTCAAAATGCAGTTTTTCAAAATAGTTGACTGCGGATTCTATGGTTCTCCATCCAATAGAACTACTGCGCTGATTTACTGCCGATTGTTTAATATCCAATGTTTTCGATATATCTTCTTCGTTTTTTCCTGATAATTTATAATAAAGGATTTCACACTGCTTCGAAGTTGCTTCTTTTAACAACAAATCAAGCAATCCTAGTATTACATCCATCTGTTCGGTTAGCAATGTGTTTTTGCAGGCGAAAAACATACTCCGCTTGATAGAAACACCTTCCTTATCCGCCTTTTCTAAAGTTCTTCCAGAATAATAAATAGCCTCTCCATCTAAAACGTTCTGTTGTTGGTCAGCATTACGTATTCTACCAATTCTGTTGACGAAGGAAGACCAACTGGTGTCATCTTGTTGCTGGTCAGCAGTGCGCATTTCTCCAACGCCAATCGCCAATCGGATACCATATTTTCTGAACAATTCTCGCCGGACATTCATTTCTTTTCCCCATGAAAAAGTCTTTTTCACCAAAGTCTTCAACATCAAGGCAACACGAAGTGCTTCATGTGGGTCAAGCAAAAAAATCTCTACCGAATCGCCCTTGAACAATCTCCCCCAGTTCTTGCCTTGCGACTTTTCTGCAAGTTCATCAAGAAAACGGCGAATCTCCGATTGTAAAAGCGTCAGTTCTTCCACACTCAAAGAGGTGGAGGAAACGATGTCAGCCGAAATTGTTGCTCTTACCATTTACTTTATCTTTCAATTTATAAGGTTTAGAACTTATATTTTTATTTTATAAGGTTTAGAACTTATATTTTTATTTTATAAGGTTTAGAACTTGTTTTATAGATATTATTGCCGATATTTATCATAGCCATTTTTATCTATATTTTCCCTCCTCCTCCGCTCAAATCCAGATTAGCACTCGTTCCTCGAATCTCCTTCACCATCTTGTGGAACATCTTCGTTCCCTTATCGGGGTCAAGTTCGGCCCAGCGTTGCACCGTTTTGGCCTTCACCAGAAAAGCAAGGATGGCGTTCATGTTGAAGTAGTCCATGCGGGCGATGTCGCTGGCTTTCTCCCATTTCAGTTCGTCCATCTTCTGCTCGCGTTCTACGAAGTCGGCATCGGCAAGGATGTCTTGTATCTGTTTCTCCTCGTCAAAGTCGGCCTCGGGCAACTCCACCATGAAGTTCTCACCATTCTTGCCAAGGCGCTTGGCCAAGTAGTTCACCTTCATGTTGCGCAGGCGGCCGTCGAAGTCGAAATACTCGCGGATGAAGCGGTTCTTGCTCTCGGCGGCTTTGGCGTAGAAGTCGGCACCCAAAGTGTTCTCATCGAAGCCTTCCTCCATGAGTTCAACCAATTGTTGGTCTTTCTCGGAGAGCAGTTCCACGATGGACTCCTTGACTGCGGCATAGTCAAAGCCTGTGTTCTCGAAGCCTGAAGTCAGTTCGGGCAGGCTGGCGACGATATAAACGTAGTTATCCATCAGCCGAAGAGGATTTTCTTGGTGGCGGGACGCAAGTAGTTGGCGATGAGTTGAGTGAACTCCTCGTCGGTGAACTGGAGCATGTAACCGCCATCCTTGGGCGAAATCTTGAAGCCGCCGTTCATCTTCTTGGAGTAATCGACCTTAACTTCGCCCTTGAACTGGTTGGCGATTTCGTTTTTCACGAAAGGCTCCACCTCGGCCTTCAGCGACTCGGGCAAAATGAGGCTCAAATCGACGGGCGAAGCATTCTGCGGGTTGAAAGCCTTCACCACGCTCGTAATCAATTCCTTGACAAATGCCGCGTTGCCCAAATTGGCCTTCACACCTTCGGCAGCGGCTTTGGTCACTACCATTTTCTCGATTTCCTGTTTCGTCACGGCGATGCTTTGGGTGGCGGCCATCTTCACGTCGGCGTTCACCTTGGTTTTCGTTTCCTCGGCTTCTTTGTTGGCCTGAGCGATGATGCGGTCGGCCTCAGCTTTGGCGTAAGCGATGATGCGATCGGCCTCAGCCTGTGCTTTTTGCAGCAGTTCCTCACCGTCGTGTTTTCCTTTCGACAAGCCCTCGTTATAGAGCCTATCGGTCAATTGTTGCAGTTTATCTTGCATATATTTTTCGTTTTGTTGTTGCTTTTGGATTTGGGGGCAAAATTAGGCATTCCCCTTTAGAAAAACAAAGAGAATCGGGAAAATTTTTCGAAACGATTGCTCAGATAAAAATAGTTTGGGGCCAAAACCCAAGTTTTCCTGAATTTCTAGCTCAAATGTAAGGCTAAAATCCTTAAGCAATCCTAGTACTCCTTGTGGTGCTCACCCACAAAGCAGGCTGCAAAACCGAGCAGTACGGCAACGCCACTACTCAAAGGACTTGTTGGGGTCGTTAGTATCGTCTTTGTCTTC
>Ga0310786_10006970_pt1 | contig 14877 bp, 25 predicted proteins | sample AusTroGonzalo_MG_FD_203881 | JGI IMG/M metagenome (GOLD analysis project Ga0310786, IMG submission 203881) | Bovine rumen microbial communities from tropical cattle in Woodstock, Queensland, Australia - Gonzalo_03 (v2) (version 2) | ecosystem: Host-associated > Mammals > Digestive system >... | reverse complement strand
GATTTAATCGCTCTCGCACTCGCCCTGAAGAAAGCGAAGAAGTATACAGACGATAACGCCGTCAAGGACGTTCAAAAGTCAGACGGTACAAGTATCGTTTCCAACGGCGTTGCTAAACTCCCCGGAAATGTCTCCGGCGTGTCTGACGTGCAGGTGAACGGAACAAGCGTCGTTGATAACGGCGTTGCGAACTTCGGCCTGATTGCGTCAGAGAACGGCGCTTTTGGACTGCGATACTACAACGGTGTTCTGCAATACAAGAACGGCAATAGCTGGGTAACGATTTCCCTTGCTAACCAGACAATCTGATATGGCAATAGCGGGGGCGGCGGGGTTTATCCCCCTTCTCCCCCGTTTTGTTATAGCGAATGGAGGTGAGCCTCAATGAACGAAAACGCTATCTGGACGTTCCTGAAAAAGAACGGATTTAGCGACTGCGGGGCTGCCGGACTTATGGGAAATATGTACGCAGAATCCGGGCTCAGTCCTACCAATTTACAAGACGCATATAACAAAAGCCTCGGCATGTCGGACGAAGCGTACACCGAGGCTGTTGACAACGGAACCTATCAAAACTTTGTACGAGATAAAGCGGGATACGGGCTGGTGCAGTGGACATTCTGGAGCCGCAAGCAAGGGCTCCAGGATTATGCCAAGTCTACAAGCCGCTCCATTGGTTCTCTGGATATGCAGCTTGAATATGTCGTGAAGGAGTTAGAAGCGTTTGGGTTACTGGACGCTTTGAGAAATGCGACAACCGTAAAGAGTGCATCAAACTTAATTTTGCTTCAGTTTGAGAAGCCTGCGGATATGAGCGAGAAAGTCCAGGAACAGCGTGCAGGTTTTGCACAGGTCTACTATGACAAATTCGCCGCGCAAGCGACGAAAGGAGAAGGAGGCAAGAAGATGAGTAACAGTCCTTTAACTGAGGTTACGGTTCTTTCTCCGAATCATTCCGGTAAACGCTCTCATGCGATTGACAGAATCTCCCCGCACTGTGTCGTTGGGCAGTGCTCTGCGGAGACTCTTGGCGCATGGTTTGCGAAATCCAGCACGAAAGCATCTTCCAATTACGGTATCGACAAAGATGGGCGCGTTGGTTTGTACGTTGACGAAAGCAACAGAAGTTGGTGTACAAGCTCATCGAGTAACGATAACCGTGCGGTCACGATTGAGTGCGCGTCGGATACATACGCTCCCTACCGTATGAACGACGCTGTGTATGCTACGCTGGTGAACCTCTGCGTGGATATCTGTAGAAGGAACGGAAAAACCAAGTTGCTTTGGTTTGAAGATAAAGAAAAGACGCTCGCATACGAACCTGCTGATAACGAAATGGTTATCACCGTCCACAGGTGGTTTGCGAACAAATCATGCCCAGGAGACTGGCTGTACAGCCGTCTTGGGAATCTTGCGAATGAAGTGACTGCGCGGCTTGGCGGCGCAGCTCTTGACGACGACAAGGAGGACGAAGATATGACTCTGGACAAATTTAAGGAGCTTATGCAGGAGTACCGCAAGGAGCTTCAGGACAACGACTGCGGTACGTGGTCAGCCGAGGCCAGAGAGTGGGCTATCAGCTCTGGCATGATTAACGGTATCGGAAACGATGAGAAAGGCAACCCGAATTATGCTTGGGCGGATACGCTTACCCGCGAGCAGGCGGCTGCGCTGTTCTATCGGTTTGCGAAACTGATGGGAAAAGCGTAATGGTAATCTTTGCACGCGGCGGCGCACGAGCTGCCGCCCGCAAAAAGGACAAGCTCGATTTTTCCAAAAAACTTATTAACGACAACCGTTACCTGCTTTGGCTTGTAAACATAGGCGGCATACTCCTCGCCTTCTACTGTGTTTACATGGGTTATCTTGGAGGGCTCGGCTGGATAGCCGGTATGGTCAGTTGTGCATGGGCTGCACACGGCACAATCTGCTCATGGTACTTCAACATGGCAAAGTCTGACCATACGAATGCTGACGGCACGGGGATTACCTTTGCCATAGCTCAGGCCAACGGTTTCGTTGACGAGAAGAAAAAAGATGAAGGTAGTTGGGAGAGTCCGGCTATCTGATTGGAGGAAGATATGGATTTTATCATGGAACACTGGTATACGATTCTTCTTGGCATTGTTGTTGTCGTAAACGGTGTCATCTTTGTGGTTAAACTCCGCAATATGAGCAAAGAAGAGAGGTACGAACAGATTCGTGGCTGGCTTCTGCAAGCAGTTATGATGGCAGAAAAAGAGTTTGGCTCAGGTACTGGCAAGCTCAAGCTGTCAAATGTTTACGCAGAGTTCTGTAAGCAGCTTCCCTGGCTCGCGCAAATAATTTCGTTCAAGAAGTTCAGCGACTATGTTGACGACGCGCTTGCAGAGATGAAGGAGATTCTTGAAAAGAATACCAAAATCGCTTCAGTTATCGAAAACAAAGGGGAGAACTAATTTACGAGGAGGTTCTTTCTATGACTGACCAAGAGAAGGTCACGCTGATTGAGACAGAGCAGCGTGCGAAAAGCAACACGCATAGGATTGAAAGTCTGGAGGCCGAAGTGAAAGAAATCCAGAATGACCAGAAGGCGATTTATAAGATTGCCACATCCGTTGAGCTGATTGCCCAGCGCGTGAGTACAATCGAAGACAAGGTTGAAGACACGAACCTAAAGGTGAACAAGTTGTCAGAGAAAGTAAATGAGAACGAGAATCGCCCGTATAAACAGGTTGCTACGAACTGGAACTCTGTCAAGGTTGCCATCGTGACGGCAGTTTGTACCTTAATCGTAACAGGTATCATCGGTGCAATTATTACATTTGGACTGAAATAACTACAGAATTTTGTGGGTGTGTATTCTGATAGCAAATCATATCGAAATGGAGGTAATTGCTTTGTATAGGATTATGCTTGTGAAATCGAAGAAGGACAACTATGCCTCCCTGTATCAGTATTTGACTACCACCGTTGATGGTGTCGTATCTCCTGCCGAGTTCGCTACCAAAGCGGCTCTTGATGCAAAGGTTGAGGAAATGCTGAATACCGATGGCTACGCGAAATCCGATTTCATTATCGTTCAGGTTATCGACTACACAGTGGATGCAACGTCGTATTCCGACGACGATGTATAATTTTTAATTTGAAAGGAGTAATACAATGACTACCGCTCTTACATCCAGATTACAAATTCTCCTGGCGAAGCTCGCCGGTCAGGACGTGAATCTTTCTACCATGACTCCTCCCGTTGCTGCAAGTGTCGAGGAGAAACTGCTGCTCGACATCGCCACTCGCCTCGACGGTATGGCTACGTCTACCGCTGCTACAACTGAGGCTGCTGGCATCGTTAAGATGTCTGCGAACGTCGCTGAGGCTGCTGGCTCTGCGCCTACCGCTGCTGAGTTCAAGGCTCTGCTTGACGCTCTGATTGCCGCTGGCATTATGGCTGCTCCGGCGAACAACGGCTAAGTTTTCTATGATGCAGAACACATGGGTCTGCTGTTGACGGGCAACGATAAAACCCGATTGATTAGGTTACAGAAGCTTGCGCGGCCTGTAATCGGCGGAGCTCTTGCGGGAACTCCGTTTCTTACTATCGGTAGAGAGGGTGTATCACTACGGTGATACATTCCTCTCTTTTTTTTTGCGCAAGCACCTCTCCAGAGGCTCTCAGTTGATGTCTAATCGCGTCTTTTCTCTGGTATATCCGTGCATTGGCGAGCTCGTAGAATCGCTCCTGGAGCCGCCTGTGAAGCCAGGAAATAAATAAAGGCGGACAGCTTGATACCGTCCGCCTTGGTGGGTGCGTTACTCCCGTTTCGCTATGATTCTGATATAGCGTTACGCTCTTCAATCTGATTTCACGACTGTGCCTGTCATCGCTCTTCTGTTCATTTGTCGTAAAAGTGTCGTAAAATCGGTATTCCTATGGTGAAAAAGTGTTGTGTTGCAACGGTTTCTCAGTCGATTGGCTTCATTGTCGGGATTTGTTCACAGTTCTCGCAAATGTTCTCAAAAGTTCTCATAAACCACCGTTTTCAAGCCTTTCTCGCACTTTTGTGCCACAAAAAGTTTTATAGGTTTTTATAAGTTCGCGGTCATTTGTCGTAAATTTTGTCGTAAATTCCTTACGAGATTCGGAACGCTCCTTCGAGCGATGCGAACGTTTCCATCTTCTTCTCCTTCGTGGCTTCACTGTAAACGTCCAGCGTAGTTTCGATGTTGCGATGTCCCATTATTTCTTGGATAACTTTGATGTTTGTTTCCTGTTCGCAGAGCCTTGTGCAGAATGTGTGACGGAGGTTATGACAGCTAAAGTGCGGAAGAAGAATTGCCTCTCTGTGCTCGCTTTTGGCTCGTTCCAGCTCATCAATGTTCGCGTCGCGGATAACTCTTTCAATCGCTCTGTTGACGACGTGAGGACTGAGCGCTTCATCGAATCGATTCCGAAAGATGAAGTTGGTGTATCCATCAATGACGAACGTATTGAAACCGTCTTCTTTCTGTCGCTCGTGCTCACGTAGGAGTGCATCCTTTACTTCCTTGAACATCGGGATGATTCTTGTACCAGCTCTTGTTTTTGGAGTTGTGATGTGGAACTCACATGAGCCTGATGTGTCCTGTACACGGTAAATCAGATTGTGATTGATGTCAATGAAGTTGTTTTCAAAGTCACAATCGTCCCACCGAAGCCCAACGATTTCTCCAATTCGAGCGCCAGTTCCGAGCATTACCGTGAACAATGTCATCCAGTGCTTGTATCGCTTATGGTTCGATACAAACTCAACGAATCGGTTCTGTTGCGGAGTGGTAAGCGCATGTCTCTTCGGCTTTTCCCACTCGTGACTTCGCTTGATTTCCGCTATCACACCGTCCGTTGGATTGATACGAATGATTCCGTCTCGTACCGCTGAGTTGAAAACTGGATGAAGTATCGTCTGGATTATCTCAACGGAGTTTGGCTTGAAGTCCTGCTTCTCAATCAGATGCACATAGAACTTCTTGATGTCGCTGTATCGGATGCTCGCAATCTTTTTGTCGCCAAGCACATCGCGCACATACTTCGTATACATATATTTATAGTTCGTTCTCGTTGATGGCTTCAACTCGAACTTCGTACCGATGTATTCGTCGTAGTAGTCGTTTAGGCTTGTTTTCGCGCCGGAATAGATATCGATGCCATCGTCAACGTCTTTGGATAATCGCTTTTCCATGTCACGCAGCGGCTCGCACTGTCTCTTCCCTGGAGGCAGCTTGTCGGTAGATACGAGCTTCCAGCTATATACGCTTCGGCGCACACCTTTCGCGTCTGTGTATTTGTACTCGTACTTCCCGTCCGGTCTTTGGCTTTCGCTGTTCCGCAATACCCTGCCTTTGTTATCTCTTCTCTTATCGTTCATTCGACGCTCCTTCTGAAAAGAGACGACAGACTGTATAATAGTATATCATGCAACACACCTTGTCAATCTTAAATTGCGCTCAATCTGTCAATCAACTTTTCAAACTTGATTCTCTTGATTTGCGGCCTATTGCCATTCCAGAGTATGTAATCTGCGTCCGGGTTTTCATTCACGAGGTTCCGCAGCTTGTTCTCCCCTATCCTGAAATACGCTGCTGCCTCGACAATCGTAAGTGTGTACTTCTCCCAGATTGGGACGGAGAGGGGCGAGCGCAGAACTCGCCCCTCCTCTTCATCAGTCGTTGAATAAGCTAAGTTGCTCATATTCCGGCTCGCTTTTCACAATGCCAGTGCCAGTGCTTCCAAACCCACCGCATCCACGCTCCGTATCATCGAGTTCGTCTACCTCGCAGAAATTGGCTGTCACAAACGGGAGAATGACAAGCTGAGCGATACGTTCACCGTTCTGGAACTGCTGTTTTTCGTCGGTGTCGTTGTGAAGCGCGACGATAACCTCTCCACGATAGTCCGAATCGACAACGCCTACGCAGTTTGCTGGGCGCATACCTTTCTTCGTGGCAAGCCCGCTCCTCGCAAAAATAGCTCCGAAGTATCCGTCTGGAATTGCAACGGCGATGCCGGTGCCAACCTTGTACGTTGCGTGAGGCATGATTTCACAACTATCGTATGTATCGATGCAAGCATACAAATCGTAGCCAGCGGCGCTCTGTGAGCCGCGTGTCGGAGTTACGGCACCCTGCCGTAACTTTTTGATTTTAACTCTCATTCCTTGTTCTCCTTTATATTTTTGGTGGGCGGCTATTGCTGTAGTAATAAACCGCAACAGTAAGCATTGCGAAAAGAATCACAGCGGTCAAATATGTATTCATGTAGCTTCTGCCTTTCTGAAACAGAATATCTTTTCCGAATTGTCTACAAGTCCAAGCTGCGCGTGTGGGCGTTTATGGTTTCTGAGCCGCTCAATTTCAAACAGTTCAAATCCGTTGTTTTGCGCAATCCGAACCACATCATCCTCCAGCTTGTACTTGCCGAGATTTTTGACGTTGATACAGAACACGCCGTCCTGTGTCAGATATATGTAAATGTTCCTGATTGTCGGAACCATGTATGATTCGAGCCATTGTGTATAGCTCATTCCTTGCTTATAGGACTGTTCTCCTATCGCGTAATCCTCTTCATCGAAGTATGGCGGACTGCTAAATGCAAGGCCGATTCGCCCCCCCCCACTCGGGAACAAGTGTTTCACTACCATGCGCACGAATATCAACGCACACATTGTTCCCGGTCGCTTGTGCATAGTCCGCGCTCATTTGTGTCAACCGCTCTACCAGCAAATAGTTTGGGTCTGTCCCGCAGTATGTGACGCCATTTCGGATAGAGCCAAGCATCCGGCTTCCCCACCCGCACGAATAGTCGTAAACAACACCGTTGCGGTTATACTTCTGGATTATCAAGTCAACAGCTTCCAGCGGGAAATTCGATGCTGACGCCCATACGCAGCCTGAGCCGCCGATTCTGCAAACCGTCTCGATATTCTTGACGATATCTTTGCTGTTGTAGACTTTCGGATTTGACAGAGACTTTCCATACAAGAAACCAACGAGCTCCTTTGAAGCGAAAACCTCTTCCATTGAGAACTTGGATTTCTTTTTCCTTGTCTTCTCCATCAAATCTTTGACGTAGTATTTCGTAATGAGCCCGTTTGTACATTTCCCATCCGCGATTGCGCGGAACTGTTTCTGCACGTCCTCAAAGGCAGGCTTTTCGTAGTGCTTTTCTCTAATTGACTTATACTCTTCATCCGACAATTCACGGTAGAACTTTGTCTCAAAAGTCTTCCCGTTATGTACGATTTCTTTTGTTATACGCTTCAGCTCCTTGCAGTTCTTATACTTGACTTGATTGGATAAAACTAATCTTTTATTGTTGTTCGTTCAAATCTTTTTACGCTTTTGCCTCCATATTCGACTACATCATTCCACATGGACGCAGGGCGCACCCACACTTTTTCCTCTCCGTACATGGCTTTGTAGACTACCATTTCTTCCAGCGTTTCGCTGTTGGTTGCGGTAAACAAAACCTCATAGCGGTTTCCTTTGAAGTGGCGGTAAAATCCTGGTTCAATCATCATTCTTCCTCATTCGGCGGTTCCATGGCCTCATAGGTTTTCTCGAAAATATCAGGCTTACAGGAATAGAACTCACCATTCACGCCCTTGATAACGTAGTCACCCGGCATGGCTGTCATATCCCCCTCCAACGTGTGTATCGTCACGCTGAATACGGGAGGGGCCTTGCCAAGCTTCCACGCCGCATCGGATTCCAGATTCATCTTTGCCTTGTCTTCTCCAATCCAGCGAACCACGCATGGCACGTTGATATTATTGAGCTGTACTGCCTCCACGATAACTGGCTTTTTCCGATACTGACGAATGATAGTCTCTTTCATCTTGTTTCCTCCTTCGGCGGCTCCATATATACGACCTTTTTGCCATTGGCTTTTGCATAATCTATCTCGGAACGTGTGCTTGAGCCGATATAACCTCCGGGATTGATTACAAATATCTCATCAGCCATGTCGATTTTTCTCTTGTGCATATCGTCCAGCATTTCTTTTGTTCCTTCTCTCCAGACTTCATCATCACCCGAATGACCAAAGAGACCAACGCTGATGACGATATTCCCATCTAATGTCATCCGCTTCTGAGCTTCCATAAATGCATCTTTGAAGCGTGTACTACCACAAAGAGTAATAACTTTATACTTCCCGACCATGATTTTCCTCCTTCGGCGGCTCTGGAAGCGGCATCCAATGGGTAGGAACATCAACTTTCGACCAATCGCCATCAGGAAGCCAATGCTTCCAAAAGTCTGATTTACCCTCATAATCTGCCTGGAGGAAGACAGGTGCATCTTGATATTTTTCAAGCGCCCATTCTACCCATTCGGCATATTCATATGGACCGTCTGACAAATCCACCGTACTCAGGTCTATCAACTGACCATGCGGCGGAACGGGAACGGCTGTCCCGATGGCCTTCTTTGAGTCGCAGGCGTAGAAGTTTACCACTCGCCCGTCCGGGAAGATTTTCACCACCGCGCCGGATTCAGTCGGCATGTCCATCCCTTTGATGTAGATACTCATATCACGTCTCACTTTCTTCCTTGTAATCAATCGTATCGTCTCTGTTACATGTCATTCGTCTGCCACCGCTATCCACAGCCCGCAATGACACGCACCAGGCTCGCCCTTTGTAAGCTGTTCTCTAAACGCCTTGCATCTGCATTTCGTATCTTCATTTTTAACGAGCTGGCACGGGCAATACCCACCATTCGACTTGATTTGTTTCTTCACATCATTCACATATTCCCTATCAGGGTTCAGAATAACCTTCACGAAATTTCCTCCGCATATTGATTCGGCGACGCAAGATGGACGCCAAGAACTTCGTCATAATGACTTTCACTATTCGGTACGAATCTTCCAAACTTTATAATGATGTTCGGATACTCGCTCAATGCTTCAACCTGTGGCGTTATCTCATCCTTATTGAAGCCCGTGTAAATCACGACTGTATCATCACAATGATACTTGTTTCGCAGATTTCTCACGAATGTGTACACCTCGATGAACTGCTCAAACGGTTCAAGTCCAGCAAAACAAATTGCCTTTGTGATTGGGTTCCCCAAGTATCTTTGGATTATCTGCTCGTCTGGCAGTTCAACGATGCTTTGCTTTGCGAGGGAGCTGTTTTGACAACAGCTCACCCCGCTTTCCCTATCGCACTTGAAATCACAGAAGCTCATGCATATGTACATGGACGGTTGCTTGTAATTCACGAAATCTTCATCCGTGATTCCTTTAATCCGCACTCTCTTCCTCCTCAAGATACTTCGCTAAAAGGCGTTCGAGTTTGCTCTTTCCGAAATCTTTATTCAGAACAAAGATTGCGTTCGATGGCGTATACCCTTCACGCGCCTCTTCAAATGCAGCGCGAACCTCCTGAAATGGAAGAGTGCGTTGAACTGTCATCACCACCCCGTCATTCCATATCTTTGCAACGATATCAACCTCAACAGTATTGGATGGAATCGCAAGTACGATAAACTCATCTTCGAGGTCAATGTATTCCTTTTCATCCATTACTGCATTACCCCGTCGTTTTGCAGAACGTTCATCCATTTACGCCTGTCAAATTCGTTCTTCCTGATTTTCTGATAACTGCTTGTCGGCGTATAGAACCCAACGACGCGAGCATATGTATCAGCAATCGGTTCGCCGCAGACAGGGCAACGCTTCTCACTGATAAATGCATGTCTGGATTTACAGACGCTGATTTTCGTTGTGAACGCGAAGTAAATGACTCCCTGCGACGCTACATAGTTCAGCATTTCCCACGCCGTCTCCTCGTTCGGGAAACGGTTCTCAATGTTGATGTGAGCGATACAACCACCACCACACTTCTTATCGAAGAGAGAACCAAGGCGGCACTTCTCCTGAATCGTGCATTTCTCCATCAGAGGAATCCACTGGTTGGAGTAAATAAAGTATTTGTTCTGTTCAAACAGAAGGTTGTCCGCCTGACAGATGACGCCAGCGCAGTTTTCCGCCGGAATCATTTCGATATTGAACGAGAAGTCGCACTCGAAATTATCTTTAACCTCGTTCATGGCGTCCAAAATCTCAGTGGCAAACTGTACTGCTTCATCGGAGTAGCTCTTGCAACCAAGCTCGTCGGTGTTAATCAGCCCGAACAAATCCATGACTTCATACATCCCGATACCGCCGATTGTGCAGAACTGCTTATCGAGCTCAACGGCTCCGTCCTGATAGTTCGGGAGCAAGCCTTTCTCGATGTTTCTCTGGATAATGTGGCGCATAGAAGTCAGCGCCTTACAATCAAGAAGTACGCGCTCACGCAGGATTTTCAGATACTTCTTCTGGTTAAATCCGCTTTCGTAAGCGATGCGGACAAGGTTGATGGTGCTGACGCGGCATGAACCGACAGACAGAGCCGTGCCACCGATGGAGTTAATAAAGGCGTCGAGCTTCTGTGTATCAGACAGCAGACGACAGCAGTTCGAGAGAACGCCAACGTTATCGCTGACAAAGAAGTTTGAGTCGCTCCAACGGATGTTATGGTTGGAGCACCACCGCGCAAACGGTTCGTCTACAAACTTGCCGTCCTGGTATAGAAGTGAATACGTCAGTACCGGATAGGTGAACATATTCGTTTCACGAATCTCGCTGACGACATTCATAAACACCTGCTGGCATTCAACAAGGTCTTCGATGTGGTCGATAGCGAGCGTGCCGTCCGGGAACTCAACGCCTCCAAACAGAGATTCCATATACGGTCTGTCAAAGATTGACACGTTGGTAAACGCGCTCTGGTCGATGCGGAGGAACGGCTGATTGAGACGGTAGATAAACTTCTGGAACTGCTGGCGCAGGTAGTATTCCGGGTTCTTCATGTAGTACCCTTCCTCAACGTCCTTCTTCCAGAAGTACCAAGCCCAGATGATGACGTTCGGCATACCAACAGCGCCGCTCTGACGGTTGGACAGGAAGGAAACAAACTCAATCACATCATCGAAGTATGTAGTTAAATGACGAGGAGCTTCATTGTTATACCGCTTTATCTCAATCGTTTCGCCATTCGGCATCACGCGCTTTTCATTCAGAAAGAAAAGCCCTTCCGTAGCAAGTCTTGTGAAATCGTTCGCCCAGCAATACGGGAAATAGCTCGCTGTGGTGCTGTCATTCAGATAGAAGCCACGGCTGAACTCCTGCTCAAACCACTGTTTCGCCGTGCGAAGCCCCCACATTTTCTTAACTTCCATGAAGATTTTGTTCAGGCCAAAGAGCTTGTCCTCGCTCTTTCCCTTCTCTGTCATAAAACTGCGAATATCCTTATGATTCGCATTCGCGTTCGGGTCGATGCTTGAGTCTGCAAGGGTTGCTTTGTCTACGAAGTTGTCGATGAACTCTGAGAAATCAAGCTGGCTTGGATGAAGCCCGTTGATAATCTCGAAGTCCTCCCCGTACTTCTTTTTCATATCTTCGAGACAGCGCTCGAAGTCCTTTGAAAGCTTTAACTGAATTTCCATACTTCCTCCGTTACTGATTGTTGAGCCATGCTACGGCTGCTGAGAAGTTCTTCAGCTCACCGCCAATGCCAAGCACCGGCACCTCTGTTATGCCGAGCGCAAGCATTTCATCTACGGAGTTGTTCTCCGTGTAAGTGATTTCTTTCTCTGCAAGTTTCTTTTTCAGAACCTTGCACTTTGGACAATGTGTAGAGTATAAGATAATCTTATCGTTCACACATACAGCTCCTTTCCGTGTGATTATCGCCGCCAGCCAGCTTTTGAATAACGTTGTAAACATCGAGCCACGAGAACACTCGAACGGCTCCGATACTATGCTCGTCAAAATCACGGTTATGTGGCGCATCCATTAAAACTTTATAGTAATCGCCGTCAATCAGATTGTGCGGCGCGTCATCTACCAAAACGTCTCCCTTAATCAACTGCTTGTTGGATGCGATAATTACATGCGTCCAATCAAAGAATGGGAAGTATCGAAACAGAACCATCTCCAGCTTTGCTTCAACACTTTTGTAATGAGCGCTCGTCACGACATAGATATCGTGCCCATCTTCTTTCAGGCGCTCAAGAATTTCCGATGCATACGGCATTGGACGAACAGATTCCCACAAAGAATTGTCGTACAGAGGCGCGAAAACATCGTCCGGCTGTAAGGACGGAAACGCTGCGGTCATATCCCATTCGCGCACATCGTCCTTACACACGTTCAATCCATGCTTATCATTCAAATAAGACAGCCACGCCTCAAGCAAATCCTCTATCGTGTCGTCCATATCTGTCAGGATTGTCAGCTTCTTCATATCAATCCAACAGGTCTGCCATCGCCGCAGTCTCGCTTCTCTCTGTTTTCAGAAGCTTGACGTACCCGAACTTTGGATGTCCTTTCAGTCTGTCAACGGCAATCATCAACCCGCTGTTTTGACGGAAAACCTCCGCGTCTGTCTGCTTGAAGTCGCCGTTAATCCAAAGCGCCGAGCCCTCTCCAACTCGTCCAATCAGTAACTGGATGTGTTCTTTCGTCATATTCTCCGCCTCTGAGCAGAGGATGATAGAGTTTTTGATATCGCGCCCACGGATAAAACCGAGGTGAACGATTTCAACCTGCCCGTGACTAATCATCAGACTTAATCCGTCTATGCCGCCGAGGTGGTCTGCCATCGGCATTGCAAACGGCATCATCTTTTCGTTGTATCCTCCCGGCAGGAAGCCAATCGGCTTTGAGTTCTTTACTTCGATATTGTTCCGTACATATACGATTTTTTCGTACTTCCCATGCTCAAGTAAATCAATCGCTGCCGCACACATCAGGAAGTCTTTTCCTGTGCCAAACTTGCCAGTTACGATTTTGATTGTCGTGTCCGTACTGTAAAGCAAGTCAAGCGCCATTTGCTGCTGAATGTTCTTTGGTTTGACAGTCCCGAGGAATCTGCCTTTCACTGTTTTGTATGGGACTTTAATCAGCTTGTCGCCTGTACTCTTGAACAGCCCAAGCTGGTTTCCGTTTGTGTCGCTTGCAATTAAATACTGGTTCGTGATGCATCCGAATGTTTCATTGGACTCCTGCTGGAATAATACTGAGACATCTTCATCATTCAGAGTGACTTCTTTGAAGCCAAGATACTCTTCCATGAACGCCTCCTTAAATCACGGCGTCAATGTCGCAGTCAATTCCGATAATCGAATCCACAAAACCCTTTTCCTTTGCTTCTTCTGCGAACAGATACCACTCCACACGAAGCTTACTGTCATACTCCTCGCTTGTAAGGTTACTGCGAGACATGATATAGCGCTTCACGCGCTCCTCCACCTTCCGATTGAACTCCATCTGGTCTTGCGCTTTCGCGCCGGAGTTATAGATGAAGTTTGAACCGTCATGCATCAGATATTTCGCGTTGCGAGTAGCAAACCGCTTATGCCCAGCGAGCCCAATCAGGAACCCCATACTGTACTGGTATCCGAGGTTGATAGTGTAAACAGGAGTCTTGCTGTTTTGGATAATGTCAATCAGTTCAAAACCGGAATCGACTTCTCCACCATTGGAAACGACGTAGAGCAGAATCGGTTGTCTGTCCTCAGTCGGTAAACCCGCATCCTCCTTATTGAACTGCAGAATGTGCTTTGCGATATCGGAAATCGTAAGTTGGTCGATGTCAGAGTTCAGGAACAGTTTGCGCTGTTTCAAGTCTTGGAGGTAGAACATTTCGTCAATCATTCCGCCGTCCATCAAAACCTTTTCAACCTCAAACTCGATATCGTAGTAGCCTTTTCTATCAGCTCCCATATCCATTGTCCTCCATGTATGTAGTGATTCTTTTCGTCAGATTTTCAAGTGTACCGTCGTTGATGATGCGAACATCTGGAACCACGTTGTCCAGTGCCGTCTCTGACGGATGTTTCTGCTGTTCTGGAGTAAGTGTACTGACGAAGTTTGTTCTTTCGACGCGCAGGTGCGTTACATCAAGTCCTGCGGATTTGAGCTTTTCGATTTCATTCGGAAATCTTGAGTCAGGGATAAACACGAAATCCCAATTCCCATCAAATAACTTCAAAATTGAGATAATGAAATCCACCCAGAAATCCGGCGCTTGCTCTCGCACAACGTCTGTACCAACGTACTGTAAAATATGTCTTCCGTTTTCGTCTTTCTGCCCATCCCATCCGAAATATGTCTTGCAGATATATTTCAGCAGGTCTGCATAGTGCGTAACGAGAACCTTATACCCACGCTTCCTGAACTCGTCAGACATAATTGACGCTACGGTGTCTTTCCCGTTTTGCGCGTGCCCGGAGATTGCAAATACTTTCAACTATTCACCTCCTGCTTCTGGCTCAAAACCAGCTTGGAATGTTTTTGGAAGCTGTTTACTGCTTCTCTGACGGAAATCTCTCTATCCGGCTGACGCCATTCTTTTTCTCCGCCATAGTAGATTTCACGGACGCGACACCATGCGGCAATCACAGGCTTGTTCACGTCTCTTACCGTGTGTTCACATACGAACGCAACCGCCTGCTTACCACACTTTGTAAAATCGTCCACCATTCTTTGGAGCGCGAGCTTCTGCCCGAACGGAACTGGAGCGTCGCCATGTTTGATTTCAAAAATTATGTATTCCGAGTCCTTGTACTCAATCAATCCGTCAATGTCTGTCGGATAGATATAACCGTCAATGCTGAGCCCTTTGAAATCAATAAGCTGACGCATCCGGTACGGATTATAGATTCTGCTCTCCATCTTCACCCGTGATAAGTTCACTGTGCGGCAGGGTTTCAATCCATTTGCAGAACTCTCTCCACTCTGGAAGTCTGTGATTTCTGCGCTGAGAGTAGATTGTTTTGAGCTGTCTGTAATTCGTCGTCATACCAGCA
>Ga0310786_10006968_pt1 | contig 14879 bp, 12 predicted proteins | sample AusTroGonzalo_MG_FD_203881 | JGI IMG/M metagenome (GOLD analysis project Ga0310786, IMG submission 203881) | Bovine rumen microbial communities from tropical cattle in Woodstock, Queensland, Australia - Gonzalo_03 (v2) (version 2) | ecosystem: Host-associated > Mammals > Digestive system >... | reverse complement strand
ATACTTTATTGACCACGTTAGGAATTTAGATGCAAGGGTTGACGTGATTGAAAAATTAGGCTATAAAATAGGTGTTGATATAGTAACAAAAGATACAGATAAAGTTAAAAAAGTAGTTGTTGGAAAACGTGGTGAATTAAGAATACAGATTACGCCTGCTCCAAAAGGTCTTCCAATAGCAAAATGTGTAATATTAGATTAAATGGCAAAGAAATTAAAAGACGTCGTAAAAGATTGGTTTGATAAATATGGTAATGATAATCAATCATATTCGGTAGAAAAAATTACTGAGATAGCAACAAATTGCACATCACTATCTAAAACTTGGTTTGATAGGGTTAAAAATATTAAGGGTGCTTCATATGAAATTCTATTGTTTAATAAAGAAGGCACACTAAGCGAAACATTGAACGGAGTTACTGAAAATAACATAGTAGAAACTATGTTGGATATATTGGCTAATAAGAGTAATAAATATTCCAAAATATCTTTTAATTATTTCAAATATGAAAATGGTGAAAAGAAAGATAATTTGGTTGGAGAATTAGAAATATGTTAATTTAAGTTAATATATTTGTCTATAAAGAGTTTTTTTTGTATCTTTGCATCAAAATATATAATTTAACGCACAAAAAATGAATACTAACGAAAAGGATGTAAAGGCTGAGAGCCAAGAGAAGAACACTACCGTAGTTAACGGAGAAAAAATTGATACTACAACAGGAGAGGTTCTAAATCAGAAAACAGAAAATGCGGCAGAAAAGGAAAAAACTGCCAAAACTACTGAGAAAAGGCCAATGACAGAATCAGAGGCTCGTGAGTACATTGCAAGCCTACCATATAAGTATGTTGATATTAAAGAACTTTATGAGGTTATGCAAGTTCCTTCTTGCAGCCGTTATGAGTTCCGTATGGCTGCTTATATCATGCTATGGGCACGAAGGAATGGTATTGATTATAAGTTTGATAAGAAGGGCAACATATACCTGACAAAGGGTAAACTTGAAGATGGCGAGTTCTACCCATGTGTCACTTCTCACATGGATAGCGTTCAAGATAAGGCTAAACCATTTGCTCTTGCAGGTGCTGAACTTCCATTGCGTACAAAACGTGTAAAGTCAACAACTACTGAAGAGGTTCGTCATGAAATCTACATTGATGGACAAGGTATTGGAGCTGATGACAAGTTAGGCGTATACATTTCTTTGCAGATTGTAAAGAATTCGCCTAAATGTAAGGCTGCTTTCTTTGTTGAAGAGGAAATTGGAATGATGGGTAGTAAAGACCTTGATAAGGACTTCTTCAATGATGTTGCCTATGTAATTGGTTGGGACTCCCCAGACCTTATTCGTGCAGCGTGGAAGTGCAGTGGTACACAGTTATTCACAGCAGACTTTTATAAAAAGAATATTAAACCTGTTGTAGGTAAATGGGGTTTTGAGGATAAACACTTCCATTCGGAACCATTTACTGACGTAGTTCAGATACGTGAAAAGACTGGAATAATGTGTATGAACTTCGGTAATGGTGGCTATCAAGCACACTCATCTACTGAGTATCTTGTGATTGAACATGTTGACCATGCTTTGGGTATGGGATTGGACCTCGTTAAAAACATACCTTGCACAGAGCAATACAAGTTCACAAAGTCATATGACAGAACTGCAACAGGAGCCATCATTCATGGTTCAGCATCATTTGATGATGAAAGGGAGTGTGAAAAGTTGTTTGGCACATACTACAGTAACACCAACTATAACTCAAACAGCAATAGTAATACACATAGTTCAAGTGCTTCTTCTAATAATCGTTCAGATAACAACGTTAACACTACTCCAAAGGACGATGGTGTAAATGAAGAGACTGTCAAGTACATTGTAGATACCTACGATGACTATATTAATACCATCAAGGATGAGGTAGATAAGAAGTGTGACGCTATTAGCGATATAATTAAGGACAAGTTCCGTGAAGCTGGTATTGATTTCAGTACATTTGGAATTAACATTAAGGATGAGTTTGCTAGTGTATTTAGTAAAAAAATCAATTTCTAAACAACAAAAGCGATGATTGGGACTAACATAAGGGGATTTCGTCATTTGATAAGAATGGCGAAAGCCTCACAAGAAATAAAGATTATATTCTCACATGACCACAATTACATTAATAGTGGAATTGCTTTATATGTAGACGGAAATAAAAACAAAAACCCATATACGTCATCTAATAATGACTATTTGTTGATTTTCAATGATTGTACGTCTAATATAAAGTTCAACATGGATATGCATAGGGGCGCTGAAAATTCAGATAAGATAAGCGAACTTAGTGCAAAATATCATAATGTATGGCTGATAACAGTGGGAAAGCGTAGCTATATAGAAGATTCTCGTAATTTGTCCCACATAATTGCTTTACCTAGTAATTTTGACGAGGAATACGATAAATTCTGCACGGCCAACAAAAAGCAAATGCCAAATGCTACTAGATTTATTGAAATCAACCATGCAATTTTGAAGTATTTATTTGCTATCACAAACGCCTCTAAGAATTTCTTCTTTTGGGCAGTGAATGCACGTTTCAAACAAGGTATATCATTTGCTTTCCTAGAGAAAGTAATGATTTGGAACGATAATTATAGTCAATTGGCTAGTAAACTTTCAAAGGGGACAATCACAGCATATACAAGTGGCAGTGATTTCTGCAAGCTTTCAAGGGAAATGGCGAAATTGAGACGTGATAAGCGTGCCAATGACGTTATTAACATGTTCAATACAGTTCAAAAGAAAGCCCTCAGAGGCGTTTCTTTGAGCGATAGGGACTATGATACCCTTTCTAAGTTTGGAAAGCTCTCAGGCAAAAAGAAGAGCAATTTCATACGTAAAATGTCAACCATTGAAGACGCATCAGAGATATTGAAACAAATGTCATTCCTAGCTGATGTTCATTTCGAATGGAAAAAGGAGTCAGTACTTGATTTTATCAAGAATTCAGAAGGTTTCAACTGTGATGTCGTAATAAATCGTGGTGATATATTACTTCTTAAGGTGCATGATTATGACACTGTGAAACGTCTGGCAAAAACAACCAATTGGTGCATATCAAAAGACAAAAAATATTGGATTCAATATGTTGATGGCGTAGATGATGCTACCCAATATGTATTGATGGACTTCTCACTTAAGGAAGATGATGACCTGTCTATAGTTGGATTCACATCTGTTCATGATAGAGGTATTACTAATGCGCATGATTTCCAAAATAAGAACCTTATGAATGGTAGGCATATGAATATGCTTACAGAGATAAGGTCATTTGCTAATCGCAATGCTGATTGTAGAAGCATCTTTGGTGTTCTTGACAAGTATGGCATCAAGCTATCTGAAGTTGTAAGTTATGCCCCTAGTCAATACAAATGGAATAGGGAGAGCATGTTTGAATACCTAAATCGATGTGTTAACGAAGAAGATTATTACATTGTTTATGATGACGGCAATAGGGTTTGCCTAATTGTTGAAAATGACAATGTTATGTACTTCTTTGGCGATACATATATAGACAGAAACGATGGCGTATCTGGGCATGGCAATCAATATATAATCTTTGCAGATTTCTCTAAAAGCGAAAAAGACCCTGAAAAATTGGTGTTTGGCATAATCACATATAACTATGATGAAAGAGAAAGTAATTGTGGAAGACTGTATAATGACAGGTATGAGGCAATAGGTCAATCGTTTGACTCTAAGTTGGAAGAGTATGGCTTACCTTACGATATTATTTGTAGAAAAGATAATCCTGTAAATCGCTTCTTTGCTGCATTAAGTTCTCTTGAGGTAGCTACTGCTAAAGACCTTTTGAAGAACAATAAGGTAGCAGAAGTGCTCAAAAAAAGAGAAAAAGCCAGTACTATAAGGGATTTAATCTCACATGTCACATTCACTTATAATTCTCCTGATTATATAGATATGTTTTATGATTGCGGTTACAAACTATCTGATATAATAGGCGGTAAATCAGCTTGTGACATAGTAAGGCGAATATTGAATTCTATGTTTGATTTGGCTCATACATTCAGACTTGATGGCAGAACATATTTGCCTACACAAGAGAATATAGATGCATTGAACCATAATGAAATATACAATAACAATGAAGCTATATATGTTGGTTACTTTACAATTATTAACAGGATTATTGATGAGGAAGCCAATAATTATGACTTTATGAACAGACTATCAAATTACGTGTGTGAGAGGCATGTTGTTACAGACTTGTTTGACCATATCGCAATTAAGATATTGAATTCTGTAAGTGATGACAATAGCAATTTCATCATTTTTAACTATATTGTTAGTTATGCATATAACTATCATAGTGCAATGGTTATTGCGGAACTAAGCAAAAAGGCTAAAGAAAATAAAATCATAGATTCGTTGATTGGTAAGTTTACTAAAATGTCTACTAGCGATTATATAACAGTAAGTATGCAGCCAACTACTGCTGACGGCAATGCCTATTATGCAGCTAATGTAGTGGCTGAGGAAAGAGGTTAATTGGATATATTGCAAGGTTGAGAAATCTTCCTTGCAATTGTTTTAAAAGAAAAAATGGTTTAACATAAGTTAACTAAAATAATTTCTTTATTTAATTTTTTTATTGTATATTTGCGGAGAAACTTTTGAATTAATAACAATTAAAAATAATAAAATGTCAGAACTTAATTATTCTAAAAAGCAGATTCAGCCATTGATTGATAAATATGCTATCAATCCTGAAACAAACACCACATTTGCTAGAATCATTACAATGTTTGACGGACAGCCAAACTATCAGTTGTGGGGTGTAAAGGTTGTTTTCAGCAAGGCAGTTAAGATTGAAATGCTTGAAAGTATTAAGGATTGGGCAGACAGCAATTCTAACCTAATCAAGCAGCTCATTAAGAACGGTAATATTGTATCATATACAACTAGTGCTGATTTTACACAGCTTCGAATGGAAATGGACGGATTGTGTAAAATTGCATTCGTAAAGAATATAATCAGTCGTTTCAATACTGACCAACGTAAGTTGCTATCAGATACAATCAAACCAGATACTTTTGATGGCTTGTCTTGTGACAAGAACAAAACTTTTGTTGAGTGGTTTGACTTGTTTAATAAGTTCAACAAGCTATCTGCAAACACAAAGACCAAGGTTATTGGTCGAATGTCAGCAGTAAGAAATGTTACGGACATTAAGAAGCTCCTTAATGATGCTTTGAAGGAAAAGTATAATTGGAACAAAGAGGATTTGCTTTCATTTGTTGCAAACAATACACCTGATTGTGATGTTACATTCAATGATAAGGATATTGTAATTCTTAACGTTAAAAACTATAAGGATTCTAATACACTTTGCTATGGACGTACATCTTGGTGTATTACTTCATCTGAGTCTCAGTGGAAGAATTATGTGGCAAACAAAGGTCAAAAGCAGTATTTCTTCTTTGATTTCTCCAAAGCAGAAAAGGATGAGCTTGCGCACATTGGTTTCACTGTTAATGACACCAATGGTTTCTATGCAGCCCATTCAACTACTGACCAAAACATGATGAACATGGGATTCAATTACCATGGCAAACAAGTCAATATTCAGCAAGCTCTTGTTAGTGCTGGTGTTGGTTTGGGTTTGTTCCTTAAGTTGAAGCCAAACAAGCGTTATGATTGGAATGAGGAAAGCTTGACAGCTTTTATTAAGAAGAACGATAAGGATTTGGCTATCGCTTATAACAAGGATAAGCGTATCATTGTAAATGCTCTTTCAACTAATGGCGTAGCAATGCTGTGTGACCATAGCTTCATTAAGTATACAAATATGCCTGTTGATAGCAGTAGTAAGTGCTATATCTTATTTGACTTCAATATTGACAAGACTGATGACAAGTCAATGATTGCCATCTATTATAAGAAGGACAATTATAAGATTGATAGTCTCAATCAGATGTGGGGTGTTTATGGTACAAACCTTAAGGATGAGAAATACCTGTCTAAGATTGGTATTAAGACAGACGATTATCTGAATCGTGAAAAGGTTAATCCTAGCATACTTTTGCACAAACTCATTGATGAGGGTGATGAGGATGGTGCTATTGCACTTATAGACAAGGAGAAAGACATTGATGTTAACTATGAGTTTAACGATAAGCGTCCTATCTTTAGTGCCATTGATAAAAAGATGCACCGTATTGTGGGTAAGATTATGGCAAACGACAAGTTTGACTCGTCTGTTGATGATGGCTTTGGTGAGTCATTGATTCAGAACCTTCTTTACGCATACTATCTTGACGAGACTAACCGCTTGAACCCCAAGAATGCAGAAAGCGTTCGTGAAATGGTTGAAATGGTTATTGACAGTGGAAAGTTCGATTTGAACTACGTTAACGAAAATGAGGACACTGTTATTAACATTGCTTGTACCAATCCTAACATGGCTTGGTTGGTTGAAAAGCTTTCTAAGCGTAAGGATATTAACGTGAACTGTGTTAATGATATTGGTTGGGCTGCACTTGGTAATGCTCTTCGCCGAAACAATATCGAAGCCTTGAAGTGGCTTGGTAAGCGTCCAGACCTTGATATACGAAAGGAAGACAGAGAGTTGGCAGCCAAGATGAACATAAACCTTGATAAATACATCAAACCAGAACCTTTCAACGAGGTAACTGAAGCTAAGGTTGGAGAGGCTGTTGTTGCTGAAACATCTGATGCTGACCACTACAACGAAATATTCAAGAAAGTGTTCTCACTTTAAACATAGGCTTTTAGGATAATTTTAAGCACTGTTAATGAAATGTTAACAGTGCTTTTTTATTTGTTTATTTTAAACTTTTTTTGTATATTTGCATAAAGAACTTAAAAATGTTTAAAACTATGCGTACATACAAATTCGAAAACATTAAAAATAATTATGTTGTTGGCGATTGTCATGGAGATATAAAAACCTTGTTAAACAGCATAAAAATGGGGCTTAGTGTAAAACCAGACGATGAAGAGCCATTGCACCCCATGGAGATAGAAAGACTTGCTAGAAAAGCAGCTATGGAATCACGTAGGAGAGGATTAGTGCGTGAAGACGGTGGCCATGGTATGAGATTAGAAGGGCTTAGAGCATTTAATCAAAATGAAAGATTCGAACCTGAACTGACAAGCCGTCAAAGAACAATAGGTAAAGCATTAAACAAATACAAGAAAGAATTGGCAATATACTCTAATACATTGTTCATTATCACAGGAGATAGCGGTATTGGATGCAATGAACAAAAGTATTATGATGAGCTGTTTGCTAAATATAATAAGGTGCTAGAATATAACAACTCGTTTGTTGTATTTATAAGAGGAAATCATGATGACCCCACATACTTTGATGGAGAGAGAATTAATCTTTCCAATATAAAGGCGATTCCTGACTATTCTGTTATACAAATAGGAAATCGTAATATCCTTTGTGTTGGCGGTGCTATTTCTATTGATAGGATGTGGCGTATGAAGCAGCAAGATAGAATCAATGCATTTGGTGCACCAAATAAAAAACATTTATATTGGAAAAATGAAGCGCCTGTATTTGATAAAGAAGCCATTTGTGAAATAGCAAAGGAAATGAAGATAAATTGCGTTGTTTCACACTCTGCACCATCATTTATTAATCAAGATGTAAATGATGATGCCATTGATAATTGGATAAAAGATGATGTCACACTTTCTGATGATATAAAAGAAGAAAGAAACACAATGGACAGGGTGTTTGAATGTCTTAGAGACAATAATACTAAACCCGCTTATTGGGCATATAGCCATTTTGATTATCTTTCTATAGAAAAACGTTCAGATACTATATTCCGAGGACTTGGTGATGGATTTAGCCCTGTTTCTATTGATTTTGACTTTATTCAATTCCAACAGATGGAAGAAAATAAGAAGAAAAAAACAAAGGCGCATAAACAAATAAAAATAGCCACGCCACTTATGGATAATAATCCATTTGATAACGAAGGACATCATGGAGAATATGGTGTATTAGGGGCTGAAGACGAACATGGTGATGATTTACCAGATTTTGCTGATGAAGGCGAAAGAGAAGAAGATAATGGCAATGAGTTGGATGCACGCAATCATGAAGATGGAATTCGTGTTGAACAAGCAAATGGTGGTTATCAAATAGATGGCGATGAATTACGGCAAACTATTGAACGTATAAATCGTGAAGTACATGGGCGTTGGGATGCTGCTCCAACCAGGCATGTTCAAAGAACTTTTTTTAATGCCGTAGTAGGGCCACAAGGATAAATAGTTTAAAAAAGTTTTACATGGCGAAAAGTAAGTTTTTATCTATAATGGTTGTTGGTAAAGAACCTGACAAACTAATGGCTAAATATGACAAAGCTTTGAAAGTGAAGCCATACGTCAAATACAGGTATCTTGATGCCAAGAAAATGAGGGATAATGCAATTAAAGTATTGACTGAATTAGTTGGGGACCCTGAAAAATTCTCATTAAATTCATTTCAAACGGATTATTTCAAAGAACGTTTGAAATCATTCAATTCAATGTCACCATTTGAGTATTACAGCACTGTAACACAAGGTTTGTATTATGATGAAAATGGCGATGCATTATCTGAGGAAAATCCTGATGGTAAATGGGACAAATATAACATCGGAAGGAACTTCTCTTACCCATTGAAATTAAAAAATGGTAAAGAAGCTTATCAAGCAATCGCCAAAGATGTTGATTGGGATAGTATGCACATGAATCATGATTATGTTAGACTATTTGAAACAATATGGGAATTGGCAATTGATGATGCTGAACCTAATAACGAACAAGAAAAACGATTAAAAGACAATTGGGCAACAAAGAAGAATTACTTATCTAATTTCAAGACAAAAGATGATTTCGTGGCACATAATTGTGCATATTGGAATTATGCTTTTCTTGATAAAAATGGATGGGTTGACCTTGATGATGGTAGCAATGAGGCTGAATGGATTGGAAACTTTTATAATCGTTTCATAGCCAAACTAAATGATGATGATTTGGTTACAATCTATGAATATGCTATTACAAAAGAAGATGTTTAACAAAGATTAACATGGAATATTTGTTTATTCCATGTTTTTTTTGTACCTTTGCAAAAAGTATATAAACAATGCTAACACTACCAAAATGGATGTATATAGATGGTATAACATACCACTATAAAGAGTGGAAAGGCGACGATAATTCTGATGAACTTAGTGATTGGTATTTCTGTGGCTTGTTCTCAAACAATGGCAAAGGGACACCGCCTAACGTAAAGTTTAGCAACGGTAGCAGTGCTTATTTATGTTCTGCTGCTACCAGTATTGAAAAAGCTAGGGAAGATTTGTTAGAAATGATAAATTTTATGCAATATTAAATATGGAAGGTATTAATTCACATGATTTAAAACTACTAAGGCACAGGTTTGTTGAAGATGTAGGCGCACCAATTCAAGTGCTAATTGACCCATTCTTCACCAAGCGCCTTGCTTTATTTGATAAACAGTATGGTACTCTTCAAGCCTATAAAGACTACGTTGCACACGTAAATGAGGCATTTGATGGAAACATACAGTTATATCTTGAAACATATCATTCACTACGTGATAGAATCATAGAAGACGTATCTAATTCAAAGGCTTTCAGGGATTTCTGTGAAGATGATAAAGTAACAAAACAAATAAAGGAATACAAGCCAATTAAAGGTAATGTTAACCTTTATACACAAGAGCAAGTTAAAGAAGGCGATAACATGTTCTTATCATTAGACATGAAAAAAGCCAATTTCCAAACATTGAAATGGATTAACCCAGCAATAGTGCATGATTGTGATACATATGAGGACTTTATTGGTAAGTACACTGATATGCAGTGGGCTAAAAAGTCTAAACGAACAAGGGAAATTATCTTTGGTAAGTTGAATCCAAATCGTACCATGAAATATGAAGCCATACTTATGGGAATGGTTGAGGAATATATACGCAAGACATGTATACCCGAATGGTTTGATTTGTATTCTATCAATTCCGATGAATTGATATATAAATTAAAGTCTGGTGCTGATTATGAAAAAGCCATAAAACATGTAACAGATAAAATCAATGAAGATAACCTTCTTATAAATACAGGGTTGAAACTTAGAATGGAGTTCTTCCGCCTAGTATGTTATCAGTTCAAAACATCTGCTTCTGATAAAATAATGAAGGTGTTCGTCAAACAGCATCATGATGGAAAGGTAACGTACAAATGTGCTAACGAGATTTATTTCCCTCAGACATATAAGCTTATTAATGGAATGGCAATAGAGGATGATGACTTGGTGTTCTATTATGATAAAACAGAATTAGCAAGATTCTTCAAACCAATTGAAATGATTAAATAAAAAAATATGAACGAGTTACTTAAGATTAACGATAGCAAGTTTATAAAGCTAATAGAAAGGCTTAAAAAACTGATAGATGGCAGCGTATTTGAAAATCATGTATTCATTGTTGGAGGATTTGTACGTGATGCTGTGATGGGCAATCCAGTAAAGGATGTTGATATTGTGGTCGATGTTCCTGATGGTGGTATAGGCTTTGCAACGTGGTTGGCATTCAATACAGGGTGTCTTATTAATGGTAAAAACCCATGCACATTCCCATCATATGGCACAGCTAAACTTCAAATATATTCTGACCCTGAGCTGTCAAATATTGAGATAGAATGTGTTCAAACTCGTAAGGAGAAGTATGATAAAAATTCACGTAATCCAGAAACCGTATTTGGCACATTACAAGAGGATGCAATGAGACGTGACCTCACAATCAATGCTTTATATTATAATATAAGCACTGATGAGATTTGTGATTTTACTAAATGCGGTCTTGATGACATCAAAAACCATGTGATACGAACAACAGGAAAACCAGACATGGTGTTTTCAGATGACCCATTGAGAATACTTAGAGTCATACGTTTTGCTACTCGTTTCGGTTGGAAAATAGAAAAAGACACATGGCTTGGTATGATTATGAATGCACGTAGGATTAACATTCTCAGCCAAGAGCGTGTTACAATGGAACTAAATAACATGCTTATGTGTGATACGCCTAGCGTAGCGATTGAACGTATGGATAAATGTAACGTCCTACGTAAAGTACTACCTTCACTTGATATTAGCAAACACGTATATCAGGATTTAAGACCGATAAGAAGCGTGTATCAACATGTGTTAGAGGTTTTGGACAAAACGCCAAAGGTGCTAGAAACACGTCTTGCAGCATTATTCCATGATATTGGTAAAATTAAGACCTATGATAAGCATTTTATGTACCATTCTCAAATTGGCGCTGATATGGCAGAAGAAGTCATGAAAGCCATGAAGTACTCTAATGCCACCATAGAAACTGTCAAAAAGGCTATTGAGAATCATGAGGCGTTTTCTTCATATATAGGCAATACAATACCAAGACCAGCTGTAATAAGAAAGTTCGTCAGCAAATTTGATGGTAATGATAAGGACTTGGAAGTTGCTTTAGACCTTATACATGCCAATAACCTTGGACAAATGTATGGAAAGAAGATAAAGCAAATACCTGGCGTAAAAGCAAAGATTGAAGAACTTGATAAAAAAAGCGCTATAGAAAGCGGTAAGAAAGTCGTTATACCACTTTCAGGGAAGGATATAATGGCGGAATTCAACCTTCGCTCAGGCCCAGTGATTGGCACTATAATGCAGAAAGTTAAAAACAAGGTTTTAGAAAAACCTGATATAACAAAAGAGGAATTATTCAACTATGTTGAGGAATATTTAAAAGCGGTTGTCTGATATAATTCAGACAACCTTTTTATTTTTCCTGCTATTTATTTTCAAACTTAAAAACATATTTTTTATAAAAACTTTTATGACAGTTAAAGAGCTAGAACATAAATTCAATAGCATAGGAATAAAATTAAAAAGGAAGATAAAGATATCTGATGAATATGAAATAACATATGATGATTTCAAAAATGGAAAAATATATCAAAAATACATATCATCAGACAATATTCAACGAATGGTTGATGGCTTCATGACGCTTGATAACAATATTGTATATTGCCAAGTGTCAGTTACTGATATCAATATAGAATCAGATGATATATTTCCTCCTTGTGGCGGAGAATTAATTATTAATACATATGCTAACTATGCTATAGACAACATATCACTTGATGGTAATATAATTACAACAATAACAGGTAAAAGCAAAATAAATGCACTAATATCTGTTGATAATGACTTGTTCAGTTATGAAAAGCCATATCTGATAAATTATAATCAAAACGATGGCGATACTGATATAATAGTTAATATTGATGCATCATATTATCACGCAGGAAACAAATACAAGGCTTCTAAGCGCATTTCACAGCCAATTAGTAGTATTTCTCAGTGGAAGGTAAAAGAAGAGCCTACAAGCAAAATAATGCTGTCTTTGGACAAATATAAAATCAGTGGCAAAGGTGGCAAGATAACTGCAAAGGTTGAAAGGGGGTTTTCAAGGATTTACTATAAGGAAGATGGCTGTGGTAACATAGTTGGTGAAAAATGCGAACCTAACTTGGTTGAAGATGTAACAAATGATTGCATAATAACAACATCTGATAAAAAGGCATTTGAAACATGCGGCAATGTAATAAATGTACATAAACAAGAAGCAGACGCAGAAAAACGTGAGTGTACTATTACAGCTAGGTATTTAGATAAATCTGATAGTGTTATTGTTCGGCAATCAGCAGGAGGAAAAACAACATATAAATACGATTTGTCATTTATTGATGACATGACTATCAATACTCTATATTTAGATACATGTATGACTTCAGTTAATATCATAGAGTTGAATTCCCGTAAATTCAAATATGTTGATAATAACTTTGTTTCATCGTCGATAGTTAGTGACTTGATAATTGAAAACGAAGCTGATTGGTTGAAAATTTCTGTTGATGAAGAAAATAATATGTGCTTATTGACAGTGAACGCCACACAAGCTAATGAAGATAAAAATAGCGATAGGGAAGAGGTAATTACTATATGGCAAAAGGAACACCCAGATACTCCAATACACTTGATAGTATCTCAGCCACATATGACAGTTAAGGAAACAAAATATGTATGTGAATTCATATCTAATGGTACATATGATGTTGATAATGTCAATAATGAAAAACTACATTTTTCAAAACCATATAAACAAATAATATATGAAAACGGAGATATTGAATATACACCAATAAATAAAAGCCTTACCTTCAAATATACATTTGAAACAAGTGATAGACACCTATATGGCTCTATTATGAAAGATGGAGATAATTACTATATGATTTTTAATCGCCCTGATATAAAAAAGGATAGTAATATAGTTGTTACAGCACATTTAACTTTTTATGATGAAAATGGCGATTTCATGTTTAATAGCAATGACGCTAATATCGTGTTAATTAGTAAAAATAAAGTTCTGTTAACCGTATATACATATACAAATGAAAAACCGATTAATAATGTATGGTCAACCTCAAGCAAGTTAATAGTTGATTTCAAACATGAAATAAATCTTAAACCATGTTGGATATCTCCTGATATGGAAGAATATAAAGATATTATTTATAAAGGATTTATAAATATCAACGAAGGAAGACATGTGTTCGAAACAAATGGATTATATATTGATGGAAAAGAATATTATATAACCGGAGAAATCATAGTTGATGATGAAATGAAAGAAACTGAAATAGGTATAGAAATTTAAACATAGTTCATGGCATGCTTAATGCGTAATAACGGCACTAAAAACAATATATACATAAGGAGTAATCAATCAAAGGTTGCTCCTTTTTTGTATAAAAACATTCATTTTAATAATTTTTAACTAAAAACATTTGTTTAATATAATATATTTTTGTATCTTTGTAGTCAAAGTATATTATATGTAATATGGAATGGAATTTTGGTGGTTGGAGTTTTAAAGACGTTTATAAGCTATACAAGAGATTTCTAAAGGATAGTGGGTCATATTCACGTGCAATGCAGATATATAAGCACAATGTTATGGTTGGGTGTGGCATAGAAGAAAACCTTATGCAAGTTACCCCTAAAGATTGGATTTGCAGGAATGCATTATTTTGTACTTGGAAAAATACTGACGAAGGAAGAAAATTTTGGTTTAGAAGGTCTCTTTTTTGGCAATTAATGCTAATAGAAAAAAAGGTTTTAACAAATATAAGCGATATAAAATACATTAATTTTAGTATTAAAAATTATTGTAGTGAATTTAAATGTGATGTTGAAAATGAGTTTGGGGATAGATTAAAAATATTTGAAGCATATGATATTTGAAGAATCTTTTAACTTATTCAAACGATTTTTAAAGGAAGATGGCATATATATAAAAGCTATGAAAATATATGACCATGAGCCATGGGGAGAAATTGGAAAAATGTCTATTAAAGACAGATTTAAACATATGTCACCAGTAAGATGGCTAACAAGTGAAAATTTATTTTGCGATTGGTCAAAAAGTAAAGAAGGTAGAAAATTTTGGTTTAAAAAAAATATATTATGGAAGATTCTTTTATGTGAAAAAGAATGCATGCAAAACTGTGACATAAAAGAAATCATTAAAGATTATTGTGAAGAATTTAAATGTGATGCAGAAACTGAATTTGGTGATAAACTTAAGTTATTAGATAAAAAATAAAAACACAAATAAATATGGAAACAAAAGACAAGATTTTGATAATCATTGATGCTCAGAATGATTTCATTGATGGTACATTAGGAGTAGAGGGTTCAAAAGAAAAG
>Ga0310786_10006966_pt1 | contig 14880 bp, 11 predicted proteins | sample AusTroGonzalo_MG_FD_203881 | JGI IMG/M metagenome (GOLD analysis project Ga0310786, IMG submission 203881) | Bovine rumen microbial communities from tropical cattle in Woodstock, Queensland, Australia - Gonzalo_03 (v2) (version 2) | ecosystem: Host-associated > Mammals > Digestive system >... | reverse complement strand
CGTCGTTAACAAAAACATACTGGAGCTTAATATCCGAGCCGAAAAACGCTTTTTCGGCTTCTTCAAAAAAGCGTTTGATATTATTTTCTTCGTTATAACAAGGAATTACAAGTGATAAATCCATTTTATCCCTCCCAAACAAAACAATCTTACCATAATATAGTTTGCATTTCAACAATAATTAGTATTGACAAAAGGAAAAATAAGGCTATAATATATTTAGCACTCTGATATTGAGAGTGCTAACTTTTAACGAAAAAGGTGATTTTTATGAGAAAAAAGCAGTTTAAGGCAGAATCAAAAAAGCTGCTCGATATGATGATTAATTCAATTTACACACACAAGGAAATCTTTTTGAGGGAGCTTATTTCAAACGCAAGCGACGCAACCGATAAGCTTTATTTCAAATCCCTGACCGACGGCAGTATAAACGTTTCAAGGGACGATTTGAAAATCCGCATTGAGCTTGATAAGGAAAACCGCGCCCTCACCCTCTCCGACTGCGGAATCGGTATGACCGCCGAAGAGCTTGAAACAAACCTCGGAACAATCGCAAAATCCGACTCGCTTAACTTCAAAAAAGAAAACGAAGGCGCCGAGGGCATTGACGATGTTGAGGTTATCGGTCAGTTCGGAGTCGGCTTCTATTCCTCGTTTATGGTTGCCGACAGGGTTGAGGTAATTTCAAAGGCGCTCGGCAGCAGTGATGCTAACAAGTGGACCTCCGAGGGTGCCGACGGCTACACAATCGTGCCAACCGATAAGGAAGAGCGCGGAACAACCGTTATTCTTCATATTAAAAATAATACCGAAACCGACAGCTTTGACGAATTCCTTGAGCAGTACAGAATTGAGGAGCTCGTTAAGAAATACAGCGATTATATCCGCTATCCCATTGTTATGGAGATGAGCTCACAGATTCCCGATCCCGACAAAGAGGGCGAATACATAACCGAGCTTAACGATGAGGTTCTCAACTCCCAGGTTCCGCTCTGGCGCAAGAGCAAGAGCGAAATCAAGGACGAGGAATACAATGAATTTTACAAGCAGAAATTCTACGATTACACCGATCCCGCGCTTGTTATTCACTCAAAAACAGAAGGTCAGGCAACCTTTGACGCGCTTATGTTCATCCCGAAAAACGCGCCGATGGACTTTTATTCAAAGGACTATGAAAAAGGGCTTGCACTTTACACAAACGGCGTTATGATTATGGAAAAATGCGCCGACTTGCTCCCCGATTATTTCAGCTTTGTAAAAGGTCTTGTTGACAGCGCTGATCTGAGCCTGAATATCTCAAGAGAAATTCTGCAGCACGACCATCAGCTGAAAATCATTGCAAAGGCAATTGATAAAAAGATTAAATCCGAGCTTGCCAAGCTCCTCAAAAACGACAGAGAAAAGTACGAGGAATTTTTCAAAACCTTCGGCGTTCAGCTCAAATGGGGCGTTTATGCCGACTACGGTATGAACAGGGACGGCTTAAAGGATTTGCTCATCTTCAAATCCTCAAACGGCGGCTTTGCAACGCTTAAGGAATACAAAGAGCGAATGGCGGACAGCCAGGATAAGATTTACTATGCCTGCGGCGAAAGCGAAGAAAAAATCGCCCTTCTTCCCCAGTGCGAAGCAGTTAAGGAAAAGGGCTATGAGGCGCTTTATTTCACCGACGATGTTGATGAATTTGCAATTCAGATGCTGATGGAATACGACGGCAAGCAGTTTGCAAACATTCTTAAAGACGAGGTTGATTTGAGCACCGACGCCGAAAAAGAGGCTGCGCTCAAAAAGAACGAGGAAGCAAAAGACCTTCTCGACAAGATGAAGGAAATCCTCGGAGGCGAGGTTTCGCAGGTTAAGCTTTCAAACAGCCTCGGCTCCCACGCAGTCAGCCTTTCGGCAGAGGGCTACGTATCCCTTGAAATGGCAAAGGTGCTTTCGCAGATGCCCGGTGCAAACGACAGCGTTAAGGCGCAGCTTGTTCTTGAAATCAATTCAAATCACCCGATTTGCGAAAAGCTGAAAGCAGCTGACGATGAAACGCTCAAAAAATACACAAAGATTCTCTATTCCCAGGCTCGCCTCATAGCAGGTCTTACTATCGATAACCCCACCGAGCTTGCGGACAATATTGTTGATTTAATGATATAAATCAATGCACAGTGCATAGTGCATAATGCATAGTTTCGGGTCGCTTCGCTCCGATTATATTAACTGACTGCAAGCCCCGAAACTCTTCATTTTTCACTTTTCACTCTTAACTCTTCTCTAAAAACAAAAACAGCGACTCACGTCGCTGTTTTTTGTTTTATGTTTATAATAAACCATCCCAAGTATCAACTTCTTTAGCCTTCTTCTCTTCTTCGTCAAACCAGTGCTGAGTTACTGATTTGCTCTCTGTGAAGAAGCGGTAAGCGTCCTTGCCAAGGCAGTGGAGGTCGCCGAAGAAGCTCTGCTTGTGTCCGCTGAACGGAACGAAACCAACGGGTACGGGGATACCAACATTGATACCAACCTGACCGCCGTCAGTGTATCTTGCAAACTGGCGAGCATAGTAGCCGCTCTGTGTATAGATAACGGAGCCGTTTGCATAGGGGTTAGCGTTCATTTTTGCAAGACCGTCTTCAAAATTCTTGCAGGTCTTGATGCAGAGAACGGGACCGAATACCTCTTCCTGACCGATTGTCATATCGTCGGTAACATCGGTGAATACTGTGGGACCTACAAAGTAGCCGTTTTCATAGCCTGCGGGAACCTCGGGGTTACGTCCGTCAACAGCAAGTGTTGCGCCTTCGTCAATACCCTTCTGGATATCTGCAAGTACCTCGTGGTAGTGCTTTTCATATGTAATCGGGCCAAGGCGGGTGTTCTTATCCCATGCAGGACCGCAGTTTACGGAAGCAATCTGCTTTTTGAGCTCTGCAACGAACTTGTCAACAATGCTCTCCTCAACAACGCAAGCTGAAAGAGCCATACATCTCTGACCGCCGCAGCCGAAGGCTGAGTTGATAACGCCTGCAACTGTTCTTTCAAGAGCGCAGTCTTCCATAACAAGAGCGTGGTTCTTTGCCTGGCAGAGAGCCTGGCATCTCTTGCCCGTTGAAGCAGCCTTTTCGTAAATCTTAAGACCAACGGGAGTTGAACCTACGAAGGTGATGCCCTTTACGTCGGGATGTTCAAGAATTGTGTTAATCTCGTTTCTTGAGCAGGTTACAACGTTGATAACGCCGTCCGGAACGCCTGCTTCTTTATAGAGCTCTGCAATTCTCATTGCTGTTCTGGGAGTGAGAGAAGCAGCCTTGAGAACCATTGTGTTTCCGCATGCAAGACAAACGGGAGCCATCCAGCCAAACGGAATCATTGCGGGGAAGTTTACGGGAACGATACCTGCAAAAACGCCCATCGGCTCGCGGTACTTAACGGTGTCAAAGCCTGTTGAAGCATCCATAAGGCTTTCACCCATCATTAATGAGGTTGCCTGGGTTGCAAGCTCTGTGCCCTCCTGAGCCTTTCCTACGTCGCCGAGTGCCTCTGCCCAGGTTTTACCGTTTTCCTCACAAACAATCTGTGTGAGCTCATCGGTGTGTTTAATAAGAAGGTCTCTTACGTTGAAGAGAATCTGTGTTCTTTTTCTTGCAGGAGTTGCTCTCCAAGCCGGATATGCTGCTTTAGCTGCTTCAATAGCCTCTAAAACCTCATCGTTTGTGCAGCAGGGAGCCTGACCTGTTACCTCGCCCGTTGAGGGGTTGTGAAGGTCGTACCAGACTTCTGTCTTGGAATCTCTGAATTCACCGTTTACAAAATACTTGAGCTTTTCCATAGTTTTACCTCTCTTTTTGTATTTGATTTATTTTAGCATTATATTTTTATAAATTCAATATAAATTTTAACCTATTTGGCTTCCCCTCGAGGGGAAGCTGGCAGCCAAAGGCTGACTGATGAGGTGTTTTCTTATTAAGAATTTCTTAAGGCAACTCCCCTCATCCACCGCAAGCGGTCCCCCTTCCCCCGAGGGGGAAGGTTTGAGATTTATCTCGCCTTGCTGTCAATTTCTTCCTTGATTCTTGCAACAAATTCATCAATCGTTGTTGCACCCTCGTCGCCGTTCTTTCTTGAGCGGACGGAAATTGTGTTTGCCTCAATATCCTTATCGCCCACAAGAATCATATACGGAATCTTTTCCATCTGCGCGCTTCTGATTTTGAAGCCGATTTTTTCGCTTCTGTCGTCTATCTCGCAGCGAACGCCGATTGCTTCAAGCTTTTCCATCATTTCTCTTGCATAGTCCTGATGACGGTCTGCAATCGGAAGGAACTTAACCTGAACGGGAGCCATCCAGGTCGGAAATGCGCCTGCATATTTTTCAATGAGAAGCGCAAGCGTTCTTTCGTAGCAGCCGATTGAGGTTCTGTGGATGATATAGGGATTCTTCTTCTGACCGTCGGAATCAACGTATTCCATACCGAATTTCTCGGCAAGCATCTGGTCAATCTGAATTGTGATAAGAGTATCCTCTTTACCGAAAACGTTCTTAATCTGAATATCGAGCTTCGGTCCGTAGAAAGCAGCCTCGCCGATACCGATTTTGTATTCAAGACCGAGGTCGTCAAGAATTGTTTTCATAACGCCCTGTGCTTCATCCCACTGCTCGGGAGTTCCGATATACTTTTCTCTGTCGTCGGGGTCCCACTGCGAGAAACGGAAAGAAACATCCTCGCGAAGTCCGATTACATCGAGCATATACTCGCACAGTTCAAGGCATCTTCTGAACTCGTCCTCAAGCTGGTCAGGACGGCACATAAGGTGACCTTCGGAAATTGTGAACTGACGAACGCGGATAAGTCCGTGCATTTCTCCCGAAGCCTCGTTTCTGAAAAGGGTTGAGGTTTCGTCATATCTCAGGGGAAGGTCGCGGTATGAACGCGGTTTTGCAAGATATGCCTGATACTGGAACGGGCAGGTCATCGGACGGAGTGCAAAAACCTCCTTGTCCTTTTCGGGATCACCGAAAACGAACATACCGTCCTGATAGTGGTCCCAGTGACCTGAAATCTTATATAAATCGCTCTTTGCCATAAACGGAGTTTTGGTGAGCTGCCAGCCGCGCTTTGCTTCTTCATCCTCAACCCAGCGCTGAAGAATCTGGATAACCTTTGCACCCTTGGGAAGAAGAATCGGGAGTCCCTGACCGATATAGTCAACGGTGGTGAAAAGCTCGAGCTCTCTTCCAAGCTTGTTGTGGTCGCGCTTTTTAGCCTCTTCAAGTGCGGTTAAATATTCCTCAAGCATTGAAGCCTTCGGGAAGGCGATACCGTAAACACGGCAGAGCATTTTATTCTTCTCATCACCGCGCCAGTATGCGCCAGTGCACTGGGTGAGCTTAAATGCCTTAACGGTCTTCATGTCCATAATATGGGGACCTGCGCAAAGCTCGTTAAACTCGCCCTGCTTATAAAAGCTGATAGCCTCGCCCTTGTCTGCGTGCTCGTTGATAAGCTCAACCTTATAGGGCTCGTTCTTTTCCTGCATAAGAGCTATTGCCTCGTCTACGGGAAGCTCGAATTTTTCAATTTCAAAGCCTTCCTTAACGATTTTCTTCATTTCGCCCTCAATCTTTTCAAGGTCTTCGGGTGAGAAAGATTTTTCTACGTCAAAGTCATAGTAAAAACCGTTTTCAATTGCGGGACCGATGGTCAGCTTTGCCTCGGGATAAAGTCTTTTAACTGCCTGAGCCATAATGTGCGAAGCGGTATGGTTAAAAGCTCTTTTTCCGTCCTCATCGTCAAATGTTAAAATTTCAAGGGCTGCATCCTCGCTGATAACGCTTCTTAAATCAGCAACGGCGCCGTTTATCTTGCAGGCGCAGGCGTTTCTGAAAAGCCCCATAGAGATATCCTTGCAGATATCAGCGGCTGATTTAGCTTCGCTGTATTCAAGGATACTGCCGTCTTTTAATGTAATCTTCATTTTATTACCTCCTGATAAAATAAAAAATGCGCCCCTGAAATCAGGGCGCATTACACGCGGTTCCACCTGAATTGCACAATCGCTTGTGCCACTCAAAGCAATTACTGATTAATTATTGTGCGTATATTGCGCAGTCAGATTTTTCGCCAGATTGCATAAATCTACCGCAGGAATACTTGCGTATTTTAAGGTGGGTTTATGTGATATGACGGAAAATAAGCAAGCAAGATACGTGCAAAGATTTCAATCGTTAATTGATCAGTGATTGCTTAAGCCTTTAACGCAGGCATACGTCGCATCATTTCCTATGCGCTTTCAGGGGTGGTATCTTTAAAGCTTATGCGCGTTTTTTCACCGACCAAACGCTCTCTTTGGCATTTGCATCAAAGCATTGTCCCCGTCTGCAATTTCCTATTTCGGCTATATAATAGCATTAAGATATAACTTTGTCAATTATTATTTATAATTAAGTTTGGAGTTTGGAGTGTGGAGAGTGGAGTTTCGGGGCGCAAGCGCCGAAATCATATCACGGACCACAAAAAAAGCGCTGACAAACAAAGTCAGCGCTTTTTATTAGTCCTTCTTAGGTCTGCGGTTGTTGTGATGGCCGCCCTTGCCCTCTCTTCTGGGCTTTTTGTTTTCTTCTTCAATATCGTTTTCGGGTTTCATTCCCTCAAGCTCGATGAGTGCATCTCTTCTTGAAAGATTGATTCTGCCCTGGTCGTCAATCTCGATACATTTAACTATGATTGAATCACCGATATTAACAACATCCTCAACCTTTTCGGTTCTCTTAACGTCAAGGCGTGAGATATGAACAAGACCTTCCTTGCCGGGAGCAATCTCAACGAATGCACCGAAGCTCATAATTCTTGTTACAACACCGTTATAGAAGGCGCCAACCTCGGGATCGGTTGCAATAAGACGAACAACCTCAACAGCGCCCTGGCACTTCTCTGCATCAAGACCTGAAACGTAAACTCTGCCGTCCTCTTCAATGTTAATCTTAACGTCGTAAACTTCCTGGATTTCCTGGATAACCTTACCGCCCTTGCCGATAACGTCGCCGATTTTATCGGGGTTGATTGAAAGGGTGAACATCTTGGGAGCATAGGGTGAGAGCTCTGCTCTGGGCTCGCTGATAACGGGAAGCATAATTTCATCAAGGATGTAATTTCTTGCCTTATGGGTTTTAGCAAAAGCTTCCTTGATGATATCAAAGGTAAGACCGTGTACCTTAAGGTCCATCTGGATTGCAGTAATACCGTTCTTTGTACCTGCGACCTTGAAGTCCATATCGCCGTAGAAGTCCTCAAGTCCCTGGATATCAACCATTGTCATAAAGTCGCCGTAAACGCCCTCATCACCTGTGATAAGTCCGCAGCTGATACCTGCAACGGGAGCCTTAATCGGAACACCTGCCGCCATAAGAGCAAGGGTTGAACCGCAGACGGAGCCCTGTGAGGTTGAGCCGTTTGAGGAAAGAACCTCGGATACAACTCTGATTGCATACGGGAAATCGTCAATGCTCGGAATTACGGGAAGGAGCGCCTTTTCAGCGAGCGCACCGTGGCCGATTTCTCTTCTTCCGGGACCTCTTGAAGGCTTTGTTTCGCCAACGGAGTATGAGGGGAAGTTATAGTGGTGGATATATCTCTTTTCGGTCTGCTCGTCAAGACCGTCAAGCTGCTGTGCGTCGTTCATCGGAGCAAGGGTTGCAATTGAAAGAACCTGAGTCTGTCCTCTTGTGAACATACCCGAGCCGTGAACTCTTGCAAGAAGGTCAACCTCTGCGTTAAGAGGACGGATATCGTCGATTCCTCTGCCGTCAACTCTCTTGTGCTCGTCCTTGAGCCAAGCACGAACAATGTGCTTCTGAACAAGATACATAATCTCGTCAATCTTTTCGGGATTCTCTTCAAAGCGCTCGTCGAATTTCTCGTGAACTGCCTCGTAAATCGGACGAAGAGCGGCATCGCGGACATTCTTGTCGTCCGTATCAAGCGCCTTCTTAACATCGTCCATGCAGAAAGCTTCAATCTCTGCCATAATCTCCGGATCGGGATCGGAGCTCTCATATTCAAACTTCGGCTTGCCAACCTCGGCAACAATGCCCTTGATGAATTCAACAATCTTCTTGTTTTCTTCGTGAGCAGCCTTGATTGCAGCAAGCATTGTATCATCGTCAACCTCGTTTGCGCCTGCTTCAATCATAGCAACAAGGTCTGCGGTTGAAGCAACTGTTAAAACAAGGTCGCTCTTTGCTCTCTGCTCAAGGTCGGGGTTGATAATAATTTCACCGTCAACAAGACCTACATTAACGCCTGAAATCGGTCCGTCCCAGGGAATATCTGAAATTGCGATAGCAGCGGATACGCCGATCATTGCGGTAACCTCGGGTGAACAGTCGGGATCAACGCTCATAACGGTTGCAACAACGGAACAGTCGTTTCTTAAATCCTTGGGGAATAAGGGACGGATAGGTCTGTCGATGCAGCGTGATGTTAAAATTGCCTTTTCGCTCGGTCTGCTCTCTCTTCTCTGGAAAGAACCGGGGATTCTTCCTACGGAGTACATTTTCTCTTCATAGTCAACTGAAAGCGGGAAGAAATCAACGCCCTCTCTGGGTTTAGCGGATGCGGTTACATTACAAAGAACCTCTGTTTCGCCGTAGCGAGCTAAAACGGAAGCGTTTGCAAGACCTGCCATCTTGCCTGTTTCAAGAGTGAGCTTTCTGCCTGCAAGTTCGGTTTCCCAGACTTTAAAATTCTTGAAAAACATATTTTTACCTCTCTTTGTTTTCTCTTTTCTATTTCAAAAGAAGGGTAAATTGTAATAAACTAAACCTACAAAAACAAATCCTAACACCTTCCCCTCGAGGGGAAGGGGGACCGCTTGCGGTGGATGAGGTGTGTTCCCTATTGTTGTCAGTTGTTGAAAACAATCATATGCGATAAACACCTCATCAGTCGCCTTTGGCGACAGCTTCCCCTCAAGGGGAAGCTATGAAGTTTTATAGGCTTAATTTATCACAATTATTTTCCCTTCTTATTGAACAAATAAAGTAACGAAGCAGACGGTACAGTGTACCGTCTGCCGTAAGTCATTAGTCCTCAGCCTCTGCTGAATTTCTCTCGATTGTGTTACGGATGCCGAGCTTTGCGATAAGCTGACGGTACTCGTTAACATCATTCTTATAGATATAAGCGAGAAGATTTCTTCTGTGACCAACCATCTTAAGAAGTCCGCGGCGAGAGTGATGGTCCTTCTTGTGAACCTTAAGGTGCTCGGTGAGCTCGTTGATTCTGTATGTTAAAACAGCAACCTGAACCTGAGCAGAACCTGTGTCGCCCTCGTGGATAGCATATTCCTTGATGATTTCCTGCTTTTTCTCCTGAGTCATTTTCATTTCCACCTTTCATAATATTTGCCTTTGCAAATAACACAGTAGCGGGATGGTGAACCCCGAAACCGAGTAATTCGTTTTCAGCGAAAGGGATTATAACATATAAATTATTATTTGTAAAGAGAAATTTTTTTCGCACAGGGGTCTGTCCCCTGTGCGATTCGGACAATCAGCATATTTTGTGGTTGAAAACACGCTCTTATACATTATATCAGATGCATAATTTTTTCCTTGACAAACGCTTAATATATGCTATAATTTATAAGCCGCATATTATGGGCTTTCAAGTTGCGCCGCAACTTAATTACGAATTACGAGTTACGAATTACGAATTGACGGTCTTGCAGACAGCTATTATATAATGCTGTGCGCAGCACCTGTCAACGCGCAACGCGTAACGCGTAGCGCGTTGACGGGTGCACGCCTATCGTAGCGAGTCTTATGAAAGGTAGAAAAAATATGTACGCAGTTATCGAAACAGGCGGAAAGCAGTATAAGGTTTCCGAGGGCGACGTTCTTTACATCGAAAAGCTCGGCGCTGACGAAAACGCAGAGGTTACCTTCGATAAGGTTCTTGCAGTAAGCACCGATAAGGGCTTCAAGGCAGGTGCTGATTGTGCAAAGGCTTCCGTTTCAGCAAAGGTTCTTAAGAACGGCAAGGGCAAGAAGATTACAGTTTTCACCTATAAGCCGAAGAAGAACGAAAAGCGCAAGATGGGTCATCGTCAGCCTTACACAAAGGTTGAAATCACCTCAATCAAGGCATAATGATAAGAATCAATTTTTTTAAAGAAAACGGTTTAATATCGGGCTTTGAATGCAAGGGGCATTCAATGAGCGCCGAACGCGGTCAGGATATTATCTGCGCTGCGGTATCAAGCGCCTGCTATATGGCGGCAAACACCGTAACCGAGATTACAAGGCTTGACGCTGAGGCAAATGCAACCGACGGCTATATGAGGCTTGATGTTAAATCTTCCAAAGAAAAGGCTCAGGATACCTTAAACGGTTTACTTCTTCATTTAACCGAGCTTGAAAAGCAGTATCCGGGCAATATTAAAGTGATTATAACGGAGGTTTAGGTATGCTTAAGTTAAACATACAGCTTTTTGCTCATAAAAAAGGTATGGGTTCAACTAAGAACGGCAGAGACAGCGAATCAAAGCGCCTCGGTGCTAAGAGAGCAGACGGTCAGTTCGTTCTTGCAGGCAATATTCTCTATCGCCAGAGAGGAACCCACATTCATCCGGGCAACAATGTAGGCATTGGCTCTGATGACACCCTCTTTGCTCTTATCGACGGAACAGTTAAGTTCGAAAAAATGGGCAAGGGCAGAAAAAAGGTTTCTGTTTACCCTGTTGAGCAGTAATAAAAAAATAAACGGCTTGCTTATGCAAGCCGTTATTTTTTTTAATTACGAATTACGAGTTACGAATTACGAATTGTGGTATCTCTCTACGCTCGGTCAATAAGTTTTGGGATTCTAAAACAATAATAATTCTTTCATTTGTTGTAAATGAAACAAGTCTGTTAATAAACCAACAATCTGAACTTATTGTTCGAGGTGCAAAGCACCGAGTAACCTGAATTCGTCATTTGTCATTCGTAATTCGTAATTGTTTCAGATTTGCTATTGACAAATCTGAAACTTTGTGCTATGTTATAAGTGTACTAATCGTGTTAATACACTTAAATGTACGCAAATGTACAAATATGAAAGGGGCGATTGTATGATTTCTATTAATTATCGCGACCCTCGACCGCTTTACGAGCAGATAAAGGAAAGCATAATCAAGCTGATTATGACGAAGTCGCTTGCCGAAAATGAGCAGCTTCCCTCTGTTCGTGAGCTTGCAGTTGAGCTTGCGATAAACTCAAACACCATTCAGCGCGCCTACCGCGAGCTTGAAAACGAGGGGTATATCTATAAGATATCGGGCAAAGGAACCTTTGTTTCCCCTCAGGAGCATATCAAGCCAAACACCGACGAGCTTATGAAGGGCTTCAAGGATGCTGCGGCAAAGCTCCTTTTTGCAGGCGAGAGCGCCGCTGCGCTGAAAAACGAAATTGAAAAGATTGAAAAGGAGGTAATGCAAAATGATTGAGCTGAAAAATGTTGTTAAATCCTTCGGCGATTTCAATGCGCTCGACGGTGCGAATATGCATGTTCAAAACGGCAGCGTTTACGGACTTGTAGGTCCCAACGGAGCAGGCAAAACAACGCTTATGAACACTCTTTGCGGAATATATAAAGCCGCAGGCGGTGAAATCACTGTTGACGGGGCTCCCGTTTATGAAAACAACGATGTTAAAAAGCGCATTGTTTATATTTCAGACGATGTTTTCTATTTCCATAACTCCACAACAAAAAGCCTTAAAAACTTTTATAAAGGTATATATACCGATTTTGATGAGGCAAAATTCGAAGCTTATGCAAAGTATTTCCCGAGCATAAACCGGAATATGAATGTCCGCCGTCTTTCAAAGGGTATGAAAAAGCAGGTTGCCTTCTGGATTGCAATTTGCTGCAAACCCGATATTCTTGTTCTTGATGAGCCCGTTGACGGACTTGACCCGATGATGCGCCACCAGATCTGGGGACTGATTATAAACGAGGTTTCCGAAAGAGAAATGACCGTTTTAATCTCCTCCCACAACCTGCGCGAACTTGAGGATGTCTGCGATACGGTTGGCATTATGAACAAGGGCAAAATCTTCCTTGAGGCTTCGCTCGACGAGCTTAAAACCCAGCTCTCAAAAATTCAGGTTTCGTTTGAAAACGAGGTTAACACGGAGGATTTCGGCATTAAGATTCTTAAGGAAAAGAAAATCGGCAGAGTTTACGAATTAATTGTAAGCGGCGATAAAGGCGAAATCGAAAGCAAACTTAATGAATATCATCCTCTTTTTGTTGAGGCGCTGCCCTTAACGCTTGAGGAAATCTTTATCTACGAATTGGGGGAAGTTGACAATGAAATCAAACAAATCCTTATTTAGTGCAACCCTCTTTAAATCAAATATTGTTCGCTTTCTTCCGTTTTCAATTCTTTTCACAATCATTGAACTGGTTATCTTTCCTTTAATACTGTTCTTTAATTACAGCAGAAAATACAATGCGGATTTTTCCGATTTGTTCGGAATGGGCGTTGCCTCGGATGTTTTTACGGGAATCTTTGCGGTTGTTTTTGCAATTCTGATTTTCGGCTATCTTTTCAGCGCGAATAAAAGCATTGCACTGCACTCCTTCCCAATTGGCAGAAAAGCGCTGTTCACAACTAATTTTATAAGCGCATATGTTCTTCTGGTTGTTCCCCAGCTTGTCGGCTTTGTGCTTGCACTTCCGGGAATGATTATGTTTACTAAGGCGGAGATTTTCAAGGCATTCTTACTCCTGCATTTGCCGACAATTTTCCTGTTCTCGTTCATCGTGCTTTCAATCGCAGTTCTTGCAATGATGCTTTCGGGCAACGCATTTGCAGGACTGATTATCTACGGTATACTCAATTTCTTATATACCGCGGTTGTTATGCTGCTGAGCTATGCAGTTTCCTTCTTCGGCTACGGACTTAATGAAACTGTTATTATGAACGATGGTTATTCCTATATTCTCTCCCCTGCTGTTGAGCTGTTCTCAAGAATGAGCGAATACGAGGAAATAATGGAAAAGGGCAAAACAATAGTTGAGCTTAACCCGACTTATTTTGCAGCGCTCGGCATATACTTTGCTGTTGCAATTGCAATCTGCGCGCTTGCATACCTGCTCTATAAATGCCGCGAGCTTGAGGTTGCGGGCGAAATGGCAGCCTTTGAAAAAGAGCTTCCGTTCATCAGAGTTATTGTTTCCGTTATCGGTGCAACCGTTATTGCAATGAGCATCGGCTCGATAATCAATGCGGGCAAGGTAGGAATGATTATTCTCTATGTCGTTTTCTCGTTCATCGTTTACTTTGCAACGCAGATGATTTTGAAGAGAAAGTTCAACATTTTCTCGGGTAAGCTGATTATCAGATGGGCTGTCTGCTGTGCAGTCAGCGTCGGCGTTGTTCTCGGTCTTGCAGCATATGAAACAAATTATATTCCCGAGGCTTCAAGAGTTGACAAAGCTTCGGTTAATATGACCTACGAAATTGAAGCAGACGGTGAAAAGGGCACCCAGCAATTCCGGGAGCTTCAGAAGGAGCTTATTAAGTATTCAAAAGAGAATAATGCCGTAACGGGCTTCCGCAGCGCAACGGACTATGCAATGATTGACTACGCTGACGAAGAGAGTTTACCTGATAAGCTCTATCTCAATATCCAAATTGACTACACCCTTAAAAACGGCAAAGAGGTTTCAAGAGTCTATGAATATAACGGCGAAAGCAAGAAAATCAACGCTCTGATTAAAGCAATTGAAACTGAAAATGAATATCAGAATATGTTTGATTATCTTGATGAAATCGGCGTTAAGTACACGGTTAAGGGCATTTCGGTTGATTCCTATGAAAATGAGTACAGTGAGGAATACACCGTTTACGCAAAGGATTATGAAACATTTATCGCTCTTTGCAAGGAGGATATTGCAACCTTAACCGATAATTATTCATCGCTCACTCCCAAGAAGGATTCCTACAGCGATGTCTGGATTGAATGTGTCCTTGATAAGAACGTTAAAAAGGATGTTCTTGACGTGCTTACTGACGGTTCATACAGCAACTTTGTTGAGGGATACTTCTCATATGATAACTATGATGACGGCTACCCCGGCGTCTTTGACATTCATATTTCAACACTCCCCGAAAACTCAAAGGTTATGCAGTTTGTAAAGGAACATCAGGAATAATAAATAAGCCTTCCCCTTGAGGGGAAGGTGGATTGCCATAGGCAAGACGGTTGAGGTGGAATGCCAAAAACACCTCATCAGTCACCTGCGGTGACAGCTTCCCCTCAAGGGGAAGCCAAAAAAGCCGACTCCGCGGAGTCGGCTTTAGTATTTTATTTCATTTCTTTAACCTTATCAAACTCTGCGAGTGTTTCTTCGTCTGCTTTCTTTGTAATAAGAGAAACAACAACGTTAACAACAAGAGCAACAAGGAATGCGGGAAGAAGTTCATAGATATTGAGCGCGCCGCCAAGAGGACGAACAGCAAATTTCCATACAAAAATCATAACACCGCCCGAAAGCATTCCGAAGATTGTTCCCCACTTGTTTGAACGCTTCCAGAAGAGCGAAAGAATCATTGCAGGTCCGAAGGAGGCGCCGAAGCCAGCCCATGCAAAGGATACGATTTTGAATACATTTGAATCCTTATCCCATGCGATAACAACGCCGATAACGGAAATAACGATAAGGGTAACTCTTGCAACAACCATCTGTGCGGTTTCGGAAAGCTTAAGCTTGAAGAGTCCGCCGAGGATGTTTTCGCTCATTGATGAGGAAGCTGCAAGAAGCTGGCTGTCTGCAGTGCTCATTGTTGAAGCAAGAATACCTGCAAGGATAATGCCTGCAACAAGAGCAAGAACGAAGC
>Ga0310786_10006965_pt1 | contig 14880 bp, 13 predicted proteins | sample AusTroGonzalo_MG_FD_203881 | JGI IMG/M metagenome (GOLD analysis project Ga0310786, IMG submission 203881) | Bovine rumen microbial communities from tropical cattle in Woodstock, Queensland, Australia - Gonzalo_03 (v2) (version 2) | ecosystem: Host-associated > Mammals > Digestive system >... | reverse complement strand
ATTACCGGTTTTAAGCATTTCAATGATGGAATATACAATCACACAAACGCCCGAAGGAAAACTCTTGCTGCATAAAGAAGGAAGGGTTGTGCCTGCAGTAGATGTTCTCTCTGTTGATCCAGGACGTTCTGTTTACGCCTTCAACGGCGTTATGGGCGCGGGCAAAACAACCTTCATCAAACAACTTTGTGAGGAACTCGGAGTGGTGGATGTGGTCAATAGTCCTACGTTTGCCGTGGTCAATGTGTACGAAGACGCTGAAGGAGAAGAGATATATCATTTCGATTGCTACAGACTCAAAAATCTCCAGGAAGCTCTTGACCTTGGAGCCGAGGAATACCTCTACTCCGGTAACTATTGTTTTATTGAATGGCCCGATCTTATAGAAGACATACTTCCACAAGACGTAGTGAAGGTTACAATCCAAGTGCGCGAAGACGGATCACGCGTGTTAACGCTATAAATGTATTGAGTTGAAAAAACGTATATTCATATTTGTCTGGTTCTTATCCATGATCTCGCTTTCCGTAGCAGAACCGTTGGAGCATGAAAATGTTTTCACTCTGCAATGGGGTGGGGAGTGGATTGCGGATAGCTACTTAAGCCCGTTGCTTTACTCGGGTCAATATATCGCAATTGGCAACGAGTGGTGGCAACCGTTTCGTCATTCCACACCTCATATATGGAGTAAAACCCAAGGAGACTGGAGTAATATTGGCAATGCTCGCGTAGTGGGCGGACGTTGTTACAATACTGCCATGACTAATTATATATACAACCTTGGCGTTCAAGGAGGGTGGGGTGCGTTGTATAATTGGACATGGAATGCGGGATCCAATACGCCGTCTCTTCCGGAAGTGACTCTTATGCTTGGCCCATACGCCGATTTGGATTTTAGAGTACGCGAGATAGGCAGTAACGTCAATAAGCCGCTTTCATTCGATTTCGGGTTGGATGCCGACGCGATGGTTGGTGTATCTTGCATCTTCCGCTGTAAGTCGACGGCCTATCGTCTTCACTACCTGGCAACAACGAACCTGATAGGTATAGAGTGGCTTCCGGATTATTGGACGTCCTATTATGAGGTGTCGCAAGGAGTGAATATCGACGGAAGTATCGCTTTTAGCTGGTTAGCCAATCGCCACAACCTTCATCAGCAGCTTTCGTTGGATATGCAGTTCAAGCGGGTAACCTGGCGATTGGGAGTACAACATGAGTATCTTCGGTACGGGCGAAAAGGAATGTATTTTTCCAATCAAAGCGTTGGACTTGTAGTGGGGTTGGTTTGGAAATATAAAGCAGAAAGGAGCAAACTATGAAAGAAACGTATTGTAAAGTGTTGTCGGTAGCTCTCATTTGCTCTTGTGTAGTTTTGCTTTGTTCTTGTGTTCGTGATGCAGAGCTTACTTATCCGAACACCCCGGGTGGCAATTTTGAGGCATTGTGGACTATTATTGATCAAAAGTATTGCTTTGTAGAAGAAAAAGGAGTGGACTGGAATGCCATCCACGATGAGTACGCGCAATACATAGATACACTTCGGCCAAACGACTATCGAGGTCTGTTCAACACGTTAGCCGATATGCTCAATTGCCTAAATGACGGCCATGTCAATTTATATTCCAGTTTCGACATTAGCCGGTGTACCGGTTGGTATGACGGTTATCCGGAGAACTACAACCCCGCATTGTTAAGTCTCTATTTTGGAAACAACTACAAACGCGCCGGAGGCTTGTCATATAACATTATTCCCGGTATAGCCGATACGATTGGTTATATTCGCTATGAAAGTTTTAGTAACGGGTTCAGCTCTTCGAATATGTATTACGTGCTGGAATATTTCAAGCGTTGTAAGGGCATAATCTTGGATGTGCGCAATAACGGCGGAGGTAGTCTGGAATATAGTTACGCATTGGCGTCCACATTTATGGACGAAACGACACATATCGGTTTTTGGCGGCACAAAACAGGACCGGAACATCAGGCGCTTTCCGATTGGGAAAAATTGTATGTAGAAGAAAACGATATGCCCGTTAAATGGAGGAAACCTGTTGTTATTCTTGCCAACAGACGTAGTTACTCTGCCACCAACATGTTCGTCAATTGCATGAAATATGCGCCGCGTTGTTGCATTATGGGCGGAAAAACCGGTGGCGGAGGCGGCATGCCGCTGAGTTATGAATTACCAAATGGTTGGATGGTTCGTTTTTCAAGCGTCAAACTCTATAATGCAGACCAACAAAGCATAGAAGAAGGCATAGAGCCGGATACAACCGTTTTTCTCCTAAGCGAAGATAAAGATGATATAATCGAGGCCGCGATACAAAAGATTAAGGAATATGATTGAAGTAAAGAATATATATAAAAGTTTTGGTGCTCTTCAGGTGCTCAAGGGCGTCAATCTGCAGGTTCGTGATGGCGAAATAGTCAGTATAATCGGTCAAAGTGGCGCGGGAAAAACCACGCTTCTTCAGATTATCGGCACGCTCAACAAGCCGGACAAAGGGGAAATTATTATCGATAACGTGAATGTTTTCCAACTGAACGAAACAGCGTTAGCCGAATTTCGCAACAAGCATATCGGTTTTATTTTTCAGTTTCACCAACTGCTACCGGAGTTTAGTGCGTTGGAAAACGTGATGATGCCGGCTTTGATTGGTCGAAAAGATGAGAAAACGGTGCGGCAAGAGGCGCTACAACTGCTTAATGACTTGGGGTTGCAGGATAGAATCAATCATAAGCCCAATGAATTATCCGGAGGAGAAAAACAAAGGGTGGCGGCGGCTCGAGCAATGATTATGCACCCGAGTGTCATTCTCGCGGACGAACCGAGCGGCAGTCTCGACAGCAAAAACAAAGAAGAACTGCATCGTTTGCTGTTGGAAATGCGAGATAAGTACGGACAAACCATTATTATTGTAACACATGACAAGGATTTGGCCGCCATTAGTGACAGAGTTATAGAAATGAAAGACGGCTTAATCAAAGAGAACGTATGAAGCGACTGGAATACATATTCTTTTTGATCATCCTGCTTAGCTCCTGCACAGGTGGTCGCAACTATTTCCCCAAGCATATCGAGCCGGCAGAGGTTAATATCGTGCGTTTTGACAAGGCAATTTTGAATCTCGAAACAGTTGGCGATAGTCTGACAATGCGCGCTGCCGTTGATGAACTTTATCAGGAATATCCGGAGTTTACATCCATTTGGGTTGAGGACATCTTGGGAATTCCAACGGAAGATACAACTTATCTTTGCCGGGTTATTCCTGAGTTTTTGCACGATACAACGTATGGCTTTCAAGCTACTAACGCCAAATGTGCCGAAAAGTTTGCAGATATAGACGACATTCAGCAGGAACTCAACGAGGCTTTCGGACGCTTGCAGACGTTTTATCCCAGTCATGTTCCCACGCTCTACTTTTTTATTAGTGGGTTTAATAGTTCGGTGCTTGGTGTTTTGGATGGCGATATCGCTATCGGTATAGATATGTACTTGGGTAGCGATTATGAGTATTACAATAGGGTAGTGTATGAGTATCAAAAAATCACGATGCGCAAAGAGTGTATTCCGGTAGACGTGCTGAGTTATTTTCTGTTTACGCATGTGCCCTTCACGAGCGATAAAAACCGCCTCTTGGAAAATATGATTTATCGCGGTAAAATCATGTACATCGCCTCGTTGCTTTTCCCCAAAGAAAAGCCTTGGGATGTGATCGGTTATACGAAAGAAAAATGGGATTGGTGCGTCAGTAACGAGCGAGCCATCTGGGGGCTGATGATGGACAAGAAGGATCTGTATAAAACAGACCCTTTAGTAATGACCAGCTATCTCAACGACGGACCGTTCACTTCCGAAATCAGCCAGCAATCTCCGGGTAGACTGGGCACATGGGTAGGATGGCGAATCGTGAAGAATTATTTGGAGCACCACCCAGAAGTGAGCCTCGCAGACGTGCTGGAGGACGGCGACGCACAAAAGATATTGGAACAATCATACTATAAACCCTGAAAGAAAGGCTACCAAATGAATAGAAGCGATTTTCCCATCTTGCAAGAAACGGTTTTCCGCAAACCGTTGATATATCTTGATAATGCTGCCACTGCGCAAAAGCCTCGACAGGTGCTCGATGCGATTGTCTATGCGTATGAGCATTTTAACGCGAATATTCATCGCGGAGTTCACCACCTCAGTCAAGTGGCAACGATGGAGCATGAAGCGGCGCGCAAGAAAGTGGCGGACTTTATCGGCGCTCGCTCTGCCAACGAAATAATCTTCACCAAAGGCACAACCGACTCCATCAATATGCTGGCCTTTTCTTTGGGCGAACTATGCGTACAAGAGGGTGATAACATCATTGTCAGCGCCATGGAGCACCATTCAAATATCGTTCCCTGGCAGATGCTTTGTCAACGCAAAAAAGCTCATTTGCAAGTGATTCCTTTGAAGGTCGATCTTTCGTTGGATTTGCAGGCTTTCGAGGAACTGCTCAACGAGCGAACAAGGTTGGTGAGTGTAGCGCATGTTAGTAACGTGTTGGGTGTTATCAATCCGGTAAAACAGATAATCGAAGCGGCTCATAAACGAGGTGTTCCTGTCTGCATCGACGGGGCCCAGTCGGTACCGCACATGTCGGTAAATGTACAGGAATTGGACTGTGACTTCCTCGTCTTCTCCGCCCATAAAATGTATGGCCCGACCGGCCTGGGAATTCTCTATGGCAAAGAGGATTGGCTTAATCGCCTGCCACCGGCCGAGGGAGGGGGAGAGATGATTGACCACGTGCGCTGGGAGGGAACGACCTACAATAAGCTTCCCTACAAGTTTGAGGCTGGAACACCGGACTTCAACGGTAGTTACGCATTTGGAAGGGCGCTTGATTATCTGCAACAAATCGGTCAGAAAACGCTGGAGGACTACGAGAATGGCCTGATGCAAACACTTCTTTCGTCGATGCGAGGCATCCGACTCAACGGATGTACCTTATCCATTTATGCGGAGCAATCTCCAAAGGCTGGCGTGCTGAGTTTCAACGTCTATAACCGGCAAAACGCACTTATTCACCCGTATGACATAGGCATGTTGCTGGACCAACAAGGAGTGGCTATCCGAACCGGTCACCACTGCGCCGAGCCGTTGATGGATTGGTTGGGCGTGCCCGGAACAGTGCGTGTTTCCTTCGGCCTCTACAACGACGAAAACGATATACAAGCCTTTGCTGCAGCCTTAGAGAAATCACTGGCGATGCTCGCTTAATGAGACGATGGCATACAATAGGGTTTCTCTTGTGCGCCATCTCCTATCTCGCGGCGCAAAACGACTATACTCTTCCGCATGTTATTGAGGATATCTATGCAACTGCGTTGGAAGAGGGGATGACTCCGGATTTCGAAGAATTGCAGGAAAACCTGTTATTGTTGCACGAGCAGAAAATAAACATCAATCAGGCAACGCCGGATGATTTGCGTCAACTCTATTTCCTCAACGAAGAACAAATAGGCAAGATTTTCGTTTATCGCGACCAGCATCCACTACACAGCGTCTATGAACTGCAGCTTATTCCGGGGCTGAGCGAGTGGGAATATCGTTTTTTGGCGCTTTTCGTGGAAGCCGGTGAACCGGAAAAAGAAAAAACCTATATCCGCGATTTGTTCCGCTTGGCAAAACACGAAATCGATTGGCGGATCGATGCGCGTAATTTAGAGGGTTTTTCCGGTGACCCTGTTTATACAAGCCTCCGCTACCAGTTTCGCAGTATGCACAAACTGGAGTTTGGCATCACTGCCGAGCGCGACCCGGGAGAGCCGTTTGCCTCCCCGAAAACCTTCGGCTTCGACCATTATGGCGGATACCTGCAACTAAATGATGTTGGCCATTTTGCTACTATTGTTGCCGGTGATTATCGGGCAAACTTCGGATTAGGACTGGTGGTGAGCGGGCAAACGCGTTTCGGCAAGACGGCTTATCTCAATGACATGAGCCTCGGACGACAGGGATTGCGCAAATACGGGGGCACGAACGAAACGAATTTCTTCCGCGGTGTGGGTACAACCTTGCGCTTTGGCCCGCTGGATGCTACCTTTTGGTACTCTTACAAGAAAGTGGATGCCAATTTGCAAAAGGGTGCTTTTCCCAGTTTTATCACGACCGGTTTACATCGAACACCGACGGAGATAAGCCGAAAGAAAACCGTTGGACAACATATTATCGGCGCCAACCTGACATATAATTGGCGGAACTTACGCGTGGGGATAACGGCAACGGAGAACTTGCTGAGCGATACGCTTCATCCGAAACCGACGTACTATAACAGTCATTATTTTGTAGGTAAGCGCCAGGCGACAGTCGGAGCATACGCCTACTATGCTTATGGTCGGATGCAATTGTTTGGCGAAGTGGCTGTCGCACAAAATAAGAAATGGGGCGTTGGAACCCTTGTCGGCAGTAGTATTTCCGTTGCGCCGGACGTCAGGTTGTTGATGCTTGGACGCTATTATTCGCCGTGGTTTGACAATCTGTTGGCAGACGCTTTTGGCGAGAGTTCGCGCAATAACGACGAACTGGGATTTTTTGCCAGCACAGAGGTTCGATGTGTAAAAAACTGGCGTTTTGCCCTGTCGGCAGATGTGTTCTATTTCTCGGGTCCCAAATACCGGATACATGAATCGACCGTTGGTTGTGAATGGATCGGCGATGTGGGGTGGCAAGTTGTCAAGCCGCTCTCAATGGCGCTCAAACTCCGATGGAAACGGACAAAAGGAGCGTATCAGGATAAGTGTCAAGCACGTTATCTGCTCAATATCGAAAGTGGTAATTGGCGCTTTGAAACGGCCCTCGAAGGTAGTCTTTGCAACTATGATGAAGAAAAACGCCCCTCTCTTGGCGGGGTAATCCGGCAAAATGTGGAGTATCGTTTCGCGCGCACCCCTATCGTCTTGCAGACACGGTTGGAATGGTTTGATGTGCGTAATTGGAACAACCGCATCTACGCCTACGAGAATGACATATTGTATGCATTCAACATTCCAGCTTTGTACGGTCAGGGCGGACGTTGGTACGTCAATGCTCGCTATAAGATCAACGAGCATTTCGGCCTCTATTTGAAAGTCGCGGAGACGGTTTACACCCGTAAATGGGCGGCCTCGGCCGGCAGAAAATGCCTGACACAAACGGATATACATCTGTTGCTTCGTATTGTATTTTAACGCGCATATCAAATGAATATATCTATGGACCAGAAACTTACTGACATAACACCGGCGGAGCAGTCCGGACCGGAATTGTTGCTGGCGGAGAAAATCCATGCCGGTTTTCCTTCCCCGGCGCCGGACTATACAGAGCGTATTGATATTACCCGCGAGATTGTTCAGCATCCGGAAACCACTTTCTACGCCCGCATTGACGGGGACAGTATGCAAGATGCGGGTATTTTCTCCGGCGATCTGGTGGTTATTGACCGCTCCTTGAGTGCCAACAATGGCGACTATGTGGCGGCATACATCGACGGTGAGTTTACCATCAAAGAATTCCAAAACGACCCCAAGGATAATTGTGCGTGGCTCATCCCGCATAATGACAAGTACCCCAAAATTCGTGTCAACGAGGAAAATGCTTTTATCATTTGGGGAGTTATTACGCACACCATTCACGCCATCAAACACCCTTACTAAGATGTACGCCCTCTGCGATTGCAACAATTTCTTTGTCTCCTGCGAGCGGATTTTCCGGCCCGACTTGCGTCAAAAGCCGGTCGTTGTCCTTTCTGGCAACGATGGGTGCGTCGTGGCGCGCTCCAACGAGGCGAAAAAATTGGGAATCAAGATGGGCGTACCGTTCTATCAAATACAAGGCGAGGTTGCCAAATATGGCATCGTACATTTCTCTTCCAATTTCGCGCTCTACGGCGACATCTCCGCGCGCATCATGCAACTGCTGAGCCGTTATACCGATGATTTGCAGCAGTACTCCATCGACGAGGCCTTTCTCGATTTGTCGTATTGCTCTGACGTCGCCGAGGCGAAACGGTTGTGCGAGCAGATACGCGAAGAAATACTCAAAGGAATAGGCGTGTCGGTTTCGTTTGGTATCGCGCCGACGAAGACTCTTTGTAAAGTGGCTTCCCATTTTGCAAAGAAATATGCCGGATATAGAGGCGTTTGCTTGATTGATAACGATACGCGCCGACGCAAGGCTCTCGAACAATACCCCATCGATGAAGTCTGGGGAATAGGTCGCCGTTCGGTTGCCAAACTGCAGTTGGCCGGCATTCGGACTGCGCTGGATTTTGCGTCTCGTCCGGCTGTTTTTGCCCAAAACGCTCTTCATCTGCCGGGACTCAACACCTGGCGCGAACTGAATGGAGAAGACTGTATTTCGGTTCGCGAATTACCAGAAAAACAGTCGATAACTTGCTCCCGTACGTTTGTGCACGGAGTCACCGACCGCAATCTGCTTGAGCAAGCCATGAGCCGTTTTTGTGCGAACGTTGCCGAAAAGTTGCGAAAACAACATTCTGTGTGCCGACAGATGTTCGTGTTTGCGCACACCTCCCGTTTCCATGCGCAACAGGTTGTTATTCAAACAACAATCACCTTTCCGACTCCGACGGCCAATACGCAGGAACTGCTGGACGCACTGCTTAGCACCGTCCGCGCGCAGTGGCGCCCCGACACGCCCTACAAACGGGCCGGAATCATATTGTTTGATATCTCGTCCGATAGCGGCATCCAGCAGTCGTTGTTCGATACCCGAGACCGCGAGCGCGACAACCGCCTCCAGCGAGCCATCGATGCCATTAACTCCAAACAGGGGAAACAAGCCGTCGGTTTTATGTCCCAACTCCAGAGCAAACAGGCATCCGAACTCTACGAAGTCGGTGCGAAAAGCCCCGCTTACACCACTCGTCTCACAGACATAATCACGCTCCATTGCTGACGCAAGGTTGTGTCTTTTTGCTCGAGAGAAAGTAAAAAGTTGTACAATTTATGGCAAAACATTTGGTAGTCTCAAAAAAAAGCAGTAATTTTGCACCCGCTTAAGGAAATACACTATGCAGATCATTGAGAAGAAAGCTGATTTACAACAGGTAGTAGCAGCTTGCAAGCGACAGGGGAAGAGTATTGGCTTGGTGCCCACGATGGGTGCTTTGCACGAGGGACATGCGAGCCTTATCCGTCGCAGCGTGAGCGAGAACGAGGTTACCTTCGTATCCGTTTTTGTCAACCCCACTCAGTTCAACAACAAAGAAGATCTGGCCAAATACCCGCGCAACCTGCAACGCGACGCGGAACTGCTCGCTTCTATCGGGGCGGATTTCATGTTCGCGCCCACGCCGGAAGAGATGTACACGGCAGAGGAAATGCAGACGACTTTCGCCTTCGATTTCGGCGGTCTTGACCGGGTGATGGAGGGCAAAATGCGTCCGGGGCATTTCAACGGCGTCGTACAGGTGGTTAGCAAACTGTTCCGTCTTGTTGAACCTGACCGAGCCTATTTTGGCGAAAAGGACTATCAGCAACTGGCTATTATTCGCCGGATGGTGACCGAAATGCAGTTCGACCTGCAAATCATCGGCTGTCCTATCGTTCGCGAAGAGTCGGGTTTGGCTCTCTCGTCACGTAACGAACGTTTGTCCCGCGCAGAGAAAGAGACCGCTGTCAATATCTCGCGCATTCTCAAAGAGTCGCTCGACTACGCCAAAACGCATTCCGTCAATGAGACGCAACAATGGGTGGTTGCTGAGATAAACAGCATCAAAGGACTCGAAGTGGAGTACTACGAAATAGTGGACCAAACAACGCTTCTGCCCGTCAGCGATTTCTCGCACGCCATCGGTTGCGTAACCGTCTATTGCGGCCCCGTTCGACTGATTGACAATATGAAGTACGCGTGAAAGTACTGATTGACAGACATATTCCGTACCTGCAAGGTCTCTTGGAGCCGTATTGCGAAGTGCAGTATGTCGATCAGGAAGACTTCACGCCGGAAGCCGTACATGACGCGGACGCACTGCTTATCCGCACCCGCACTCGCTGCAACGAAGCCTTGCTGAAAGGCTCGAAGGTGCAGTTCATTGCAACGGCCACTATCGGTTTCGACCAGATTGACACGGCCTACTGCGAGGCGAACGGCATCAAGTGGACCAACGCTCCTGGCTGCAACGCCCAAGGCGTCTGCGACTATATTGAGAGCGCCTTGAACTATTTGGGCTTTCGAGACAATCTGAACGCTCCCACTCTCGGCATCGTCGGTTGTGGTCACGTCGGGAGCCTCGTCGCCGAGATGGCCGAGCGCAAGGGTTGGAACGTGCTCGTTTGCGACCCGCCCTTGGAGGAGCAAGTGAAGAGCAGGGGAGGAGCTGGGGAGAAGCTCCGTAGCGTGATCAATTTGGACACCCTCGCGGAGCAAAGTGACGTCATCACTTTCCATACGCCGCTGACGCGCGAAGGACGCTTTTCTACCTGGCATTTAGCGAGTTACGAACCGGTCGATGGGCAGACAACGGGGTTCTTTCGGCACGTACGACCCACTACGTTTTTGATCAACGCTGCACGAGGAGGAGTTATTGACGAAAAGGCGCTGCTCAAAGCCGGCAACCCTTATATCCTCGACTGTTGGGAAGGAGAGCCGCACCTCAATCCCGAAGTGCTCCGCCGGGCCAAGCTCGGCACCTACCACATAGCCGGCTACACCCAAGCGGGCAAGTACAACGCCTCGCAGATGGTCTTGGACGCACTTTGTAACCATTTCAGCCTGCCGAAAATGGTGCTTCCGAACCGTCCGGCCGAGGCGCCGCACGTCTGGGACATCGAGGCCGTCAGCAACGAACTCAAAGCTCATCCGGAGCTATTTGAACAATTAAGAACGAATTATAAACTACGATAATATGGCATATCAAAAACTAACTTCACGTAGCGAGAACTATTCGCAGTGGTACAACGAACTGGTCGTGAAAGCCGACCTCGCGGAACAGTCCGCCGTGCGCGGCTGTATGGTCATCAAGCCCTACGGCTACGCCATCTGGGAGCGTATCCAGGCCGGACTCGACGCCCGCTTCAAAGAGAAGGGCGTTCAGAACGCTTACTTCCCCCTGCTTATCCCGAAATCTTTCCTCAGCCGCGAGGCCGAGCACGTAGAGGGTTTCGCCAAAGAGTGCGCCGTAGTGACGCACCACCGACTGATGAACGATCCCAACGGCAAGGGCGTAGTTGTTGACCCCAACGCCCGCCTTGAGGAGGAACTGATTATCCGTCCGACGTCGGAGACAATCATCTGGTCCACCTATAAGAACTGGATTTCATCGTATCGCGACCTGCCGATTCTTTGCAATCAATGGTGTAACGTCATGCGCTGGGAAATGCGAACCCGCCTCTTCCTCCGCACGGCCGAGTTCCTCTGGCAAGAGGGTCACACGGCTCACGCCACGAAAGAGGAGGCCGAGGATTTCGCGCAGCAGATGCTCGACGTCTATGCTGACTTCGTGGAGTCTGTGATGGCCATCCCCGTCCTCAAAGGCGTCAAGTCGCCCAACGAGCGTTTCGCGGGCGCGCTCAATACCTATTGTATCGAGGCGATGATGCAGGACGGCAAGGCGCTGCAGGCCGGAACGAGCCACTTCCTCGGCCAGAACTTCGCCAAGTCGTTCGACGTGACGTTCCTGACCAAAGAGAACAAACCCGAGTACGTTTGGGCTACTTCTTGGGGCGTCTCCACCCGTCTGATGGGCGCGCTCATCATGACCCACTCTGATGACAACGGCCTTGTTCTGCCGCCGCACTTGGCGCCTATTCAGGTGGCCATCGTGCCCATCTTCAAGCAGCAAGAGCAACTCGACCTCATCCTCGAGAAGATCAACCCGATTGCCGACCAACTCAAAGCGTTGGGTATCCGCGTCAAGATTGACACGGCCGACAATATGACGCCGGGCTTCAAGTTCGCCGAGTACGAAATGCGCGGCGTACCTGTTCGCCTCGCTATCGGCGCCCGCGACATTGAGAACGGCACGATTGAGATCGCCCGTCGCGACACTCTCACCAAGGAGACGCGTCCTATCGAAGGCATCGTAGAGCATATTGCCGCGCTGCTCGAGGAGATTCAGGCTAATATCTTCCAAAAAGCCCTCGACTACCGCAAGGCCAACACCCGCAATTGCGACTCGTGGGAGGAGTTCCAAACTGAGATTCAAAAAGGCGGCTTCTTGGCTTGCCACTGGGACGGAACGCCCGAAACAGAGGAGAAGATCAAGGAACTCACGAAAGCGACTATCCGCTGCATCCCGTTGGACGCACCCGAAGAGGAGGGCCGTTGCATCTACTCCGGCAAACCCTCACACCGTCGCGTTATCTTCGCGATTGCTTACTAAATACTCTCTCCCCCGAGGAGCGGGAGTATGTTACAATAAGAGCCGGCTTCGAGGCCGGCTCTTTCTGTATCCTTACCAAACTCTCACCCTCTTCTCGGGCGCGACGTACATAGGCGACGCTTCGGTCACGCCAAATGCCTCGTACCACGCGTCTATATGCGGGAGAGCGCCGTTGACGCGCCAACGACCCAGCGAGTGCGGGTCACTCTTCGTGCGGTTCAGCACTTCCTCCGGGCGGATATTGCCGGCCCAAACGTTCGCGTAAGCCAGGAAGAAACGCTGCTCAGGCGTGAAACCGTCCACGGTCTGCAGAGGCTCCTTCGCCGCGGCTTGGGCGTTTTGGAAGGCACGGAAACTGATTTCCAGTCCGCCGTGGTCGGCGATATTCTCACCCAGTGTGAAGCGACCGTTGGCATGCACGCCAGGCGCTACTTCAATCCGGTCGAAGAAGTCGGCCATCACTTGCGTACGCTCCTGGAAACGGGCGAAATCCTCCTCCGTCCACCACATTTGCAGGTTGCCGTCCTTGTCGAACTGTGCGCCCTGGTCGTCAAAGCCGTGCGTCATCTCGTGCCCGATCACCACGCCTATTGCGCCGTAGTTGAACGCGTCGTCGGCCTGCATGTCGAAGAACGGATACTGGAGAATTCCGGCGGGGAAACAGATTTCGTTGCTCGACGGGTTATAATAGGCGTTCACGGTCTGCGGCGTCATATACCACTGCTGCTTGTCGACGGGCTTGTTCAGGAAACTGAGGCTGTAGTCCTGCTCGAACTTCGCGGCACGGAGCAAGTTCTCGAAATAGGTCTTCCCGGGGTCAATCTCCAAGGCCGTATAGTCGCGCCACTTGTCGGGATAGCCGATTTTGACGGTAAATGCGTCGAGTTTTTCGTGCGCCTTGGCGCGCGTCTCGTCACTCATCCACTCCTGGGCGTCAATACGCTGTCCGAGCGCCACTTGCAGGTTCTTGACCAAGCCGAGCATGCGCTCTTTGTTCTCTGCGGGGAAATATTTGGCGACGTACATCTGGCCGACGGCTTCGCCGAGCGTTCCGTTTACGATGCCTACGGCGCGCTTCCACAGCGGCTTAGGCTCTTGCTTACCACTCAATATGCGGCCCCAGAAATCGAAGTTCTCGGCATAAATCTCGCTCGTGAGGGCGTCGGCCGCGCCTTGCATGATCTGGTGCGTGAAATAGACTTTCAGGTCTTCCAACGGTTCTTCGGCAAGCATCTTGCCCGACTCTTTGAGATGATCAATCTGTCCTACAGAAAGGCTGTCGGTCGTGATCTCCATCGAGGCGAAGAAAGCGTCCCAGTCCACTTCCGGCACAAGCGCCTTGAGGTCGGCAACGCTCATCTTGTTGTAATTGGCTTGCGGGTCACGCAGTTCGACGTTGTTCTTCGCGGCCTTGGCCAAACGAGTCTCCAGTCGAAGCACCGTCGCGGCTTTCTTCTCCGCCTCGTCAAAACCGAACAAGCGGAACATGTTCGCCACGTGACGCTCGTAGGCCTGACGGATCCGCACGGTCTCTTCGTCCTCGTCGAGATAATACTCTTTCTCGCCCAGCGCGAAACCGGCTTGGCACTCCTTGAGGATATTCATTGTGGAGTTCATCTCGTCGGCATCGACATACATTCCCCAGATGCCGTACTGCATCGAGTGGCCGAGCAGGGCGCTGAATTCGCTTCGGTCTTTGACCGCCCAGAGTTCATCCAACGCGGGCTGAACGGCCTGTATGCCTTCCCGGTCGCGGCGAGCTGTGTCCAGTGCCATATTGTAGACGTCGGCGATCTTCTGTTCAACCGTGCCGTACGTGTGCTCTTTAGCGGCGATATCGCCGATCAGTTCGTTCAACTGTTTGCGGTTCTCTTCCGCCACAGCGTCAAACGAGCCGTAACGGCTGTACTCGGGCGTCAACGGGTTGTTAGCCATCCAACCGCCACAGGCGAATTGATAGAAATCGTCCTGCGCCACCGCGGTCGTGTCCAGGTTTTCCAGGTGAATACCAATTGTTTGTTCCTTTTGTTTTGTGCATCCTATTGCCATAATTCCCAAAGCAATAATTAGTAGTTTATTCGTCTTCATATTGTTTGTTTAATCGTTTCAGGCTGCAAAGGTACTGCTTTTTTGGGGATTGTGCAAGGAAAAGACATTTTTTTTGCGAAAAGTTTGCAAAGGAGTAGCGAGAATGGTATTAGAATGGTATTACAATGGTATTACTATCCTATTACTATTTTCTCTGAAAAGTCGCCAGTCTTCTTTACCCATAAAGGGTGCGATCTGCTACGCTGTGTAAATTTTTCTCGCTCCAGACGTCTACATAACTATGTTATATAGCCAATAAAGGCGGCAAAAAGTAGTACAACCCTACGGGATTCTTTACCCGCAAGGGTACGATCTGCTACGCTGTGTGCACTTTTCTTGCACTTTATTTGCACAATCCAAAAAATCTTTGTACCTTTGCAGCCGCAAAGGTTGGCAAGGAACAATGAAAACATCCGATTTCCGCGCGATG
>Ga0310786_10006964_pt1 | contig 14882 bp, 11 predicted proteins | sample AusTroGonzalo_MG_FD_203881 | JGI IMG/M metagenome (GOLD analysis project Ga0310786, IMG submission 203881) | Bovine rumen microbial communities from tropical cattle in Woodstock, Queensland, Australia - Gonzalo_03 (v2) (version 2) | ecosystem: Host-associated > Mammals > Digestive system >... | reverse complement strand
ATCAACTTTTGTATAAAAAGAATCCTCTGGATATTTAATTTTTCCAAATTCATATGTTTGGCTACCGCCGAATTTCCTTTTCGGTTTATGGATAACTTTTATTTCAATTTTATTGTCATTGTATACATTTACAATACATTCAAGATGCTCAAAAGTTCCACTGTAAGAAGTGTTTTTATATGAAGCACTAAATGTTTCTGTTTTTATAATTTTTTCTTTATTTTCTGTATTGTTTTTAGATACTGTAATTGTAGTAGCTGAAGCTCCAATTAATAACGTTAATGCGAAAGAAATGAATTGAGTTAATATCATAATATCCCCTCCAAAATAATATCAGGACTAAGTGTCCTAATATTATTATACTTTCTTTGTATATAATTGTCAATACATTCCACGAATATTACAACCAAATATGCAAATTACAAATTTGTAAATTATTACAATTATTTTGATAGGACTATCTGTCCTATATTCTCTTAAAAAAACACTCCTGTTTTATAATAATACATAGAATTGTTGTAATATTACAACTACAGGAGGGAAAGTATGTTCGTCAGGATAAGAAATCTTCGTGAAGATAACGACAAAACACAGCAAGAAGTATCTGATTATCTTTTCTGCGACCAGTCGCTTTACTCAAAATATGAACGCGGACTCCGCGATGTTCCCGTGAATATCATCATCAAGCTTGCGGAGCTTTACGACACAAGTACGGATTATATACTCGGTCTTACTGATGAAAAGGCAAAATATCCTATAAAAAAGTGAACCCCTTACTTTAAAAGTAAGGGGGTTTTTCAGCTTAATTTGGATCTTGCAATTTCACGAAGAACGTGTTCCATTACCTCTTCGGGAGTAGGAACTTTGCCGCTGCCGATCTTATTTATAGGAGCATCGGGATCTTTGCAGGCTTCCGCTATTGTATTTTCAATTTCGCGCTTCACTTCATCTTCACTTATGCCGTTTTTTAGTGCAACGCTTTTAAAAATATTATCGTTTTTCATTTATCTTTCTCCAAAGACAGTGATTTTATTCCTTTACATATATTCCAACGATCTCTGAGATATATGCACGGTGATAAGCATCGCCGTTAAAGAATTTTTCGGGGATACCATCATCTGTGAGAAAACCGCTTTCCTTAAGGTCGTAGCTGTAGAGTTTACGGCAAACGAGGACGAGCTCGGCTTCTTCAAATGTCATACAGCCGTCGATCTCAACGGGAGTAAGACCTGTTTCCTTTGCCTTGTCACAGTCTCTGCCGGAATGAGAGCCACAGAAGGAAAGAGCGTTTCTGAATTTCTCGCCGAAGAATGAAGCTGTAAAGCATTCATTGTCCTCAACGAAGCCATAGGTGTGGCGAGTTGGTCTTATATAGCAGGTGAGGACATTTTTGTTCCAAAGAACGCCAAGCTGTCCCCACGATGCAGTCATTGTGTTGTAGCTTTCCTTGTTTCCTCCTGTCAGCAGCATCCACTGCTTGCCTATTTTTTCAAAGGGATTGAAGGAAAGTTCGCTGATATCAATTTTTTTAAAAGCCATGGTTATTCTCCTTTAATATGATTTATATTTTATTCAGAATTACCGTGGCTTATGATACATCAGTAAGTCTTTAGTGTACTTTTATAGCGCAGACGGAGCTTATCAGTGATAAGCGCGATGAATTCTGAATTAGTGGGCTTTCCCTTGCCTGTATCAACGGTATAACCGAAGAATGAGTTAAGGGTATCAACATTGCCTCTGTCCCACGCTATCTCTATAGCGTGGCGTATAGCGCGTTCCACGCGGGAAGAGGTGGTATCATAGATACCTGCTACAGTGGGATACAGGAGCTTTGTAACGCTTTCAAGGAGCGTTTTATCCTTTATTGAATAAAGTATAGCCGTCCTAAGGTAGTGATAGCCTTTGATATGTGCAGGAACGCCCAGCTGATGTATCATATCCGTAACAACTACTTCCATATCATCGCTGAAGCTGTTGACTCTGTCTCCGAGAGCAGAGTTTATAGCACTGCAAAGGTCATCGGCACTGCACGGACGGAGCAGAAATCTTGAAGCACCGTTCTCCGTTACTTGTCTTTCGATAAATTCGTTGTCGTATGCAGACGTTATGATGAATACAGGTTGTTTTACAGCCATTTCCTTAACGGATCTCATAACTGATATAACATCACCGTTCTGAGAGGCTATGTCCATTACTGCAACATCTGGCGGATCCTTTTTGATAGATTCCAGTATTATACCACAGTCATTGCGTCTTGTATACGCATACATTCCCTTTTCGCGGAGCTTATTTGCTATACTCACGCCTGTCTCGGCAGAATCATCACCGATAAGTACTTTTACCTTGTTATTCATATTTTATACCTCCTTTTGTACAGCGGTTTTCGACCGCTTATTAATGATATCATATCACAAAAGGAGCTGCAATGCTTTATTTTTAGTGATTTACAGGTAATTGTTCGGGAAATGTATCAACAGGTAGGTGCTGAAAAAAGCCGTCGTAAAAGGTTGTCGCAAAAGACGGAAAATGAACGTAAGAAAAGATTACTTCCGTTTTTTTCTGTGAATAGCGGCCTCCGACATTTGCCTTACGTTTGTCCCCTCGGGGAAAAGCTTGTCGGCAAGCTTCTGAAGAACGTTTTTCTTTACTCTTTCTGTATGAACAGGGGCAAGCTTAGGTTCACTTGCGGGTTTGCCCCAGTTTTTCTTATCTTTATCGGAAAGAAGCGGCATAATGATATTTCTGTCACCGATATAGCTGTGAAGTTCGAGAAATTCTAGCGGCAGGCGACAGCCCTCGCTTCCGTATTTGCTGATGAAATCACCGAAATGGAAATCCAGCATAGCCTTGAAATCGTCTCTGCCGTCGGTGATCTTACGGTTTTTTTCCATTGCTTCAATGAGAGCCTTCTGCATTTCGTTCTCGGGTTCAAAATCTTCGATGAACGAAAGCGGTCCAAGTATCATAAAGCCTATCATATACTCATCGAGACAGAAATCGCTGTGCGGCTTTTTATTCTGCGGTATATCGAAGCCGTAGGCTGCGTATAGTGCGAAGGCAGACCTTATAGCCATGCATTTTTCACCGTCTATCTCATACAGCAGCTTTTCCTCGATAAATCCGCGGAGCCGTCCTGATTTTACCATAAGAGGCTGAACAGACTGAAGCATTACAGCCTTTATACCTCTTACGATAGCGGCTTCCACATCGTTTGAGAAGTCTCCTCCGATATGAAGGATATTATTTGCTTCTACTCCTGCTTTCTTTATGACAGCTTCAAGATATGCTGTCTCGGCGGAATCGGGGATATTCTGTTCTGCGGGGATTATAACGGAGTCATACGCGCCGTAGCCGCAGTCACAGAGTATTTTCACAACAACATCTCGCGGATAGTAGGATACAGAAGTAATGATTATCTTGTTCTTACAGTCCTTAGCCTTATCAAAGAGGAGCTTTCCCAGCTTTCGCGGAAAGGCGAAATGCTGTATAAGGTCACATTCTCTTGTCATAAGTCTTTCCCTGCCTGTGGGAGTTATACCGCTCATCTTAGCGAGTATGTTGTATATTTTTTCAAGTGTAACGTTGCCCTTGGGGCCGTATTTTTTCTCGGCAGCCTTTTGTGCTTCTATACGCAGCTCGGTAAAGGTCTTGTTTGTGGTATTCAGCAGGGCGAAATCCTCTTCAATGAACAGGAACATATCCTCGGGCTTGGAAAAGGGCGTGATAACGAGAGTATCCCACAGCTTGAAGCTTATAGCCCTGTGGTCGTTTCTTTCCACTTCATGGAGCATTTTTACGAGTATCTCGTCCTGAGCCGCAGAGGGTGGTCTGTTAGGGTGAAATTCTCCGTCCATTGAATGACCTCCTTTTTATTCGGTGGCTTTTGTTTTTTCCTCAGAGGCTTCCTCCGATGTTTTTTCAGCCTCGGTAGGCTCAATGCCTCTGAGCTTACGGTATTCATCGAGGGTCATAGCACCGTCTGAGTTATAAGCTCTTACAAGAGCGTCCTTGCTGGTGAATTCTTCGTTGTATTCACCTTTTTCGTTTTGTATGTATTTTCCGTACCATACGCCGAAGAACGACCATACAGCGTTATCGCGGAAAGCCGCGTCCATATCCGGAACACTTCCGCACTCGCTTATAGCTATGAGCTTGTCGCTGCCCACGAATTTCTGAACAGCTGCAAATTCCTCGTAAAATCTGTTTCCGTAGTCCTTTTCGTTCTTGAAGTAAAGGTCAACGGCAGCGATATCAAAGGTACGTCTGTCAACGAGAGTTGTATCGCTCTGTCCGTTCCATACCCATATAAGGTTGTCCAGTTCAAAATACTTGGTAAAGCGGTCATAGATAAGGTTCCACAGCCATTTATAAGCATCGGGACCCTTTGCGCCCCACCAGTACCAGTTTCCGTAGCCCTCGGGTAGAGGTCTCCATAGTACGGGCACTCCCCTGTTTTTCAGGGAGGTGAGCTGACCTGCCATATTATCTATATCCAGTATTAGTCCGTAACATTCCTTGGAAATATTTCCCTTGCTGTAAAGCTCACGAAGCTCCTCCTCGTTGAGCTCTGCTATCTTTTCCTCTGTAACGGCTTTTGAAATGTCAAAGTCCGTATCATCGGCGTGTATAGCACTTTTCTTATCGGAGGGCGAAGCCCAGTACCAGCTTACGCAGGATATGCCGCCGTCCAGGTACCACTGTGCGGCAGCGTCAACCTCTTTGAAGCCCTCATCGAAGCTCTCCCTTGAGACCTCAAGGTTTGAGAATCGTATAACAGGGTATTTGCCTGTAGTACGGTAAATAAGGTCAAGCTCGGAATTATCTCCGCCGTAGGCGTACTGACCTGTTATCATGTACTTTCCGTAGTTTTCGGAGAGGAAGCTCATAAGCTCCTTTGCAGATTTTCCTGCATTTTTGTTTACAAGCTCGCCCTTTGCGTCATAGCTTATGTCGCTGAGGGATGTATTATTCTCTATTTTGAGATAATCGAGGCAGACATCGCCGTTTTCGGGGGTTATCTCAAGCTTCTGCTTGCCCTTTGTAAGGAAAACTCCGTATACGGTGATATATGTGAACTGATTGTTGTCTGTGGTCTTGAATACGGTGAGCTGTTCATCGCCAAGCTTTAAGCGGCAGTTTACAGCATTTTCCGATAATATATTGAATGATAAGTCATAATGCTGATTGCTGGGGACATCTATTTCAAAAACAACAGAAGCCTTGCCTTCGTTTCCGAATTTGGTAACATATCCGTCACCACTGAATTCGGGCTTGTTTGTATCAACAGCAGCACCGCCCTTTAGCTCGGCTTTTTCGGCTTCGTAGAGGTTGCCCGACTGTTTTTTCTCTATTTCGGGGTAGGTAACGGGATAATCGGGAAAAGTCTCAACGGGCTCTGTGGTAGCAGGCTCTGTAGTCTTTTTTGCAGTAGTTTCCTCTATGATAGGCACAGAGGAAGTAATAGGTTTTTTGCTGTTGCTGCAAGCCGCAAAAACAGAAGCACCCGCTCCTATTGCCACAGCTACAGCAGCTATCTTGCGAATATCCATTTATTCCTCCTATGGGTCTTAGGATCTGACAGTATATTTCTTGCCCTTTTCTGTATTGAAGATGATAACACCGTCCTCGATACGTGAATTTACAGATATACCGTCACAGGTAATGCTTGCAACGCAGTTTGCGCGGAGATGCATCTCTCCGTCAGCCTCGGAATAGATCTCGGCTGTAGTAAGCTTGCTCTCGACCCAATAGATGTCAAATGTATATCCGCCCTTTGCTTTAAGCCCCTTTACGTGACCTGTTTTCCACTCATCGGGGAGTGCAGGTAGCAGGTCTGTCTCGCCGCCGCAGCTCTGCAAAAGAGCCTCGGCTATAGCGGCAGTGCCGCCGAAATTAGCGTCTATCTGAAAAGCAGGGTCGGAATTTGTCATATTCGGATTTGTTGAGTGTGAGAGCAGGCGTTTGAGGTTTTCGTATACCATACGGCTGTCATATAGTCTTGCCCACATATTTGTTATCCATGCGCAGCTCCAGCCCCTTTTGCCGCCGCCGTTGATAAGTCTGCGGACAAGGGTAGCTCTTGCAGCATCTGCAAGCTTGGGAGTCCTGTACGGGTTGATAAGGTCGGCAGGGTGAAGAGCGAAGAGCTGAGAGATATGCTTGTGACCGATATCAGACTCATCGTAGTCCTCTGACCATTCCATTATCTGTCCGTACTTGCCCACCTGAGGAAGGGGCAGCTTCTGCATCATAGCTCTGAGCTTATCTGCAAATGCGCTGTCTTTTCCGAGAATATGGGCAGCATTGATGACATCGGCAAAAAGGACGGTGATTATCTGCATATCAATAGCAGGTCCCATGCAAAGGCTCGCCTTTACGCCGTTTTCGTTGATGTATTCGTTTTCGGGGGAAACCGACGGACCTGTAACAAGTCTGCCTTTGCCGTCCTCGGTGAGGTATTCGGCAAAGAATTCGGCAGCTTCCTTTAATATATGGTATTTATCCTCAAGGAATTCCTTATCGAGGGTGTATTCATAGTGTTCGTAGATATGCAGAGCCAGCCATGCACCGCCCATAGGCCATATGCTGGAGGTCCTGCACTCGTCCTGAGGCACGGTATCGCCCCAGATATCAGTAGAATTATGGCATACGAAGCCCTTGTGTATGCCGTACATTTCCTTTGCTGTGACTCTTCCGTTGCCGCAGATGCGCTCCATAAGGTCAAAGAGAGGCAGGTGACATTCGGAAAGGTTGCAGCTCTCAGCTATCCAGTAGCTCATTTCGGTGTTGATATTGAGCTCATAGCGGCTGCCCGAAGGTGAAGTCATCTGGTCGTTCCACATACCCTGTATATTAGCGGGCTGAGTACCGGGGCGGCTGCATGATATCATAAGGTATCTTCCGAAATTGAAGTAAAGCTCTATGAGCTTATTGTCATGGATAAGCCTTTCACATTCGGTATTGTCAAGCTCATCGCCTTTAAGGCGGTCGATGCGCTCGTCTGTATTGAGCAGAGCAAGATCATCCTGCTCGCTGTTGTCGTTGAGAGAAAGCTCAACGCGGTCGAAAAGCTCTCTGTAATCGTTTACATGGCGGTAGTAAAGCTCCTCGAAATCGCACTGGAGAGCCATTTCGGTATCCACCTGAGCAGACTCCTCATACATTTCGCTGTAAAAGCTTGTTCTTACCGAGAGAACTATCATTACCTCATCTGCGTTTTTTACGCATATCCTGTTTCCTGCTGTTGTGATCTCGCCGCCCTTTGATGAGGCACCGAGACAGGCAGCGAAGAATATGCCGTTTTTGCTGCCGCTGCCGCCGTTGAAGAGTATCATGTTCTCTCCGCATGGGCGGTTGTCATCGTAATAGTCATCTCTGCCGTCAATGCAGCAGGAAAGAGAGACAGAAGCAGGCTCTGACGCGGATACGCGCATTACCATGACTTCATCGGGAGCGGATACAAGGTATTCCTTTGTATATGTTACGCCGTTCACGGTAAAGGAAGCATCAGCAACTGCGCTTCCGATATCGAGACTGCGGGAGTATTCACGGGCTTTTCCGTCAAGCTGAAGCTCTACATTCAGCTCTCCGAGAGGCATATAGCGGCGCATATTTGGTGTAACGCCCTGCATTTTGCTGAAGGCTGTATCCTCAGCCTCCGATACCTTTCCTTCTGCAAGAAGCCTTCTTACTTCCGTGAAGCCTTCCTTTGCATCGGGATTTATTCTGTGACGCAGACCGCCTGACCAGACCGAGTCCTCGTTGATAACGATCTTCTCGCTGACAGGTGTTCCGTATATCATTGCGCCTATACGTCCGTTTCCGATAGGGAGAGCCTCAGAGAAGCTCTCAGCGGGTGAATTGTATTTCATTAAGGTTTCTGTACTCATTTTAAGATCTCCTATGGGATAATAAATCGCTTAGTGTGACATTTATCAGGATTTAGGCAGAGACATGAATATCTTGAAGCCTTCCTCCGAGGGCGTAAAAGTTATTCTGCCTTTGAGAGCAGCAGCGCGGTCGGACATATTTTTCAGACCTATGCCGCTTTCTTTTATTTCAGTACAGCAGCCGTTGTCCTCCAGCATAAGCTGATAGAACCCCGGATGCTCACGTATAATGATGTTTATTCTATCCCCGTTTGAATGCTTTACGGCATTGGAAAGACCTTCCTTTACAACGCCGATGATGCAAAGCTTGATATTGCCTGCGATATTATCGCTTACATCGCAGTCCAGCTTAACGCTGAATCTGCTGTCTACAGTGCTCATGCTTTCTTCTATGACCTTTTTCAGGTCTATAGAGTCGTCATGAAGGTCATGGACGCTTTCGCGTATACTTGTCATAGCACTGTCAAGAGTATTTTTAAGGCTTTCCAGCGGCTCCTTGAGCTGCGGATCCTTATTTATTATCATAAGAGCTCCCGACTGCAAAAGCGAGCGGGTGAGCATATGTCCCACATTGTCGTGAATCTCACGGGCGATGCGGTTTCTTTCCTTCATGGTGGCAAGGTGTATCTCATTATCCTGAGCGGCTGCAAGGCGCAGGTTCTGCTCTGCGAGCTGTCTGTTCTTTCCTGCCACCTCATCACGGAGGGAGGTGAGGACAGATACGGTCTCTTCGAGGTTTGATACCCGCTTGTAGATTATAATTGTGACCGCAAAGGCAGCACCTGTCAGTATGAGCTGTTCTGCGCTGAGCTTATCCAGCTTTGTCATTACTGTCACCGCAGGCAGTATGAGCCACCATTTCTTTTCCCACAGAGCGTCATAGAGCAGCAAAGGCAGAGAACACAGCATAAGCGGGAAAACTCCGCATAATACCGAGCATACAGCTATAAGGACGGAAGCAAATACAGTACCCGTCAGGAGCTGTGCCGAAGCTGAAACAGTCAGCGTTACCAGAGTTACGATAACGGGAGCTGTAAAGCTTTCTGACATAACTATGCTCATAAGGCATATAAGGAGTATTGCAAGCTTGTCAATAAGTCGGTTCAAGCGTTCACCGCCCTTCGGGAAAGTGGAAAAAGGTGATTATTTTATATTCCAGATATTTTCAGCATAATCGGCAATAGTTCTGTCAGAGCTGAATTTGCCTGCATTGCACATATTCAGCCACTGTTTTCTTGCGAAGGCAAGGCGGTCTGCACTGTAGTCGCTTATGCAGCGGAGCTTTGTTTCCACATAGCTTCTCATATCGCCCAGCAGATAATAATGGTCGGGAGCGTGCCAGCTTGCACCGTCAAGGAGAGCTGTGTAAAGCTCGCGGAAATCTCCGCTGCCGCCGTCAGATACGCTGCCGTCTATGAGAGCGGATACTACCTTTCTTATCATAGGATCATCGGCGAATATCTTTCTGCTGTCGTATCCGGGAACTATCCTTTCGAGGTCCTCGACTCTTGCACCGAAGATATAGTTGTTATCCTCGCCTGCTTCCTGCACTATCTCGATGTTTGCACCGTCATATGTGCCGAGAGTTACCGCACCGTTGAGCATGAGCTTCATATTTCCCGTGCCGCTTGCTTCAGTGCCTGCTGTGGATATCTGTTCGGAGATATCAGCAGCCGCAACCAGCTTTTCTGCGTAGGAAACGTTGTAATTCTGAACGAATATGACCTTGATAAGATCTCGTGTATTTGGGTCGGAGGAAGCTATCCTGCCAACCTCGTTGATGAACTTTATAATTGCCTTTGCACGGCGGTAGCCTGGAGCGGATTTAGCTCCGAAAATAAAGGCAGTAGGAGTAAAGTTTTTGATGCTGCCGTCCTTGAGGCCGTAGTATATCCAGAGTATGGAGAAGGCATTGAGCAGCTGACGCTTATACTCGTGCAGACGCTTTATCTGAATGTCAAATACAAAATCCGGGTCTGTGCCGATATCATCGTGACACTTTATGAAGTCGGCAAGCTGCTTTTTCTTGCCCTGCTTTATGTCGATGAAGCGGCGGAGCACATTTTCGTCATCGGCGTACTTAGCAAGCTCCTTGAGCTTGTCAAGGTCGTTTATCCAGCTGTTATCGCCGATAAGCTCGGTAATGAGCGCGGAGAGCTCCTTGTTGCAGAGAGCTATCCAGCGACGCTGAGTAATGCCGTTTGTCTCGTTGCGGAAACGCTCGGGATAAAGGCTGAACCAATCCGCAAGAACGGTATCTTTCAGTATCTGAGTGTGTATCTCGGCAACTCCGTTGATATGGCTCGAAGCATAGCAAGCCATGTCAGCCATGTGGATAAGGCTACCCTTTATAATCTTTATGCGGTCAATTTTGTCCTTAGGCACATCTGCGGCATACATATCCGCGATAAGAGCCTCGTTTATCTGAATGATTATAGCGTAGATACGGGGCAGAAGCTCCTCAACAAGGTCTGTGCGCCATTTTTCCAGAGCCTCCTGCATTACTGTATGGTTAGTATAGTTGAATATCCTCTTAGCCATAGCAAGGGCAGTTTCAAAGCTGTAGCCCTCGTTGTCCACCAGCTGGCGGATAAGCTCGGGGATAGATATAACCGGGTGAGTGTCGTTGAGCTGTACTGAAATATAGTCAGCTAAATTGTCGAGAGTGCCGAAGCGTGCCTTGTGCTTCTTTATAATATCGGTAAGAGAAGCACAGCTGAAGAAATACTGCTGTTTAAGGCGGAGCTTTTTGCCCTCGTCTGTATCATCGTTAGGATAGAGCACACGGGAGATATCCTCGGCGTATATCTTTTCCTTTGATGCTTCAAGGTAGTCCTGCTTGTTGAATATATCGAAATCGAACTCCTTGACAGGCTCAGCCTGCCATAGTCTGAGAGTCCCCACATTCTCAGTACCGAAGCCGAAAACAGGCATATCATAAGGTACAGCCTTTACTGTCTGACCGTTATACCCGATAAGGACGGTATCCTCATCGCAGCGGACAGACCACGGGTCGCCGTATTTTGTCCAGTCGTCGATGTCCTCTTTCTGATAGCCGTCAACGATAGACTGTTTGAAAAGACCGTATTTATAGCGGATACCATATCCGTCAAGTGGAAGAGCGAGTGTTGCGGCACTGTCGAGGAAGCAGGCAGCAAGTCTGCCGAGGCCGCCGTTTCCAAGGGCAGCGTCCTCTATTTCTTCAAGTGAAGAGAGGTCGAGTCCAAGCTCTGCGAAAGCCTTTTCCACATCTTCATAAATGCCGAGCACAAGAAGGTTATTGTATACAGCGCGTCCTACGAGAAATTCCATGGAGAGATACGCAGCGCGTCTTTTTGAGAGGTGCTGCTGACGGCTGTTGTTCCAGCGTTCGGAGAACATTTCCATGACGGTCTTGCCTAAAGCGTCATGGAGCTGCTGCGGAGAAGCTGTCTTTATATCTTTGGGAAGCTTTCCGCTGAACTTTTCAATAAACACATTTCGATCCATTTTTTAAAACCCCTTTCAAAAATAAAATTATATTATCCGTTTTATTATAACACAAATAACGAGACTTTGCAAATCTCTGAGAAATTAATGGTAAAATTTCAGATAAATCATAAATATATCGGTAATACAAAGCGGTAATTTGGGTGAATTGATGAAGTTGCGGCATAAATTGACAATAATCAGCTTGACTTGTCGATAATTGTTGACATTATATGCCTTTGTCTGTAAAATAGAGATTAGCAGGGGCGATACTATCCGCCTGTGAAAAGAGCTTACAAGCGGCAACATGGACGGGTGCAGCATCAAACTGCTGTCTTTCACTATAGGGCTGAAAAAACATGAAATTCAATGGAAAAACATTGATTATTGAAAGTTAAAATAAAAAAATATATCTGGACATCATCTTTTTTGACTTCTGAAATCACTATATATAAAACCATTCATGGGGGGATCTATATGAAAAAAAGGATAATAAGTATAATAGCAGCCGCAGCACTTACAGTAAGCTGTTTTTCATGCAGTGAAGATAAGAAGAAAAAGCCTGAGAATAAGCCTGTAAGCATTGAGGACGGCGTGGACGAGCCTGCCCTTGACGAGCCTGTAAAGACAGAATACAGGGAGTATGTCGAGGACAGCTTTCAGACTATCGAGGTAAATCTTAATATAGTAGACAAGGAACCGCCTCTTACTTCGCATATGCTTAATCTTTCACAGATAGATTTCGGAAGCCTTATACCGCCATGCAAAGATGAGAAGTATCGTGACAGATACAGGACAGATAATTCCGATTATGAAGATGAGGAATACCAAAAATTTATCAGAGAGAAATGGGAAAAGAGCTGTACAGAGCCGCAGAAAGGCGTTATACATGACTGCTTTATTGACGAAAATACGTTTTATATTGATGTAGAATACGACAATAATTGTCTCGGTCATCATGAGTCTGCCATATTCCGCGTTGACGGACTTACAGGTGAAAAGGAGGAGATATTCCGCCATTCAGACCCCGAAAACAGCCTTATTATCTGGCAGCTTTTCAGGATAAACGGCGTACTTTACGTTCTCACTAAAGAGAAAGGTCTTTACTATCTTGACGAGGAAAAGAAAGAGCTTGTGAATATTCTTGAGGCTGAGGAAAGCCAGAAGTACAATGCGCAAATTATGGGGAATTCCGCAGGCAGACTGTTAGTAAGGGAGTCCATAAACCATACAGAGGACGTTCCAAAAGACTATAAATCCGACAGCGGGCAGTATGCCTATTCAGATAACGGCGAGAATTATTATATAATAACAGGCTGTGATGTCAAAGTAAAGGAATACGATTTCGGCAGCAAGACATGGAAAGAGCTATATTCCGCATTTGAGGATTATGATCCGAATGTATATGGTTCAATTTCAGCCAGCAAGGATTGTCCGTTTATCTACGGTGAGCTTTTCGCGTGGAAGGAAAAGCCCGAAAACTCTCGTAAATACGACGTATACACGGAAAAATACAAGGTCTCCACAGGGCTTACGGGCTGTGATATACTCTATGCAAGCGATAAAAAGCTTGCTTTAAGACAGGGCAGTCAGGTAGCAGGTGCAGAAACTACATTCGTCCATGTATTCGACCTTGAAAGCTCCACACATTATATAATCGACTACAGCGGTCTCGGCGCGGACAACTGCAAGTATGCAAAGGACGGTATAGTTGCATATCCCACAGGCAGTTCAGGCAAGATATATTATATCATGCCCGAAATAGGACTTACCTTTGACCTTGCTTCATTTGGCTCAACAAGTCAGGAATATGAAACGTATATGTGGCCGTCCCTTTATGACAGCTATGATAACAGCCTTTGGTTCCATATGAACATCAAAAAGGGCGAGCATGAAGCTATGATAGAATCGGGTCTTGCATATACAGAATACGATTACGATCAGGTGAAAGTCTGGTTCACGCAGGAGGAAAACAATGAATAAACGGATAATTCTTTTTGCTGCGGCAGTTCTGGCGTTCTCAACAGTGCTGACAGCCTGTGATGACAAGGAAAAGCCCGGACCCAGGCCTCAGGATACCGTTATAAATGAAGATACGGGGGATACTCCTATAGGCGGCGATACTGAAAGGGAGTATATCGAGTGCAGTGAAGATGATTTCAAGACCATAAAGGTGACTCTTACGTATCCTGATAAAGAGCCTCCCGTTGAGGTAAGCAGCATCGACATAAGCGGACTTGATTTCGGCAAAAAGCTGCCCGTATGCAATACCGAAGAAAATGCAAAGAACTATTATGAAAATATGTTCAGTTTAAGTCAAATCGAATACAACTGGGAAAAACTTATAAATGAAGAAGCGGAAGGCATTGCAAGCAACTGCTGTATGTATGACGGAAAGTGTTATATAGTTGTGGAATATAAGAGCTTTCTGTCGAGCGACTTTGATTTCTCACTGTTCTGCTATGATGAAAAAAGCAGCAGGAATGAAGAGGTATACAGCTGGTCATCAAAGGATATAAACGAGAGTTACAAAGGCACACCTGTTTTGTCGAACGGAAAGATGTTCTATTCGGTATATAATGTCAATGATAATAGCTCAAAGGTATATGCCTATGATCTTATTTCAGGCGATATAAAAAGCGTTTACGAGAACAACAGTCCAATTATGTGTCATGACGACAAAGGATATCCTTCAATAGTCGTGTACGATATAAAAGACAGTGTTACTGAGACACTGCATTATGAAGCAGACTCCGAACGCTTTATCAGTGATAAGAATGAAGATCTGAGCGGCAAGGTATACACAAATAATATCTTCAACGGAGTACCCTATTATCTTGTAAAGCCTCATGATAAGCGCAAGCTTGACATGATATGCCAATATTACCATGTATCGCTGTCCTACACAGGCGGAACGATAATCTATGCCGATGATAAGAAATTCCTGATAAAAAATGAGGGCAGTATCCATATGTACGACCTTGAAAAAATGGAGCACTACATACTTGACGTAACAGGCATGGGAAGCGAGTGTACATACTGCAACGGAATGGTGTTCACAGGCAACTGGTACGAAAAGTATAAAATGCCTGTATATTGCATTATTCCCGAGTTAGGCATTGCATATGTCATAACTGATAATGATTTATACTGCGGACTAAAGACCGTGGGCGATAAGGTCACGTTCAATTCGATAGACAGCTATGTGGAAGATATCCGTGACGAAAATGGCAAGGGTGTATCACATGAACTCGATAAAGTGAAGAAAGTATACATCGTTGTTAGCCGTTAGCCTGTAGGGGCGGATATTGTCTGCCCTTCAGTTCTTAAAACTATAATAAAAAAGGAATGCTTAACCGTGGCACTCATATAGAAATTTTAAGCTTATTATTGAGAGAACCCCTTTTGAAAAAGGGGTTCTCTCAAACTCTCTCCCGAAAACTTTCAGTTTTATTTTTTCTCAGATAGGGCTCGCTCTGTATTATTACAGGGTTTTTTTATTTTGGGTGAGCCCTATCTGAGAAA
>Ga0310786_10006963_pt1 | contig 14883 bp, 13 predicted proteins | sample AusTroGonzalo_MG_FD_203881 | JGI IMG/M metagenome (GOLD analysis project Ga0310786, IMG submission 203881) | Bovine rumen microbial communities from tropical cattle in Woodstock, Queensland, Australia - Gonzalo_03 (v2) (version 2) | ecosystem: Host-associated > Mammals > Digestive system >... | reverse complement strand
CGAGATTCCGGAACGATCACAGCACGTTCAGAAGTACGGTCAGCACGCTGACGTTGATCAGGTCCATGAAGACCCCTCCGATGAGGGGCACCAGGAAGTATGCGACAGGGGCGGGTCCGTTCTCCGATATCAGTGCCTCGACGTTGGCGACGGCGTTGGGGGTGGCGCCCATACCGAAACCCATCGTACCGGCCACCAGCGCTGCCGATTCGTAGTTGGAGCCGGTGAATCTGAAGACCAGATGGTAGACGAAGAGACAAAGCATCACCGTCTGGATGACCAGGGTGATCACCATGACCGCCGCCAAGTCCGCCAGCTGCCATAGCTTGATGGACATGAGGGCCATGGATAGGAACAGACTCAGACATACCCATCCGACTGTCTCTATCTCCTTGTACGGCAGGGTGTAACCCAAGGTGTCCGCGAGGTTCCTTACGATTATCGCGACGATCAGTGCCCCAAGGTAGGTGGGCAGGGCTATGCCGACCATGTCCAGGACAATGTTGATGAGCGTCCCCAGACCCATGCAGATCACCAGGAGCAGGATGCCGACGAGGAACTCGTGGCTGGAGATGACCCTCTCGACGGCACTCTCCTTCACTTCCTTTTCCCCATCGGAGGTGAGGCCGTTCTTCTCGATGAGGCGCCTGGCGAGGGGTCCTCCGAGCATCCCCGCAATGGCCAGCCCGAAGGTGGCGGCGGCTATCGCCACGACATCCCCTCCCTCGAGACCGTAATCCTCGACGAGGACCTGGCCGTACGCCGCGGCGGTGCCGTGGCCTCCTGACAGGGATATGGATCCCAGCGCCAGCCCGTATTTCGGATCGAGCCCGAAAGCGGTCACGGAGAAGATACCGATGGCATCCTGCATCACGACCATCAGCAGCATCAGGATCACCATGACCGCGAGGAGTCTCCCTCCGGCCTTCAGCATTCTGAAGGATGCCATGAATCCGACCGAGCAGAAGAACACCCTCATGCAGATGTCCTTGATGGTCTCGTCGAATGTGATTTCCGCGAAGCTACCCGAATGCATTATCAGCATTACCACCGAGAAGATGAGCCCTCCCACCACGGCCGCCGGGATGCAGAACTTCCTGAGGACGGGGAATTTGTTGACAATATACCCTCCGAACACCAGTACCACTGCGCCTACGGCGGCGCTTTGGAACATGTCGAGTTCGAGTTCTATCAAGAGGACCACATCCCGATAAGTTCGGATCAGTTTATCGAAGCGCCCAGATCGCGGGCTTCCTGGGCCTTTCCGGATCCCAGCACCTCTCCGATGCTGTTCCATCCCACGTTGTCGGCGAACCTGCGGTACCAGTCCACCGCCTGTTCGTACTGGGGGTCATCTGATGTCATCAGCAGCGCACAGTCTCTCTGGCATGCTTCGAATCCGTATTTGGAGAACATGGCGAACAGACGATCGGTGCATGTCTTGAGGGGTCCCGCAACGCCGAAGAAGTATACCGGCGAGGAGAAAACAACGACATCGCACGTCTTGAACGCGTTGTATATCAGGGACATCTCGTCCTTCTGGGTGCAGGGGTCTGCATTCCTGGCGCATCCCATGCACGCCACGCATCCGCGGATGGTCATCGTTTGAAGATAGAACTCCTTGACGGTGTTCCCGGATTCCTTTGCGCCTTCGGTGAAGGCCTTCACCAGCGAAGCTGTGTTCCCGTTCTTCCTCGCAGCCGCGTTCAGAATGATTATCTCTGACATCTTGCTCGGTCAGGAATCCGAATCTGAGATTATAACTGATGCTATTAGTTGCTGCAAGGACAGTCGTTAGAAGGAATAGTGCGTGAGGAGGATTCGAACCTCATCTTCGGGTTAAGATCCCGGCGCTCTGCCGATTAAGCTACACACGCTGGCATTTATTAATGCCCAGGCCCCGCCGCAAAGCGGCCGGACCCCGCGTCCCTTTCGGAACACGTAACAAGCATCAGATCGGTACGGAACAAGGTCAGCGCATCCGCTTAATAGGATGACGACCTAACAGCAACCCATGGCCGACCTGCACGACCGCTGGGTAGCGGAAAGGAGGAACGAGCACTACTACAAGCTCGCGAAGAAGCTCAACTACCGTTCCAGGGCATCCTTCAAACTCATCCAGATAGACGAGAGGTTCGGCATCTTCAAGGAAGGCGATTCCGTCGTGGACCTGGGAGCCTGTCCCGGGGGATGGTGTCAGGTCGCACAGGAGAGGACATGGCCAAACGGGCATGTCATCGGGGTGGACCTGAGATACATCAAGCCCATGGATGGTGTGGAGTTCATCATCGGTGACATCACCGAGGATGCCACAATGAGGGAGCTCCTCGAGAGGTTCAACGGGAAGGCCGATGTGGTCCTGTCGGATATGGCACCGAATATAGCGGGGCACTACTCCACCGACCATGCGCGGTCCATCAATCTTTGCATGTACGCGGTGAACGTCTGCGACCGCATCCTGAAGAAGGAGGGGAAGCTAGTCATGAAGGTCTTCATGGGGGACATGTTCGATTCCCTCAAAGAGGAGCTGGAGAAGCGCTTCCAGTCGGTGAAGGTCCATTCGCCGGATGCGTCCAGGCCCACATCATCCGAGGTCTACGTCATAGCCCAGGGATTCTACGGCAAGACGGTCAAGCTGAAGGATGTGTCCGAGAAGGAGAAGAAACCCGAGTTCACGGTCAAGGGCGGATTCATATGAGACCGACGAAGATAGTCTGCGTCGGATGGAACTACAGGTCCCACATCAAGGAGCTGAAGTCCAAGCTCCCGGAGGAGCCTACGATATTCTTCAAGCCTGTCAGCTGCCTCATCGGCGACGGCGACGAGATCGTCATACCGAGAGGGGTCACCAATGTGCAGCACGAGGTGGAGCTGGCACTCATCTATGGAAAGGAGTGCAAGCATGTGTCCGAGGCGGATGCCATGGATCACATCTCGCATGTGGCGGTCTTCAACGACGTGTCCGCCAGGGACATGCAATGGAAGGCACGCGACGAAGGGAACACATGGGATCTCGCAAAGGGCATGGACACCTTCGGACCCATGTCGGAACCGGTCCCGAAGGAGAAGGCAGGAGACCTTCAGAACCTGGACCTGGAGCTCACCGTGAACGGCGAGGTCAGGCAGAAGGGGAATACCGCGAACATGATCTTCACCCTGCCTTGGCTGGTAGCATATGTCTCGAGGTACATCACGATGTGCGAAGGCGATATCCTCATAACCGGGACCCCCGAGGGTGTATCCGAGATCAAGCCCGGGGATGTCGTGGTCGCGACTATCCAGAACATCGGTACCCTCACAAACACCGTAAGGTCGGAGTGATTGGGGCTTTCTTCCAGTGCCGATCCGCGCGATCTTTGTTATGTTGCACCCAGTACAATTAACGAGAAAGGGGTCGTGGTGATGAACATCATAGATTTCATGAAGGACCCTGACAGTTTGGAGAAGATATGATTTGAAATTTATTGGACAAATCCAATAGAATTCAAATCGGTATCCGGTCAATCCCAGAACCTCTTGTTCTTGGCGAAGAGTATCTCCGCGTTCATGATGTCACGGAGGAACTCGTCCTCGTCGGAATGCAGGGTACGGAGGATCCTGGCGGCCGTATCGGGCCCTATCCCCCTACCGGCCAGCACGATCACCGCGCGCTGACCCTGTTCGAAGACAAGATTGGCGTTCTTCCCCATCTTCTGCAGGTCCTGTTTCTCCTGCTTCGACAGGGCCGGCTCCTTCAGAAGCTTCACCGTGTCCCTCTCGTAGTTCTTCAGGACAGCGATCATCACACCGCCGCACTGGGGGCATCTGAACTTCTTCGGGGCATCCCCCACCCTGAACCTGGACTGCGAACCGCAGTGCATGCACGAGGCGAAGAGCACCTCGTCCTCCAGCCTCTTCTTCAACGCCATCAGGATGGAGTGGTCCGCGCGCACAGGCTGCATCAGCTCCTTGGACCTGGTGATCCCTTCGAGGCCGATCTTGGATATCCTGTCGGTGACGAGTTCTATCTCCCCTTTGGCGATCATGGAGACGACCTTCTCCGTGTTGGGGATGTCCAGGTCCTCCCAGAGTACCTTGTCTATCGCCTCCAGGTACGCGGGGGTGTCCTTGTGCATCTCGAAAAGCCTGGTGAAGTTCATGAAACGGTGGTCAGCCTCCTTCTCGATGATACCGAACTTCTTGGCGACGAACACGAACCTCCATCTCAGGAAGGAGGAGTTCAGTATCGTCATCCTTGACAGCGCCTCGATCGTCCCGGGCTTCACCGAACGGATGGTGCTCATCATGGTGTCCCTGTCCACGTGTCTCGGCAGTTCGAGGATGATCCTGTACGGATCCGTGGTCACCCCTATGGATTCCCCGAGACGGGCGGTGAGCAGCGCGGAGTATATCTTGCCGAGGGTCTCGTTCACCTTGCTACCGAAGCAGCAGTTGACGATGGCCATCCTGTCCGCGATCTCGACGGTGACCGTCCTGTCGGTGGGCATCTTCGACTTCTCGTCCTGTCCGGCGAAGTACTCCTTCAGCACTCTGACGCAGCCCTCGTCGCCTGGATAGTCCCCGAAGTTCCTGAGCCTCCTCATCCTCCCGACCTCCATCGCGATCTCGAACGGCACGGGGATATCGGATCCCACCCAGTTGGGGACCGAACCGACCTCCTTGGCCTCCTCGACCAGGATCTCGTCCTCCCTCATCTCGACTATGCGCCAGGTCCTCCCTTTGGCTATGAACATGGCGTACTCCTCGGCGAAGGATGCGACGAAGCTCTCGTCCAGGGTACCGATTATGGCCCTGGTCCCTATGTCGCGGACGAGGTAGGACCTCTCGTCGGGGATCATGGAGATGTTGTCGTAGAAGTAGTTCATCCCCTTCTTGGAGCGTTTGAACGTGGTGTCGTCATCGAACACCATCTTGATACCCTTCAGCTGCTCGAGGACGTCCAGCATCTGTCCGTACTGGAGGTTCCTGAATGGGTATGCATTGTGGATGACCTTGTAGGCCAATTCCTTGTCCATCGGGCCCATCATGGTCATTGCTATCAGCTGGTTCGCGACGACAGACAGGGGGGATTCCCTCCCTTCGAAGTACTCCAGTTCCTTGGAGTCGCTCCTCCTCGCGACCACCATCGCCTCGGCGACCTCGTCCGGTGCGGTGGCGATGATCTTGGCCCTTATGGTCTCGCCTATCCTGTGTCCTGCGCGTCCCGCGCGCTGAATCATGCGGGACACCTGTCTGGGGGAGTTGTACTGGATGACCATCTCTGTGGTACCGACGTCGATCCCCAGCTCCAGGGATGACGTGCAGATGAGGCATTTTACATCCCCTCTCTTGAAGCGGTCCTCCATCTCCATCCTGTTCTCCTTGGACAGGGAGCCGTGGTGCACCTCGATCGATATGTCGTCGTCCCACAGGTGGTAGCGTGCGGCCAGCCATTCCGCCGTCTCCCTGGTGTTGACGAAGAACAGTGTGGAATTCCCGTCGTCGACGATCTGTCTGGCTCTTTTCATCACACCCAGGATGTCGGGGTCGCTCTGCAGTCTGTCCAGAAGGACCGGGTCCTCGCACGGTGGGGGGCTCTCGACCTTTATGTCGAAGTCCCTGTGGGTGTCGTGCTTCCTGACGACGACCTGCCTGTTGTTCCCGGCCAGGAACCTGGCGACGTGGTCGATGTTGCCTACGGTGGCCGATAATCCGATCCTCTGGTAGTTGCCCGCAAGGAGCACGAGCCTCTCCAGGGCGACGCTCATCTGCGCCCCCCTCTCGGTGTTGGACAGTTCGTGTATCTCGTCGATGATAACCCATTCGACGTTCTTCATATGCTGCACCAGCCTCTTGCCGGTGAACATGACCTGGAGGGTCTCCGGGGTGGTGATCAGGATGTCCGGAGGGTGCTGCGACTGGTAGTTCCTCTCCGCCTGCGTGGTGTCCCCGTGCCTCACCCCGACCTTGATGTCGAGGGCCTGGCCGTAGTCCTCCATCCTCTTCAGCATGTCCCTGTTCAGGGCCCTCAGCGGTGTGACGTAGATGCATCTGATCCCGGGCTTGCCCTTGGAGCGCATGATCATCTCCAGGATCGGCAGCATGGCCGCCTCGGTCTTCCCTATCCCGGTGGGAGCTACAATCAAGAGGTTCTCCCCCTTGATGATCCTGGGGATGGAATCCGCCTGCGGAGGAGTGGGTTCCCTGATGCCTTTCGTCTCAAGGACGCGTATGATGTCGGGGCAGAGCTCGGGGAACGTCATGAAAAGAAGGTGTTGAGGGGGCTTCCGCCCCCTTGATTTGTTGTCGTTTCAGGCCTTTGCAGCTGCAGGAGCATCCGCTTTGGGCTCGGCGGGTTTGGGAGCGGTGACCTCGAGGAGGACCTGCGAGAGGTCCATGACCTTGATGTTGGAACCGATCTTCTTCGCCGCCTGTGTGAGGTTCAGGACACAGAAGGGACAGCAACTGATAAGGATCTCAGCTCCGGTCTCCTCGGCGTCGTGTATCCTCTCGATACCGATGTTGAGGGCGAAGTCGGGGTATGTGGACTTGTATCCTCCTCCGGCACCGCAGCACCTGGAGTTCTCCCTGGACCTCTCCATCTCGACGAATTCGACACCCTTGATCTTCTTGATGACGTTCCTGGGAGCGTCGAAGACACCGGAGTGCCTTCCGAGGTGGCAGGGGTCGTGGTATGTGACCTTGTGGTTGAACTCGTTGTTGAGGGGCAGCTTCCTGTCGTTGATGAGCTGCTCGACGTACTGCGAGAAGTGGTAGACGTTCTGTCCTGCCTTGGCGTAGAACCTTCCGAAGTCGCAGGAGACGGTCTTGTAGCATCCGGAACAGGTCATGACCATGTCCTTTCCTCCGATGGCGTCAGCCTTCTCGACGTTGTGCTGGGCGCATGCGGTGGACTCCTTCTCGTTTCCGGTCCTGATGAGGGGCGAGGAACAGCACCACTCGTCGGGTCCGAGGCAGTTCATCTTGATTCCTGCGCGGGCGAGGACCCTGACTCCGGCCTGTGCGATGTGCTGCATTCTGTAGGATCCGGTGCATCCTGCGAAGAATATGACGTTGGCGGGGACGTGTCTTTCGATCTCCTCGGGCCACCATGCATCCCTCTTCGAGTCGGGCTCGTTGTAGGGGTTGTGGTTCTTGTGGATGCTCTTTCCCATGGCGACGGCCGCAGGCATGGGTCCGATTCCGACATCGACCATCCACTTCCTCATGGTCTCCCAAAGGTCTACGAGACGGATCTTGGCGTGGCAGACTACCTCGCAGTTTCCGCATCCGGTACACTTGTACATGGCGTCGACGAACTCGGGGCTGAGCTCGACGGGCCTTCCGAGCATCTTGTCGAGCTTTCCGGTTCCCTTCAGATCGAGCTGCTTGATGTAGTAGATCTTTCCCCTGGGTGTGACCGAGTCCCAAGGTGTCTGGGCGTGTGCCTCGCACACATCGATGCAGTATCCGCACTGTACGCACTGCGTGAGTTCCTGTGCGATGTGGGGCAGGTTGTGGATTTTCTTTCCCATTAATTCCGGCATGTTCATTCCTCTTGGAGCGGGGGCTCCGGATGTAATGCTCAGACGACCTGTTCACTTTATTTAAGGGTTATAGGGGGAAACGGATGGATCGCCCATCCACGGATATCCCATAATGAGAATAAATGAGATTTATACCACCATGCCGATATGGGTCATCGTGAAGAGCGTTTACGACGATTGGACGGGCAACGTTGTTCAGGCTGCGGACCTCCGCAGCTTCGACCCCGAGGCGGTCAGGGCGGTCAGGGCGACTTACGTCTCCGAGCACTCCGACGAGAGGGATGCGGTGGCCGGTATGGACGACTACGAGTTCCTATCGAAGGCGGGCGTCCTCAAGAGGGGTAAGGTCACGGTGGCCTCCATGATCCTCCTGGGGAAGGCCTCGGAGAGGATACTCCCGCAGACGGTATGCGTCAGATGGAGGCTCCTGGACATAGACGGTTCGGAGGTGGAGTCCCGCACCATCGGGGGCTCCATGGTCCTGGCGATCAGGAAGGTCGCATCCATCATCAGCAATTCGACAGTCAAGATAGACGACGGGAACGGCCCGGTGTTCGTCAGCACCTACCGCGTGGCATCCCTGACGGAGGCGATGTTCAACGCCCTCCAGCACCAGGACTACACCCTAGGGGGCACCATAGAGGTGATCGAGAGGGAGAACGAATCCGTTACTATAGCTAGCAAGGGGTCGTTCCCCGCTGTCCAGCCCGAGTCCTTCGTCAGGGGTCAGAACCAGACAATGGCCTCCAGGAACTCGTTCCTGATCAAGGCCATGACCGATATAGGACTGGTCACCAATTCGGGTGCGGGGATACGCAACCTCTACATGTCCCAGATGCACAAGCATTTCCCTCTTCCGCGTTTCGTGATAACCGACGATTCGGTGTCGGTGACCTTCCCCGGGAGGCGCGAAGGATCGCTGGCACGCGCATTGGACATCCATAGGGGCATGGAGGTTCAGGACATCCTAGACCTCGACAGGCTGGATTCAGGGAGGTATCTGTCCGACAAGAGGATCGAATCCCTGATCTCCAGGGGATTGGTCACCGTCTACGATGGTGTCCCCTGCATAAATCTCGATTACGAGGACCCTTCGTCCCGTTTCAGCAAGGGTTCGGATTCAGACGCCGTGATGCAGCTGCTCAGCGAGAACGGTTCGGTGACCCGTGCAGATGTCGTGGGGATCCTGAGGCTCCGCGACAGGAAGGGTCTTACGGACGAACAGCTGTCTGTGAAGGCCACCAATCTGCTCCAGAGCATGAGGAAGGACGGAAGGATAACAAAGACGGAAGGCAGCACGAGGTCAGCCAGATACATCCTCAACCGATCCATCTGACCTTGTGTTCAGGAGGATGACGGACCCCAGGATCAGTACTATCCCCAGGACGTTGCTCCAGCCGAACTCGTCCCCTACGAATAGGCTCGCCATCGTGGCCACCATGGGTTCAACGAATGCGATTATCGATGCCTTGCCGGCATCCATGCCGTTCAGCCCCTTCGTGTAGAAGTAGTAGGGCAGGACGGTGGACAGCAGCCCCAGGCCGAGGATCTCCAGCAGAACATCGGTCTCGCCGCAGCACGATACCACATACGGGACGTCCGCGAAGGGCAGGAGGCACACCGTAGCCACCAAGAACGTGTAGAACAGTATGGTCAGCAGCCCGTACTTCTTCAGGGCGTACTTCCCGAATATGGAGTACAGCGAGTAGCCGAAACCGGCGAGTATACCGTACAGGACACCGATGTTGATGTCCCCGAACCCGAGCCCGGTCGTGAATACGCATCCTACGAAGGCGAGTATAAGTGCCAGCATCTTGTTCCTGGTCAGCTTCTCCTTGAAAAGGACCACGCTCATGATGACCACGAAACAGGGTGCGGTGTACAGCAGGACCGATGCAGTGGAGAGCGACACCATCTGTTGCGATGTGAAGTACATCACGTTGAAGAATACGATACTGAAGAGGCCGGTACCGATGAACATCCATATGTCCTTGGGATCGATTCTGAACAGCTTCCTGTCCAGGATCAGGATGACCAGGGTCACGACCACGAGGGTGACGACGCATCTGGTGAACGTTATCTGAAGGGGCGATAGGCCCGATGCATAGAGGGGGCGCGTGAACAGACCTATTATACCCCAGAGGGAGGCACCGATGATCACGAAGACTGCTGGTCCGAGGTCTGGACGCATGGTATCGGTCGCCTATCCCATATCCTGTTAATAAAACCGTGTAACAGACCAACAGACGTCCGACCGTGATCGTTTTGATATGACTTGAAGTTAAGTACTTGACTTCAATTTAGATAATTAATATCATATTTCTTGACTAATTAGCTTTCATGAACAGGATCATGCCCCCGACTTACGATTATCTTTCGTTGAAGATCATGAGCTTCCTGCTAAGCAAAAAGGAGGTCATGGCGAGCGAGTTGACACCGTTTGGATCATGGAAGGCTGTAGATGCCCGTCTCATGTGGCTGGAGGAGGATGGCATCATAGAGCATTTCTATCTGCCCAAGGGGAGGCGTGCGAAGCATTACAGGTTCACAGAGAAGGGAAGGACAAGTGCGATGCTCATGACGGCCAGCCGTATGGTCTACTACGGACAGCTCGATTTCTCGGACGATAGGATGGTCGAGTTCGTACAGTACCTCTCCGACGAATGTTCTAAGGAAACAGTCGACTGAGAGCGTACTCCGGGCACCACATCTCCGAACACCCGCCGTCGAACAATCTATGTTATATCTGTTCCGAGATTCATTCAAGCATGCAGGATGGGAGGATCCGCGGTAAGTACAAAGGCATCCTGGACATGCTAATGTCCAACATCAGCTATGCCATGGGGGTCATCATGATCTTCTACGCGCTGTTCAGCGCGGCCGTGGATATGAAGTCCAAGGACATGGTCGATGTGGTCCTGATAAACATCGTCCCGATCGTCTTCGGTATCCTGATCATCATGGACAGGCACCGCAGCCTGTTCTTCACAGTGGGTCTCTACGCGGTCGCTATCGGTTTTTCCAGATTCGTCCAATACGTTCCGCTGGTCCTCACGAAGGAACCGTTCTCGACCATTATCGGGCTGGTCCTGGTTTACATGGCGGTGAACCTGATGTACCACGGCGTGAGGTTCCTACGCGGGAACTCCAGGGCCATCACATGGGTCATCGTGGGAACTATGTTCTTCATTCTGCTGGAGGTCGCCCTCATCGTGGCCTACGTCGTGGGGAGCGAAGGGGAGATCACGCTCAATGCGGACATCGCCGACATCATCGTCAAGCTGTTCATGCTGCTGACATACATCGCGCTGGTCTCTTCGGCGCCTGTGCGCAAATCCACCAACCTGGAACGCCTCAATTCAGAACTGATCGCATTCAGGCTCAATACCGGGACCGGGTTCGATTTCTCGCTGGATACAGATTCGGCAAAGGCATTGGCGGATTTCTTCAGGGGGGATGTGGATGAGTCGAGGGTCACGGTCAGGGACCAGGGTCCGGTGTACCGCGGCATCACCCTGCCGTTCAGGGACAAGTACGAGTCCGGTACCCTTTTCCTCCAGAGATGGGAGGGACCCGAGGGTCCGGTGTACCTTTCCCTATGCGAGCACGAGGAGGGCTCCGTCTTGGGCATCGACACGAGGCGCATCGAGGAAGTGACGGAATCGGGTAACCTTGTGATATTGAGATACTCGGACTCGAAGACAGGCATCTTCAGGGTGAGGGGCCTCAAGGAGGACGACCGTCCGTTGTTCACGGATTCGGAGGGGGCGGCATGACGTCAAGATTCTCCAAGGCCCTGGTCTCGGTGGTACTCATCTTCCTGGGTGGATACGGGCTCTATCTTCTGGACGGACATACGGGAGGCCTGCTGTCGGTGGAGGCACTGGTTCCACTGGCGGTCGTGATCATAGGTTTCGTGTCCAGCCTCTATTCCTTGAGGGGCGGCATGAGGGATGTACTGTCGTCGGAGGCGTTCTTCCTAGGCGTGTACCTTCTGATCAGAGGACTCATATCCGTGTTCAACATGGACCTGATAGCATTCATAGACGGGTTGGTCATCCTGCTGGTGGGTCCGCTGATGATCGTCTTCGCATCCAGCCTGTGGGCGGGATACGATCACAACAACATCAGGATCAGATATTCCTGTCTGGCGATACTGGCGTTGATCTTCATCCAGATTCTCCTGGGGTCACTGTTCGCAGAGGATTTCGGAACGATCTACGACCTCATGTCGGACTGCATGCTCGCGGTGATGCTGCTGACGATAGTCGTCATGTCCATGGACAGGTCGATCTCGCAGGAGAGCCTCACCCAGTCCATCAGGGAGAGCACGGAGAGCCTGGCGGTGCATATGTTCAGCGTTGACGACGCCTATATCCTCAGGAACGGGAGCCAGCAGATCCTGGATCTCATGGATTCGGAAAAGGACGGCCAGGTCAGGCTGAACATCCTCAGCAGCCAGATGGGGGACAGGATTCTGCTGCTGACCAAGCAGGACGGCCAGGTCAGGATGGATATCCATGTCACCGGATACGTCCATGCCAACCCTCTGTACACCAGGGATGTGAGGCAGATAGTCGTGGATGATAGGTACATGACCGTCTACTCCGAGGACGGGAGGTGGTTCAGGCTGCTGGTGTTCGAGAACGTCCAGGAGGACTTCTCCAAGGCCAAGATCCTCGGTCATGTCATAGACTTCCACGGTTACAGGCGCAGGTACCATCAGTTCAGGCTCTTGAAGAAGAACACCCGCGGGCAGGACAGGACCGGAGAAGGGGAACAGCGATCCGCCTGAACCGATTGTGCGAGGGATTATACCATCGCTCGTCAATGGCCATCACGGGATCGGGCGGACCGCCCGAGGAGGAACAGATATGGCCATCACTGAGAAGATCGGGAAGCTGGGATTCGGACTCATGCGTCTCCCCCAGAAGGATGGGAAGATCGATGTCGAACAGACGAAGGAGATGGTCGACCTCTTCATGGAGTCCGGTTTCAATTATTTCGATACGGCCTGGGCATACCCCGGCAGCGAGGAGGCGACTAGGGAGGCCCTTATAGAGAGATACCCCCGCGACAGCTTCTACATCGCGACCAAACTCTCCGCGTGGAGGGTAGGGACGAGGGAGGAGGCTGAAGCGCAGTTCGAGACGTCCCTGAAGAGACTGGGGACCGATTACATCGATTTCTATCTCCTCCACAACCTCGGTAAGATGAGGACGGAGCCGTTCGAGAAATGGGACATCTGGAACTTCGTTCTCGAGAAGAAGAGGGAGGGCAAGGTGAAGCACATCGGTTTCTCGTTCCATTCCACCGTGGACGAGCTCGAACCCATACTCGAGGCCCACCCGGAGGCCGAGTTCGTCCAGCTGCAGATCAACTACGCCGATTGGGAGAACAACGCCGTACAGTCCAGGAAGGTCTACGAGATGGCGAGGAGGTACGGCAAGCCCATCATCGTCATGGAACCGGTCAAGGGAGGTCTGCTGGCCAAGCCGCCGGAGAAGGTCGAGAAGGTCCTGAAGGATGCCGAGCCCGGGAGCAGCTGCGCATCATGGGCCCTGAGGTTCAGCGCGGATCTGGACGGTGTCATGACGGTTCTGTCAGGGATGTCGAATGTGGAGCAGATGAAGGACAACATAAGCATGATGAGGGGATTCACAAATCTGACGCAGGAGCAGAGGGACACTGTGAAGGAGGCGTCCAGGGTCCTTGCGACGTATCCGATCATCCCATGCACCACATGTGACTACTGCGCCAAGGTGTGCCCCGAGAACATCGGTATATCGGGAACGTTCCAGGCCGTGAACCAGATGACCCTCTACGGCAACAAGGAGTTCTCCACCAGTCAGCTGAACTGGTTGGTCGGTATGCATGGGAAGAAGTACGCCAAGGACTGCATCAAATGCGGCAGATGCGAGGACGCATGCCCGCAGCACATCCGCATCCGCGAGGAGCTGGAGAAGAGCACCTGGATGTTCGAATGAGGGATCCAAGGCATCTGTGCAGAAGGGGCCGCCCCGTTGGTTCTTACTATATAGTAATAATACCATCAACGCCCGATGTCCACCGTCGAAGGCGTCCAGGCGGCCATTGTCGCCATAAAGAGAAAGATTCCATTCATTCTTGCAGCGATCCTGTTGATATCGGGAGTGTTCGAAGCCGTCAATTTTTTGGTTTTCGGTGGCGAATCGGCCTCGATCGGCGACCTCTGTGCCGCTGTGGTCAAGATTCTCATCGGATTATTCATAATCTTCGATCCGAAGAGGAGTCTGCTGAGATCGGTAGGATTCTACGCAATCTCTCTGGGACTGTCCAGGGTTATCGATTCGGTGATCCTGCTCGGAGAGCCCTCGGATGTCATGTTCATAGCAGCGATCGTCATGATCGCCCTGGGAGTGAACCTGTTCGTCTCCGGATACAACTATCTCCACGATACATCGAGGGGACGTTTCGGAATGACCATGGGTTCGGCCGCTCTCGACCTCATGATGATCCTCATGATAGTCATAACGTTCACATCTGGAGACGGTTCCGACGAGGAGTTCCGCACCATGATCGTCTACTGCATCAGCGTGGTGCAGTACACTCTGATCCTCATAATCATGGACAGCGACGAGTTCAGGTTCAGTTCCCTGAAGGAGAAATCGGTGAGGAAGCTGGACGAGGTCCGTCTCACATATACGCTCACTCCAGGTATGCACGTCTCCAGGGATGATGCATTGGTTCTCAAGCACATGTTCGATGACAGGTCCTCATGGTCCGCTGTTGAGGACGGGGGCCCGGTGGAGTGCGAGAGGAAGCTTTGGATCTTCGAGGAAAAGGTGGCATCAGTAATGATCCTTCAGAAATGGAAGGGATCAGACAGGATATATGTCACGATGGCAGCTGACGACAAGGGCACAATCCTTCAGGCCAACAGATTCTGGATCACCGATGTGGTCGCTGACGATCCCGACGACGGGACGTTCATGAACGTACGCCTGTACGCCGACGGGGCGATGCTTTCCAACATATCTGTGGAGAAGGAGGCGGTAGAATGAAACAGATGGAGAAGAGCGAGTTCTATATCGTTTTGATGGGACTGATCCTGGTCTTCAACGGTGCGTTCTTCGTGATAAAGAACCTGGTGGTGGGAACGAACGACAGCCTTGGAGAACTGGCGTCGAACCTCATTGAGATCTTCGGAGGACTAGCAGCCATTTTTTGGTTCAGGAAGGAGATGATCAAGGGCGTTGCCTTCTGTTTGTTAGTCATAGGTGTGTCATGTATATGCTCCGATTTCGAGTACCTCTACGATGAGGATCTCATCATCGTCATAGAGTCGCTGCTGTACGTGGTCACTGGAGTCGTTCTG
>Ga0310786_10006960_pt1 | contig 14884 bp, 13 predicted proteins | sample AusTroGonzalo_MG_FD_203881 | JGI IMG/M metagenome (GOLD analysis project Ga0310786, IMG submission 203881) | Bovine rumen microbial communities from tropical cattle in Woodstock, Queensland, Australia - Gonzalo_03 (v2) (version 2) | ecosystem: Host-associated > Mammals > Digestive system >... | reverse complement strand
ATCAACCGTGTAGAAAGCCTTGCTGTGAAGCCTCTTTGCATCAAAGAAGTCCATTCCGAAGCCTGTTTCCTCATCCGGTGAGAAGAGAATCTCAATCTCTCCATGCTTGATTTCTGGATGCTTCACAAGATAGGAGACGGCGGTCATGATCTCACAGATTCCGCCTTTATCATCACAGCCCAAAAGAGTATCGCCTTCCGATGTAATGATCTTCGAGCCCTTGTACTGTGCCAGATCCGGATTCTTGGCCAATTCCAGAACAAGTCCGTTTTTCAGGACGATGTCACCGCCTTTATAGTCATTGACCACAGGATGGACATGGTTGCCTTCAACATCATCTGCTGTATCCACATGGGAGCTGAAAGCAACAGCGGGCAGGCCTTTTTCCGTTGCCGGAACCCTTGCAAGAAGATAGCCGTGCTTATCAAGCTCAACATCAGAAAGACCCATGCCTTTAAGCTCTTTCTCCAAGAGCCTCAGAAGATCCCACTGACCTTCTGTTGACGGATGCTTTTTATCAGCCAGAGACTCATCGCTCATAGTATCGATGACCGTATATCTGAGAAAACGCTCAAGAACCTCTTCTTTGAACATAGAAACTCCTCTTATAGACAGAGAATACTACACAGTAAGCTTGATTATCAATTGTGAATGCCCGCCTGCAAGCTGTACGGATTCATGATTGCTATTTAGTGTTTTTTACCAACACAATTGTAACCGATTATTTTCTAAACTGTTTTATTAATGTTACAAAACTTACTAAGGAGTTAAAACATGAAGAAAGTTTTGATTATTATGATGATTCTCCTTGCTGTTACAGCATCAGCTGTCTTCGCAAAGGAAGGTTTCACACTCAGAGGAGGTTTCTCCTATGATTTCATCAACGTTAAGATCCCCTCACTTATTGGTGCAGAGCCACACATCGCCTGGAAGGCAAATGCATTCGGAGCAGAGTTCGGAGTCACTTACAACTTCTCAGACAATTTCCTTGTCTACGGTGACACAACACTTGGTTTCTACAACAAATTCTATATCGGAGATGCAGAGCACAAGAGAGAAGACGGTGAGAAGATTTTCTTCCTCGGAACTGCAGAACATGTAGGTGCTGCTTATGACTTTGACTTCGACAGCGCATTAGATCTTCAGGTCGGTGGCGGATTTGCAATGGAGTATGCAAGAACTTCAGAGTCCACAGTAGACGAGGACTTAACAACTACTGAACAGCTCGGAGTTCTGGCTCTCGGTGTCGGCCTCTATGCAAACGTAGGCTACAACCTCTCAGACAGAGTTGCAATCACAGCAACATTCCATCCGGATTTCATGTTCGTGAGCTCAGCTGTTCGTCACTACACAGAAACCGACAGCGATCCAGACACAAAGGTTGTTCATGAGGATACTGAGACATGGATGAAGATCGACACAGCATTCTCATTCAAGTTCAATGCTTCTGTCGGCGTCACATTCAAGTTCTAAGTTAATTTGAATTCACAATAAGAGGCTGTCGCATTATAGCGGCGGCCTCTTTTTTGTTGACAATAAACAGCGAAAGGTTTCTCATATTAATATAGATTTTGTAATAAGGAGCTATAAATGAAGAAAGTTTTAGTAATCTTAATGATTCTCCTTGCTGTGACAACAACAGCTGTTTTCGCAAAGCAGGGATTCACACTCAGAGGAGGCTTCTCCTATGATTTCATCAACGTCAAGCTTCCAGAGATTATTGGTACCCTGGATAAGGATGCATACTGGAGAGCAAACGCACTCGGAGCAGAGTTCGGAGTCACTTACAACTTCTCAGACTCATTCCTGGTCTACGCTGACACAACACTCGGTTTCTATGGCAAATTCAAGGTCGGAAATCAAGAGATTAAGAAGGATGATGATGAGAAGGTTTTCTTCCTCGGCACAGCAGAACATGTAGGTGCTGCATATGACTTTGACTTTGGCAGCGCACTTGATCTTCAGGTCGGTGGCGGACTTGCCGTGGAGTATGCAAGAGCTTCGGAAGCTACAACTACAAAATCAAGTGAAGAAACAACAACAGTGACAAACTCATTCGGAGTTCTTGGTCTCGGTTTCGGCCTCTATGCAAACGTAGGCTACAGCCTCTCAGATAGAGTTTCAATCACGGCTACAGTCCATCCGGATTTCATGGTTGTTAGTTCTTATGTTGCAGCTTACACCGAAAGTACTTCCTATCCTGAAAGTAAGGTTGTCGAAGAGCACACCGATACCGTCCTTAAGATGGATGCAGGATTCTCCTTCAAGTTCAATGCTTCTGTCGGAGTTACATTCCAGTTCTAAGTCAATTGGTATTCACAACAAGGGGCTGCCGCATCATAGCGGCGGCCTCTTTTTTGTTGACAATAAACAGCGAAAAGGTTTCTCATAATAATATAGATTTTGTAATAAGGAGCTATAAATGAAGAAAGTTCTGGTTATTATGATGATTCTCCTTGCTGTTTCAGCATCAGCTGTCTTCGCAAAGGAAGGTTTCACACTCAGAGGAGGATTCTCCTTTGATTTCATCAATGTCAAGGTTCCCTCTCTTATAGGTGCACAGGATAACATGGCTTGGAGAGCAAACGCATTCGGCGCAGAGTTCGGAGTCACTTACAACTTCTCAGACTCGTTTTTGGTCTACGGTGACACGACAATCGGTTTCTATAACTCATTCTTGATCGGAAACCATGAAGCAAAGAAGCAGGAAGGCGAGAAGATTCTCTATCTCGGAACTGCAAACCACGTAGGTGCTGCATATGACTTTGACTTCAACAGCGCACTGGATCTTCAGGTCGGTGGCGGACTTGCCATGGAGTATGCAAGAGTTACAGAAACCGAATCTATGACTGATACTATTACTGAGTCAAAAACAATGGGTGTTCTGGGCCTCGGTTTCGGTCTCTATGCAAACGTAGGTTACAGCTTCTCAGACAGAGTCTCTGTCACAGCTACAATCCATCCTGATTTCCTGATTGTCAGTTCTCTTGTTGAAAGCATTGTTGAGACAGAAAGTGATCCGGATACCAAGATTGTTGCACAGGAAACTTATACCGTCATGAAGATCGACACAGCATTCTCCTTCAAGTTCAATGCTTCTGTCGGAGTCACTTTCAAGTTCTAAGTTGATTTGAATTCATCTAAGGGCTGAAGTTCATTCTTCAGCCCTTTTTTCAGCCCTTTGACAGAAGGTAGATACAGTATTGATTCATACTGATTCCTTCTCTTCTGGCATTCAAAGAAAGTGTCATATGGAGACTCTTTGGGATTCTCAATTTGAACTGTCCCGAATAGTCATCCGGATTTCTTTCGGCGGGTTCTTTTATTTCTATGCCATCTTCCAAGGCAGCCTCAAGCCAAGCTTTCTTTGCATCAATTGCATTCTGGAAAATCTTATCAGAGGAATCGGCTGTAGTGATGCATCCAGGAAGTTCCGGATACAATGCGGTGAAACCACCTTCGTCATCCGGGATAATCTCAATTCTATAGGGAAGATTCATGTAGTACTCAATTGTTTTCATCACCCAACTCTCCTTCAATCACTTCTTTGACCTTCTCAACGTATGTCCTCTTTATCGGATCATGCTTTGGAATTGTTATAGGACTATGACCGGCCTTTCTGAATGTCATATGACTACTTCCGGAAGATGGTCCTCTCATCTCATATCCCAGTCTTTCAAGCACCTTCTTTAATTCTGCGAATCGCATGTTGATGTCTAAAGTGCTTATCCGTTCAAGCAACTTATCAAACTGTGACATACTCGATTCCCCCTTATTGTAATATGGTGTCATATATGGTGTCAAATAGTTCAGATTAATATTTGGCCAAATCAATGATGACAAAAACCTATACAGAGAAAGTGCTGAAATTATTGCGGTTATTAATCAGAGAATTTCGTGTTTTTTTGTTGTTTTCTAAAGTGATAAGTTAATTTCACCTTAAGCCAGGTAGTCCACGATGAGTTTCACGAACAGAAGGCCTGTGACTATCAGCATGACAGGTCTGACGATCTTCACATCCTTCTTTATGGCAAGACGGCTTCCTATGAAGTTGCCCAGGATTGAGAACAGGGCGCAGACGATTGCGACATTGTAGACGACATAGCCGTATCGCACGAAGTTGAACAGAGCCGCGAAGTTGGATGCCCAGTTGACGATCCTTGCGTTTCCGCAGGCTTTCTTCACCTCAAGACCGGCTACCATTATGAAGCCGAACTGCATGAACATGCCGGCTCCCGGACCGTAGAATCCGTCATAGAAACCGACGAAAAGACCGATCAGCGCTCCCAGGAGGATATAGGCCAATGTGGATTTCTGCTTCTGTTCGTGGGTTGAATAGTCCTTTTTCAAAAACACCAGAAGAGCAACAACAGGCGTAGCGATGAGCATAATCAGATTGAAGACTCTTCCGCTGATTCCCAGGGCAACCTTGCTTCCGAAGAACGATCCTACCAGGGCACAGATCACAGACGGAATGAGACTGATGACGTGGACATTGCCCGTTCTGATGTAGTTGACGGATGCAACTGTGCCGCCGATGATCGATGAGAACTTGTTCGTTCCCAGTGCGAACTGGTCCTTGATTCCTACAGCCTGATAGGAATTCAGACTGATAAGACCACCGCCTCCGGCAATGGCGTCGATGAAACCTGCGAGAAAAATCAGCGGACAAAGAATCAATAGCTGCATCATGCTTTCATTATTGTGAAAACGGTGTCTTTATTTCTAGTCCACAACCCCTGCAAATGCATCATGAAGGTTCTTTAAGAAGCTGTCCTTGTATCGTATACGCGCGTTCTCTTCTTTATAATAAACACGAAGGACATCGGGCGGCATGAAACGGTCCACGGGGATAATGCTTACATCGGGGTTGAGCTTTCCGGTGTAGTTTCTCAGAAACATGTCCGAATAGATTGTCAGGGCCATCTCATTTTGGGCAAGAGCAAATGCTGTCTGTGAGTTTTCAGTCTCAAGCAGGATCTTCGGTGTAAGCTTTCTGCTTCGCAAGGCGTTATCGAACATGTCACGGCTTCGGTTGCCGGGATTGAGAAGGACGAAGGGACAATCGATGATATCCTCCAGCTCAAAGTCCTCGTTCTTTTTATTGAGAATGATGGATGCCTTTTCGGGTCCGGTTACGTTGGAAAGGACTTTTTTGGGGATGACGATGAAAAAGTGCTCCTCGAACAACGGATCGCTGGTAAAGCCTTCCACGGAGGGGTTGTCGGCTGTAATCCAGAAGTCCAGTTCGCCTCGGATAAGGCGCTCGAGAAGGTTGCTCGAGTGCTCTTCGAAGATGCTGATGTGTACCTGTGGGTGGTCCAGTGCGTAACCGGGCAGGACGCGCGGGAGGATGAACTGACCTCTTGTGAAGGAAAGGCCAAGGCGTAACTCTCCTCGTTCTTCCTTGCGGATGTTGTTGAGCTTCTCGTTGAGGGTGCTGTTTATGGAATCGATGCCCTGGACGGCCTCGTAGAGACACCGGCCGGCATCGGTGAGGGACAGGCGCGGGTTTCTGTCAAACAGCCTGACACCCAGCTCGTTTTCGAGGTTTCTGATATGGGAGCTCAGAGCCTGCTGGGAAATGTAGTGTTTCTGGGCGGCGTGGGTGATGTTGAGCTCGTCTGCAACGGTTTTGAAATAGGTCAATGCAAGGAAGTTCATAGCTTATGATTACCACAACCATATGATTGTGGCAAGTACCTAGATTTGTTTGGAAAATAGTGTTTTGCATTTTTTTTCGATTTTGATACATTTTCATTCAAATGCAGGAGGAATCCTATGAAAAAACTAGTTTACTTTATTGTTTTCGCATTAGTTTCAGCATCAATGGTATTCGCTGGCGGATCCAGCGAGGGCGCAGTTGATGTATCAAAGAGCGCTGCAAACGTTGATACCCATACAGTTGCAGTCGGTGCTGTTGTCATTGCACGTGACGATGTTCCGACAGATGAAATTTATGCAATCGTATCTTCAATCTTCGACAACAAAGATGCCATCACGGCTCAGCATGCCAAGGGAAAAGAGCTTGACCTTGCATTCGCTTCTTCCGTGACAGCAGTTCCCTACCATCCGGGTGCTGCAAAATATTTCGCAGAGAAAGGCTACAATGTAGCTTCCGTCAAGGACGGAGCCGGAAACGGAAAGGCTTCATCTCTTTCATTCGGAACCGGCGGTGATACCGGAACATACTACGGATTCGGAAGCGTTCTTGCCGGCTATGTCACAAAGAACACCCCGTATTCCGTCACAGCAGTCACATCCGGCGGTTCAAAGGCCAATATCGAGGACCTCACATCCAACGATGTCCAGCTCGGTTTTGTCCAGTCCGATGTCATGAGCTATGCATATAACGGTCAGAGACTGTTCGATTCTCCGGTCAAGGGCTTCAGCGTAGTTGCAGCTCTTTACATGGAGCAGGTCCAGATCGTCACAACAAAGAGCTCAATCACAAGCGGTGCTGACCTCAAGGGTAAGTCAGTCTCCATCGGAGCTGTTGGTTCCGGAGTCTACTTCAACGCTATCGACGTCCTTACCGCCTATGGTCTGACAGAGAAGGATATCAAGGCAGTCTACCAGAGCTTCGGTGATTCTGCTGACAGCCTCAAGGATGGAAAGATCGACGCTGCATTCATCGTTGCAGGCGCACCGACAACAGCAATCACAGATCTTGCCACCGCTAAGACAGTCTTCCTTGTCAACATCGATGATGCACATGCTGATGCACTGATTGCCGCATCACCGTTCTACAGCAAGTACACAATCCCGGCAGGGACATACGGATCTAAGTAATGGCACATAAAAAACATGACGGGATGTCCACAGATGAGATCATGCGCAAGTATGATAAAGAGTCTGCGACGAGAATCTGGACGGGCATCCCAAAGACGGCAGTAACAGTAATTACAGCACTGTTTTCACTGTACTGCATATGGTCAACACTGTTTTCAACAGCTGATATCCCAGTAAGGCTCACTGCCTTTCTGGGATTCAGTGTGATAATGGGTTACCTAACATATCCGGCCTCGAAGAAGCATGTCAGGGAAAACTACATCCCCTGGTATGACATCGTAATCATGGCCGTAGGTGCCTTCTGTTTCTTCTACTACTGTCTGAACTACAACCGCCTTGTCATGACCATCACCTCTGCCAGTAAGATCAATCCGGCAAGTGAGACAGCCATCAAGGGCGCTGTGTTCTACCTTCTTATCGGAATCGTATCGATTCTTGTCATGGCAGAGCTCTGCAGAAGATGCGTGGGTCTTCCGATTCTTTTTGTGGTCGGAGCTCTTCTGATCTATACCTTCGCAAGCGGACAGAACCTTCCCAGAGTCATCTACACCATGTTCTTCGGAACAAGCGGCCTCATGAGCACACCTCTTCAGGTCTGTGCCAAGTTCATAGCGCTGTTCATCATATTCGGTGCATTCCTTGAGAGAACCGGAGTCGCAAGCTTCTTCATCGACCTTGCAAACTCCCTTGTCGGATGGGCTTCAGGCGGACCTGCAAAGGTCGCAGTCATCTCATCTGCACTGTGCGGAATGGTTTCAGGCTCAAGCGTCGGAAACACCGTCACAACCGGTTCAATCACAATTCCGATGATGAAGGAGACAGGCTACAAGGGCGAGTTCGCCGGAGCCGTTGAGGCAGCAGCCTCCACAGGTGGACAGATAATGCCGCCGATTATGGGTGCCGCAGCCTTCCTCATGGCAGAGTACATGGGAGAGCCCTACATCAAGGTAGCCCTGTGGGCAATCCTTCCGGCAGTTCTCTACTTCGCAGGAATCTTTATTTCAGTCCATCTTGAAGCAAAGAAGCTCGGTCTTAAGGGAATTCCACGTGAGCAGCTTCCGAAGATCGGTTCTCTGATGAAGGATATCTACCTTCTTCTGCCTCTGATTCTTCTTGTAACACTGGTTGCCGGAAACATCAGATCACTTTCCTACTCTGCTTCAATTGCAATAGCCGTTGCAATTCTTGTTGCCATTCCGGGTCATATCAGGAGTGAGAAGACATTCGCAGGAACGGCAAAGAAGACCGGAAAGATGATTGTGGATTCCCTTTCCGCAGGAGGAAAGAGCTGTATCACAGTCATTGTCGCATGTTCCATGGCCGGTATGGTTGCAGGATGCATCACGGTAACAGGTCTTGCATCAAGGCTCATCGGTACCATTGTCTCAATCAGTGAGGCAATTCCATATCCGATGATCGGTCTTTTCATCGCTCTGATGCTGACAATGCTCTGCTGCATCATCCTCGGTATGGGAGTTCCGACTACAGCCAACTACTGTATCATGGCTTCGACCTGTGCACCGATTCTGATTCAGCTCGGAATCCCGCGTGTCGCCGCCCACTTCTTCGTATTCTACTTCGGAATAGTCGCCGACATAACACCGCCTGTTGCACTTGCAGCCTATGCTGGTTCAGCCATAGCCAGATCGGATCCGATGAAAACCGGAGTGAATGCCACAAAGCTGGCAATCGCCGCCTTCATCGTTCCGTACATGTTCTGTCTGAATCCTTCGATGCTCCTGATGAACCAGGGTTTCTTCAAGGCAATCCAGAGCATAGTCACTTCACTTATCGGTCTTTTCGGAGTCTCCATGGGACTTGAGGGTTTCCTGAGCAGAAAGATCAGCACTCCGTTCAGACTGCTTGCAGCCGCAACCGGACTTCTTCTGATCTATCCCGGAACACTCTCGGATATCATCGGAATCATAGGAGTCGGACTTGTGATTATCCTTAATATCCTCGGCTCACGCTCAGAGGGCAAAGGCTTGGCTGCCTGAGCATCATTTTAGCCTAATATCCACCGGGACAGCAGGACAATCTTGCTGTCCCGGTTTGTACACTGCTTTAAAGAATTCTTTTCCAGCAAAAAATATACGTTAAAACTAAGCCGTTTTTATATGGCAATGTTGCTCTTTTTAATCAGAAACTTTGTTCTAAGTTTTTTTCACTAAAAGATTTAATTTAAATTTTCTTGCTTTTGGAAAAATCGTGCCCTATAATTCATAATACAGGATGCGGAGGGAAAAACCTTGCGCTTCACAAAAAACGGCATCAAGCCAAAAAAAAGGAGAAAAAGATGAAGAAACTTATTGTTGCACTTCTTGTTCTTGTTTGCTGCTTCTCACTGTTCGCACAGGCCGCAGCAGAAAGCTCAGGAAAGACACGCATCGGTGTTGCAATGCCTACAAAGGACCTTCAGAGATGGAACCAGGATGGTGACAACATGAAGAAGTTGCTTGAGGCAGCAGGTTATGAGGTCGAACTGCTCTATGCAGGAAACGATATCGCACAGCAGGTTTCCCAGATTGAGAACATGATCAACAACGGATGTAAGGTCCTTGTTATCGCTTCAATCGACGGAAGCTCACTCGGAACTCCTCTTGCAGAAGCTAAGGCAAAGGGAATCCCTGTAATTGCCTACGACCGTCTCATCATGAACACAGACGCAGTAGACTACTATGCAACATTCGACAACTACATGGTCGGAACAAAGCAGGGCGAGTACATTGAGAAGGCTCTCGGACTCAAGGAAGGAAAGGGACCTTACAACATGGAAATCTTCACTGGTGACCCGGGCGACAACAACGCACTGTTCTTCTATGGCGGAGCAATGGATGTCGTAAGACCTTACATCCAGAAGGGTCAGCTGATTGTCAACTCAAAGCAGATTGAGTTCGCAGAAGTCGCAACAGCCAACTGGTCAACAGAGAATGCACAGAACAGAATGGAGGCTATCCTCTCATCCTACTATGCTGGCGGAAAGACTCTCGATGTCGTCCTCTGCTCAAACGACTCAACAGCTCTCGGAGTTGAGAACGCTCTTGCCAACAACTACAAGGGTGCTTGGCCGGTAATCACCGGACAGGACTGTGATATTGCCAACGTCAAGAACATGCTTGCCGGAAAGCAGTCAATGTCAATCTTCAAGGATACCAGAACTCTCGCAGCAAAGGTCGTCGAGATGGTCGATGCCATTGCTAAGGGTAAGACAGCTCCAGTCAACGACACATCAACATACAACAACGGTGTCAAGGTTGTCCCGAGCTTCCTCTGTGAGCCGGTATTCGCAGATGTCAACAACTACAAGGAGCTTCTGCTCGATTCCGGTTACTACACAGCTGACCAGCTGAAGTAATTTCAACTACATCAGTTATTTAGTAATCAATATGCGGATACTTCAGCAATGGAGTATCCGCGTTTATCGTTAGACGGGAGATTGTTTATTTTGAGCACCACACTTTTGGAATTAAAGAACATCACCAAAACCTTCCCCGGCGTAAAGGCGCTTGATAATGTAAATCTCAAAGTGGAAGATGGTGAGATCCATGCTCTTGTCGGAGAGAATGGAGCCGGAAAATCAACCCTCATGAAGGTTCTGAGCGGTATCCACCCATATGGAACCTACAAAGGCGAAATCATCTACAACGGTGAACGCTGCAAATTCACGAAAATAACAGACAGTGAGAAAAAAGGAATAGTCATCATCCATCAGGAGCTGGCCCTTATCCCCTATCTCTCCATCGGAGAAAACATGTTCCTCGGAAACGAGAGGGGTAAGAAATATGCCATTGACTGGGATGAAACCTTCAACCTGGCTGATAAATATCTTAAACAGGTCGGACTGAAAGAATCATCAAAGACCCTGGTCAAGGATATCGGTGTCGGAAAGATGCAGCTTGTCGAGATTGCAAAGGCACTTGCAAAGAACGCAAGGCTTCTCATTCTGGACGAGCCCACTTCGTCATTGAACGAATCCGAATCCAGAGCCCTTCTGAATCTCCTTCTGGAGTTCAAGAAGAAGGGAATGACCTCAATCATCATTTCCCACAAGCTGAATGAGATTTCCTACGTAGCCGACCAGATTACAATCATCAGAGACGGACAGACAATCGAGACCCTGAACAAGGCCACCGACGACATTTCCGAAGCCCGCATCATCAAGGGCATGGTCGGACGAGATTTAACCGACCGCTTCCCCAAGCGCGAGGCCCACGAGATCGGCGAAGTCATGATGGAGGTCAAGAACTGGAATGTCTATCATCCGATCTTCCTTGAGAAGAAAGTCATCGACAACGTTTCATTCAACGTGCGCCGCGGAGAGGTTCTCGGAATTGCAGGCCTGATGGGCGCCGGAAGAACAGAGCTTTCGATGAGTATCTTCGGAAAGAGCTACGGAACCCAGATATCCGGAAAGATCAAGATCAACGGCAAAGAGGTCCATCTGAATACAGTAAAGGAAGCCATTGCCCATGGTCTTGCATATGTCACGGAGGATAGAAAAGGTAACGGACTGATTCTGCCGAATGCTATCAAGATGAACATCTCGCTTGCCAACCTCGCCGAGGTTTCAAACAAGCAGGGAGTCATCGATACGGATAAGGAATATGAGGTCGCCAAGGATTACAAGAAAGAACTCAAGATCAAGTGCCCGACCGTTGAGCAGCATGTAAACAACCTCTCCGGAGGAAACCAGCAGAAGGTTCTTCTTGCAAAGTGGATGTTCGCAAAGCCGGATATCCTGATTCTCGACGAGCCGACCAGAGGTATCGACGTCGGAGCCAAGTATGAAATCTACTGCATCATCAACCAGCTGGTTGAGATGGGAAAATCGGTCATAATGATCAGCTCCGAACTGCCCGAGGTCCTGGGAATGGCAGACAGAATATATGTCATGGACGAAGGCCGTATCGTCGGCGAACTTGATGCCGCATCCGCAAGTCAGGAATCGATTATGGAGTGCATAGTCGCTTCCCAGAATAAAAAAGGAGGAAAATGATGGATAAGGTAAAAGAGATTTTCAAAAAATATACGATGGTTCTTGTTCTGATTCTGGTTATCATAGCCTTCACAATCGGAACCAGGGGAAGAATGCTTCTTCCTGCCAACATCAACAACCTCATCGCACAGAACGCCTACGTCTTTGTTCTTGCAACCGGTATGCTGCTCTGTATCCTCACTGGTGGAAACATCGACCTGTCAGTAGGTTCGGTCGTCTGTTTCGTCGGTGCTGTCGGCGGTTCAATGATGGTCAACGGCAAACTCCCGATCTGGCTTTCAATGGCTGTAATGATCGCTGTAGGTCTTGCAATCGGTGCATGGCAGGGATTCTGGATCGCATATGTTAAGATTCCTCCGTTCATCACTACCCTTGCCGGAATGCTTGTATTCAGAGGTCTTGCCAACGTCATCCTCAACGGCCTTACCCTGGCCCCGATGCCGGCTCAGTATCTGAATCTGTTCAACAGCTATATCCCGGACTTCTTCCATGTCGAGGGCTTCAACCTGACATGTATGCTGTTCGGTATCATCGTCGCCGTGGTCTCCTCTGTCATGTCATTCAGAGGAAGAGCTGTGAAGATCAGCAAGGGCTACAAGGTTGAAAGTTTCTCATCGATGATTGTAAGACTTGTCATCATCGACCTGGCTATCCTTGCCTTCATGTTCAAGCTTTCACAGTACAAAGGTATTCCTGTTGTCCTCATCTGGGTTGCCGTTGTAATTCTCATCTACAACTACATCACATCCAAGACAACAATCGGAAGACACTTCTACGCTGTCGGCGGAAATGAGAAGGCCGCAAGCCTTTCAGGTGTCGATACAAGAAAGGTCTTCTTCACCGCTTACATCAACATGGCCTTCCTTGCAGCTATCGCAGGTATGATTACAATCGCAAGACTGAACTCAGCAAACCCGACAGCCGGAACCAACTATGAGATGGATGCTATCGGATCCTGTTTCATCGGCGGAGCTTCCGCATACGGTGGAATCGGAACAGTTCCTGGCGTCATCGTCGGTGCTATCCTGATGGGTGTCATCAACCTCGGTATGAACATCATGGGTGTCGATGCCAACTACCAGAAGGTCGTCAAGGGTCTCGTTCTCCTTGCAGCAGTCATCTTCGATATCGTTTCAAAGAAAAAGAAAGCTTGAAAAAAGCTTTTGCTCAAAACAAACAGGGCTGTCATGATGACAGCCCTGTTCTTTTATCTAGCTCTGTTTTATTTAATCACACAAAGCTCGTAATCTCTGGTTCCCAGACCGATCTTCTCGCCGTGTGAAAGGGTTTCCTTCCATCTGACGTTCGGATTGCTGTCTGTGAAATGATCATGGTGGCAGTGCCAGTGCGGGTCTGCAAGGTTATCACCGAGCTGGCTGTTGCGGACCGGAGTTGCCTTCTGGCAGAGGTCTACACAGGCCTGGTCCAAAGCAACAGGATCAAAGGATGCCAGCATTCCGATGTTCGGAAGAATCGGGGCATCGTTTTCATCATGACAGTCGCAGTTGGGCGACACATCCATGATCAGAATGATATGGAAGTTCGGCTTTCCGTTTAAAACGGCCTTTGTGTATTCGGCCATCTTGCAGCAGAGAACTTCGTTTGCAGCGTCGAACTGGGCGCTTATTGCATCGAAGTTACATGCGCCGATACATCTTCCGCAACCTTTGCAAAGGTCCTGGTCGATGTGTGCTTTGCGGTCCGGACCGTATGTTATTGCATCGCTTCCGCAGGAGGCGGCACATTTCTTACATCCTCTGCAAAGCTCAGGATCTACTGCCGGCTTTCCCTGGTCATGCTGGGCCATCTTTCCGGCACGGCTTCCGCAGCCCATTCCGATGTTCTTGATCGATCCGCCGAAACCGGTGTTCTCGTGTCCCTTGAAGTGAGAAAGGGAGATGAAGATATCCGCATCTGCGATGGCACGTCCGATGAGGGCCGTCTTCAAGTACTCGCCACCGGGAATCGGAAGCTCGGCGTCATCTGTTCCTTTAAGGCCGTCTGCGATGATGATCCTGCATCCTGTGGTCACCGAATTGAAGCCGTTGATCTCAGCACATTCAAGATGGTCTACCGCGTTCTTGCGGCTTCCCGGATACAGAGTGTTGCAGTCTGTAAGAAACGGCTTTCCGCCCAGCTCTTTGATCACATCGGCCACAGCCTTGACGTAGTTGGGCCTGAGGTATGCGCAGTTTCCCAACTCTCCGAAGTGCATCTTGATTGCGACGAACTTTCCGTCAAAATCAATCTTACCGATGCCTGCGGCCTTGATAAGCTTCTGCAGCTTTGTAGTCTGACTTACACCGATTTTTGTTCTGAAATCAGTGAAATATACTTTTGATTTTTCCATTTTCCTCTCCTGATCCAATCCTGAATAATATGGAAATCATTTGTGTCCATTATACTGGAAAGAAGGGCATAAATGGCAATAAAAATATGTACTTCATTATATTTATTTGTGGCATTCACTACGTTTTTATAATATAATTATATTATCTGAACTTGTTATTCATTTGGGGGTTTTCAATGGAAACCGACAGCCTTGGGAAATATGATATCAAAGCCGCAGTCAGGTGCTTTGCAATCCTGGATCTGGCCATAGAACAGACACGTCCGCTCACCATTCAGGATGTATGTGACAAGCTCGGTGTAAACAGCAACATGGCATTCAGGATGCTTTCAACCCTTGTATCCACCGGATACCTTTCGAAGGATGAGCACACTGACACTTATACAGTAAGTCTGAAGAGCCTTAAGCTGTCCGCACGCGCCCTTCAGTCTCTTGAAATCAGAAAGGTTGCCATGCCGTCACTGGAGCTCCTGTGGAGTCAGTTCCCGCTTGCAAACGGAAACCTCGGAGTGATGTATGAAGATGAGATTCTGATAATCGACCGCATCGACAGCCAGAGTATTCCGAGAACTCATTTCACCCCGGGCAAGAAGGTTCCGTTCTACTGCTCAGGTCTTGGAAAGGTCCTTGCAAGTTCACTTTCGGATAAGGAGATTGATGAGCTTATCAGCCGCACAAAGATCAAACCTCTTACGAAGTACACCATCACAGACCCTGTTCTGCTGAAGAAAGAACTTCTCAAGGTC